>Ga0209702_10000896_pt1 | contig 60987 bp, 56 predicted proteins | sample FRY01_FD_187210 | JGI IMG/M metagenome (GOLD analysis project Ga0209702, IMG submission 187210) | Freshwater microbial communities from Lake Fryxell liftoff mats and glacier meltwater in Antarctica - FRY-01 (SPAdes) (version 2) | ecosystem: Environmental > Aquatic > Freshwater > Ice > Glacier...
GTGCATCAAGGTACGTTTTGCATGCCTCCGTTTCCCAGCTATGCTCGCCGTTCATGGGCTTGCAATTCAGGCGGGAGAAATATTGCGCTGATTGGATGGACTCGCTGGTCAGACTTTATCACGGCAAATGTTCAGCCACGATTTTTGTTCGGGCTTTGAATTATACTGACCCCAACGTTGCTGCCGCCAGCACAAGGTAGGGATGTGTCGAAAATTTTTGTAGGGCATTGAAAAGGCTAGTCTTCGGACATGACTATGCCGCGTGCACCGCGAGCTGTTGAAAGGCGGAAAAATCGTTTGCCTCAAATTGGCGCTTTCGGATCCTATGGGCGACTTCGATGCCAGCGATGGTTGCGGTGGCGGAGTGGAAAGCCTTGAAGCCCATCATTAGACCTGTGATCCGTTTGATGAAGCGATGGTCTTGCTCCACGATGTTGTTGAGATACTTGACTTGCCGGATCGTGACCAAGCGCCCCGTCCCGGTGAATCTCAAGATCACATTCACGCTCTGTTGGCCGGCCAGATTGGCGCCGCTTTTATCAATGACAACCCGTTCCGGCACACCGTTTGTGCCAATGGCCTGTTTAAAGAACCTACGAGCCGCTGCAAGGTCACTTCGTTCAGACAGAGTGAAATCAAGGGTTTGGCCGTTCCGATCAACCGCTCGGTAGAGGTAGGTCCAGATACCTTTAACCTTTATGTAAGTTTCGTCCATCCGCCAGGAATTTGCCGTAGCCCGCTTCCGGGCTTGAGCGTTCGCGGCGGTTAACGGTGAGAATTTCACCACCCATCGGTTCAGGGTGGCGTGATCAACGGGGACGCCCCGCTCAGCCATGATCTCCTCGAAGTCTCGATAGGACACGGCGTAACGGACGTAAAAAAACACAGCGTGCAGGACCACGGCCTTGGGTAGTGCACGCCTTTGAAATCAATCGCCATTCCGCTCAACTCGCATACTCGTTTCACTCGAAGTGTTCTGCAGCATCGGATGGCCGTCTGGAAGCTCAAAAGTTTGCGACAGAGCCTCCTTCCTCCTCCCAGGGCTATCGCATTTGGAAATCCAAGTCTTGAGAAGGTGAACACAGCGCGAACTGTTTGGCTCTCTCGTTGCGTTCGTGGTCAGGTTCGATCTCGATGCGACAGATCCAAACGCGATTCCCCTGCCAGTCTACCGGGATCGCGAACTGGCAGCTGGATTGATTATTTTTTTCTGCAAGATCGACTGGCCGCGCGCGCAGTGGTTCGTCGGTTGCAAGGATCAGCAGTCCCGGATTCTGAATGTGGATATGGAAGAAACCTGCTCACGATTGGCGTCACGTCTTGGCTTTGACATACAGGCTGCTACCTCGTTAAGTGACGCGACACTTCGCCCCGTCCGAACTCGTTTTGCAAGGAGCTTGACCCATCATGGGATCCCGCATTTTCACTGCCGCTACGGTCGCCGGCCTTTCTGCCATGATAGCGTATGCCGCCTCTGCAGATATCACGGTTTCTTCCAAGATCGACACCGAAGGCGGTCTGCTGGGCAATGTCATTGCACTTGCACTCGAAGATGCCGGTCTCCCGGTAGAACGCCGCTTGCAACTGGGCGGCACACAGGTGGTGCGCCAGGCGCTGCTGGCCAACCAAATCGACATTTATCCCGAATACACCGGCAACGCGGCCTTTTTCTTCAACGAAGCCGATAGCGATGTCTGGAAAGACGCAGACGCTGCCCATGCCCGCGCAGCCGAGCTGGACGCCGCGCAGAACAACATCATATGGCTTGATCCTGCGCCGGCGAACAACACTTGGGCGATTGCCGTAACCGGCCCGGTTGCCCAAGATAACAGCTTGATCACCATGTCCGATTTCGGCGTATGGGTGGCCAGTGGAGGCGAGGTAAAGCTTGCGGCCTCGACCGAATTTGTCTCGTCTCCTTCGGTGCTGCCCGCCATGCAGGACACCTATGGTTTCGCGCTTTCGCCGGATCAGACGGTGATCTTGTCGGGTGGCGATACTGCAGCGACGATTCAGGCCGCAGCGCGTGGCACCTCGGGCGTCAACGCGGCGATGGTCTATGGCACTGATGGCGGCGTCGGGGCCACCGGCCTTGTCGTGATGGTGGACGACAAGGGCGTGCAGCCGGTTTATGAACCCACGCCGATTATGCGGGCAGACGTTCTGAAGGAATATCCCACCATCCCCGACATTCTGAACCCGATTTTTGCCGGGCTGGATATGGCAACGCTTCAAAAACTGAATGGCCGCATTCAGGTTGGCGGCGAACCAGCCGAAGCGGTTGCGCGTGACTACCTGACCCAGATCGGGGTTCTGGACTGATCGCGCGCGATCGGTCGTTGATGAAAGCCGGCACAATCGTATCTGCGCCGGGATTGCTGTTTGGGGCCTTTGGATTGGCCGCTCTGCTGACGCCGTTCATGACGCTGGCGGCCAACCGGATCGTTGCGGGTGACGGGATCATGGCTTGGAACCTTGCCGAACCGTCGGCGGTTCTGCCCGGTCTGGCGGCGGTGCTGTTGGGATTGGCATTGGGACTGCCGGCAGATCTGACGAAGGTACGTCTTGCGGGCTCGGTGCTGGGGTTGGCGGGGCTTCTGTGGTTGGCAGTGCAGGGCGCCCCGGCTCTGTTGGACGGGGCTGGCGAATATGCGCGCGTTTCCCCCGCAACGGGGTTCTGGTTCCTGCTTGTCATCCTCATGCTGCTGATGGCCGATGCGCTGGCGGCGATGTCTCCGGGCCCATTGATGCGGGGGGCGGTGCTTGCTGCGGTGCTGGGCGTGTTGGCCGTCATCCTTTGGTCCGGTGCGCTGTCAGACCTTTCGGTGCTGAAGGAATACGCGTCCCGCCGCGATGCCTTTGGCCGCGAATTGCTGCGGCATCTGGGCCTTGCTTTCGGCTCGGTCGCGGCGGCGGCCGTGATCGGGTTTCCGCTGGGCGTTTTGTGCCACCGCCGCGCGCGCCTGGGCGGTGCAATCTTGCCGGTGCTCAGCTTTCTGCAAACCATTCCGTCGCTTGCCATGTTCGGCCTGATGATCCCGATCCTTGGCTGGGTTGGGAATACCGTGCCGGGCGCTCAGGCCATTGGCATTGCGGGGATCGGATTTGCACCTGCGTATCTGGCTTTGGTGCTGTATTCGCTGCTGCCGGTGGTGGGCAACACCGGGGCGGGCCTTGCCGCAGCACCGCCAGCGGCGCTTGAGGCCGCGCGTGGCATGGGTATGACGCCCGGACAACGCCTGTTGCGGGTAGAGTTGCCGCTGGGTCTGCCGATCATCCTGACAGGCTTGCGCATCGTACTGGTGCAGAACATCGGCTTGGCCGTCATTGCCGGGCTGATCGGCGGGGGCGGATTTGGCACGTTCGTTTTTCAAGGGCTGAACCAGACCGCGACCGACCTTATCTTGCTGGGCGCATTGCCGACCGTTGCACTGGCCCTCGCGTCCGCCATCGTGATGGATATTCTGGTCGACCTGACACGCCGGATACCCAAGGTATCCCCATGATCGAGATCGACAGCATCGCCAAGACCTATGACGGGATAAAGGCCGTCGATGGCGTGTCCATGACGGTAGAAACCGGGACGATCACCGTGATCGTCGGCACTTCGGGTTCTGGCAAGACCACGCTTTTGCGCATGATCAACCGGCTTGAAGAGCCGACATCGGGCGAGGTGCGCATCAACGGCGCCTCTACCCTGTCGGTCAAGCCGCACATCCTGCGGCGACGCATCGGTTACGCCATCCAGGGCCATGGCCTGTTTCCCCATTACACGGTGGCGCGCAATATCGGTGCTGTGCCCGAGCTTTTGAACTGGTCCCATGACAAGATCCGCGCACGAGTCGATGAACTGCTAGAGCTGTTCTCGATGGAGCCCGCCCAGTTTCGCGACCGCTATCCAGCCGAACTTTCCGGCGGTCAGCAACAGCGCGTGGGTGTGGCGCGCGCATTGGCGTCGCGGCCCGATCTGTTGTTGATGGACGAACCCTTTGGTGCGCTTGATCCGATCATCCGGACCCGCGCGCAAGAGGATTTGCGCCGCATTCAGCAAAGGCTTGGTTCGACCATCATGCTGGTGACGCATGACATGGAAGAGGCGATCCGTCTGGGCGACCGCATCGCGGTGATGGACGGCGGCAAACTGGTGCAGCACGGCACACCAGCGGAAATCATCTCCCGGCCCGCAACCGATTTTGTGGCCAATATGGTGGGCGATGTGGAACGCCCCCTGCGGCTGTTGTCGCTGATCCCGCTGTCCGAGGTCGTTGAGGACGGTGATGCCCCCGGCGATGCCTTGTCGCCAGAGGCAAGCCTTCGCGACGCCCTGTCCGCGTGCCTTTGGACGGGGCGAACGGCGGTGCCGATCGTGCAGGGTGGCACACATCTGGGCCGCGTCACGCTGGGCGCTATCCGTGCGCGGGCAGAGGCGCACGAATGAAGATCGGCATGGTCTTGCGCCCTGCCCTGATTGCCCTGCTGCTGGCGCTCGTTCTGCGGCCCGAATGGTTTACTTGGATCTTTGCCCCGCTTGCGCCCGAAGGCGGCCCGGTGATCTATGAACGCACGTCGCTTTTGTCGCTGTCGCTCAGTCATCTGGGCCTTGTCGCAGCAGCTTCGGTTGCAGCTACGATAGTTGCCGTGGCACTGGCCATATTCGTGACCCGACCGGCGGGGGTAGCCTTTCGTCCGTTGTCGCGCACGATCACCAATATCGGCCAGACGTTTCCGCCTGTGGCTGTGCTGGCGCTGGCGGTGCCGGCTTTGGGATTTGGGGCCGGTCCGACGCTGGTGGCGCTGTTTCTCTACGGGCTGCTGCCGATCTTCGAGAACGCAATCACTGCGCTGTCGACCCTGCCGCCCGCCACGATGGAAGCCGCGCGCGGCATCGGACTCAGCCGCTGGCAACGGCTGGTGCGCGTCGAACTGCCGCTTGCGCTGCCTGTGATATTGACCGGTATCCGCTTGTCCGTTGTAATCGCACTGGGCACGGCGACAATCGGCTCCACCGTCGCGGCCCGGACGCTGGGCGAGGTGATCATCGCCGGGCTTCTGACCAACAACACCGCGTTTGTTCTTCAAGGGGGGCTGATCGTGGGACTTTTTGCGGTTCTGATCTATGACGCAATGGTCCAGATCGAACTGCGCCTTGCCCGCCGCTTGGGCGGATAACCAAGTTAATGTCATCGTCGGTAACCTGATGCGGGTGGCACATGGTGGCGCGAAAACTTGCAATCCGCCCAACGCGTCGCGTTCTACCGGTTCGACACCGCCCAACTTCACCGTCCCAACCGCTTCACCCTTTCGGCCATCCTGACCACCTGCACGCCGGCTGTCGTCGCCGCGGCCCGAACCAACAAGGGAGCCTGCACAGCCCCTTGCCCAATCGCCTCTTCGGTCGTCACCGCTCCGATCCACCCCGGCACTGGACACCGGGTGAGTTGAGCAGCCCACGCAACACCCCAGCCGAACCGCTGACAATCGCCGGAGCTGCCACCACCATCAGGTTTCCCGAAATTCCGGCACTCGGCTGTCGATGGCCGAACCACCCGGCATCCGGGCTACGCAATCTCGCAAAAACGCCGCAAGAAGACCTGCGAGCCGTTCGGATGGGCCAAGACCGTGGGGCCGGTGGCGCAGACCATGCTGCGGGGCGTCAACCGTGTGGGGGCCCAGTTCATCCTTGCGATGGCGGCCTGCAATCTTGCCCGGCTGCCCCGGTTGCTGCCAGCATGAGCCAGCGAGCGAAAGCCAATCCCGGCCCGCAACGGCCACAATCCCGCCTTGCCCGGCACCATTTCGACAGCGACTGAAGGACGCCGTTCTGGGCCAGCTCCTTTTTCAGCGGCCTGATAGAGGTTTGCGTTTTACCTCAACGCTACCTCAACGTTTGACGAGTCCCCTTGAAAAACTGGAGCTATTTGCATCTGGCAACAGGAAATGCGTTGTGGCACCATCGCGCCATGATCGAATTTCGCACTCTTTTCGATAGTCGTCCGGACTCGGCGCAGGCCGCTTCGCTATGTGCGGCGCTGTTACACTGAATGACGAAAGGAAGAACGGAGTGATAGATTTGACCAAGACGAAGGCAAACACTTACGACTTTTACGCTGATCATGCCCATCCTCCTTTGTCGCTCACCTCCTCTCCCGTTCTCATTGCCGATCTTGCAGTGAACCGATGACGCATCCACCGAAATCGAGGTCCACCTTGCTTATACTGCTGTCTGTCGGTGCTGCCGTTGCGGCAGGTGCGATGATTGGGATACAACCCGCAGTGAACGCCGCACTTGCCCGGCACATCGCCTCGCCTTTCGCGGCCGCTTTCGTTTCGTTGACGGTCAGTGCGCTTGTCCTGTTGCCGTTCGTTGCTGCCCTTGGTGGAAAGATCGACCTGTCTGCGGCTGCGTCAGCGCCGTGGTGGGTCTGGATCGGCGGGATCGCAGGTGCAGCTTTCGTAGTGTCCGGCCTCACGATCGCCCCGCTTCTTGGTGTTGCCTTCTTCATTTCCGCAGTCGTCGCCGGGCAGTTGATCGCCGCCGCCCTGATCGACCATTTCGGTCTTTTTGGCATGGTAATAAGGCCCATCAGTCCCTGGCGATTGTTCGGTCTTCTGCTGACTGCGGCCGGGGTTATTGTTTTCAGGTTTGCGAAATAAATGGGTGAGTTCACACCGCCATCAGTAAAGTCAAAGCAGAACAAAGCTATCGATCTGATTTCCATTTAGCAACGGAGATAGCAGCTATCTTCCAGAAGCATGATAAGTGGCACATCCTTGCCACAAGATGAACGTACAACTGAATTTTTCCATACCTTTCAAAGTATAACCGAAGAAGCACATATGACCATCAGACTCGGACAGGAGCGCGTAACCGGGTTGTGCAGTGCGTCCTGGGAAAAATCAGGGTTGGCAGGGAGTAAGAACTTGGTTCATCTCTTTTTACACTGGCGAAAGTAGACGCGGGTCCCAATGCACACCCTGTCCATGGCGGACGGACCTTGCCTTGGGTCTAGCCGTGCGGTGCAGCAGGGAGAACGCGATGATCAGGGTTGGTGTGGACGTAGGCGGGACCTTTACAGACTTGGTGCTCGAGAAAATCGACAGTCCGGGCGTCCGGAAAGTCTATACCCACAAGGTGCCCAGCACCGTCGCGGATCAGTCGATCGGGGTGGTCCAAGGCGTGGTGGAACTATGTGCCATCGCTGGCGTGCAGCCCGGACAGATCGACGCGATGTTTCATGGCACCACCGTGGCCACCAACATCGTAATCGAACGCGACGGCGCCGAGGTGGGCATGATCACCACCAAGGGCTTTCGCGACATTCTGCACATGGGGCGGCACAAACGCCCGCATAACTTCTCGCTGCAATTCGACGTGCCGTGGCAAAGCGCGCCTCTGATCAAGCGGCGCAACCGGATCGCTGTGGCCGAACGGTTGATGCCGCCGACCGGGGTGGTGGAAACCCCGCTGGACGAGGACGAGGTGGAACGCGCCGCCGAGGTGTTCGCGCGGCGCGGGCTGGAGGCCGTGGTGATCGGCTTCCTTTACTCTTTCCTGAACAATGACCACGAGTTGCGCGCCAAAGAAGTTGTGCGCCGCGTGATGCCCGATGCGTTTATCTGCGCCTCATTCGAGGTGGTGAACACCATCCGCGAATATGAACGCTTCTCGACCGCCGCGATGAACGCTTACATCGGCCCGCGCACCGCGCGCTACCTCGACAATCTGCAACGCCGCCTGCGCGAGGCGAAGGTGACGGCTTTCGTGCGGATCATGCAGTCGAACGGCGGAGTGACCACGGTGGAACAGGCCAGTCGCAACCCCGTTGGCTTGCTGCTGTCCGGGCCCGCAGGTGGGGTGATCGGGGCCCGCTGGACCGGCGAGGCGTGCGGGCAGCGCGAGATCATCACGATAGATATCGGCGGCACCTCGGCCGATATCAGCGTAATACGTGGCGGAGCACTGACCATCAAGAACCCGCGCGATACCGAAGTGGCGCACATGCCCGTTCTGGCCCCGATGATCGACATTGATGCCATCGGGGCCGGGGGCGGGTCCATCGCTTACGTCGACAGTGGCGGCGCGTTTCGGGTGGGGCCGCGCTCTGCCGGAGCCGAACCGGGGCCTGCCTGCTATGGCCGGGGTGGGGTGAATCCGACGGTGACCGATGCGCAGGTGGTTTTGGGGCGCCTGGACCCCGAGCATTTTCTGGGTGGCGGTCTCAAGATCGACCCGTCGCTGTCTGAAACCGCGATCCGCGAAAAGCTGGCCAAACCTTTGGGTATGACGGTAAGGGAAGCGGCGCTTGGTGTGCTGAAGATCATCAACAACACGATGGCGCTGACCATCGGATCGAACTCGGTGGCGCGTGGGATTGACCCGCGCGGCTATAGCCTGATGGCCTTTGGCGGGGCAGGGCCGCTGCACGGGGTAGCATTGGGCAAGCTGATTTCGGCAAAGAACGTGATTGCGCCGCTCCATCCGGGCATCACTGCGGCGATGGGGTTGCTGGTCACCGAGCCGCGCTACGAATTCACCCAGTCATCGCTGACCATCTTGCAAGGGGCGGACGCACCAACGCTGACGGCGATCAGCGCGACCTTCGACCGTTTGCGCGCCGAAGCCGAGGCGCAGTTGAACGCCGATGGCATCGCGGCGGTGGACCAACACTTCACCCGCGTGGCCGAGTGCCGCTATCTTGGTCAGGGCTTCGAATTGCGGGTCGATGTTCCCGAGGGGCAATTCACGGCAGAGATTGCTGGCGAGGTGGCGCGACGCTTCTTTGCCAACCATCGCGCCGAATACGGCCATGCGTTCGAAGATCAGGCGGTGCAGTTGGTGACGCTCCGGGTGATTGGCACCTCGTCGTCCGACACATTGCGCCTGCCGCCGCTGGAAAAGGGCGGGCGAAACAACCCGTCCGAGGCGGCACTTTACGCTCGCCCGACCACGTTTGACGATGGCCAGACCATCCAGACCCCGCGCTTTGACCGCATGAAGCTGAAGGCGGGCGACACCGTCACCGGGCCTGCCGTGATCGTGCAGCAAAGCTCGACCACCATCCTACCGCCCGGCTATGCAGCACTGGTGATGCGGCTGGGCGATCTTGTCATCAGCTACGACACGCAGGAGGCCTGAGCCATGGCAACCCCCCTTGATCCGATTACCCTGCAAGTCATCGGCGGCGCGCTGCACGCAATTGCCGAACAGATGGGCAACGTGCTGTACCGCATGTCCTATTCCTCGATCATCCGCGAAAGTCAGGACCTTGGGGCCGGACTGTTCGATCTGGACTACAATACCTTGTGCGAGTCTGATTCCACGCCGATGCACATCGGCTCACTCCCCGGCTACCTGCGCGGAATCGAGAAGAGCATCCCCTTGTCGGATTGGGTGGAAGGTGATGTTGTGATTCACAACCACCCGTATTTCGGGGCCAGCCATTCGCCCGACATCGGCATCGTCATGCCGATCTTTTACCACGGCGAACTGGTGGGTTTTTCCGCCAACACCGCGCATCATCTGGACATCGGGGCGGCCACACCGGGCCTGATCATCGACGTGCCGGATGTGTTTGCCGAGGGGATGCTGTTAAACGGGCTGAAACTGGTCGAGGCGGGCAAGCGCAACGATACCCTTTGGCGTTACATCAGCGGCAATACCCGTGTGCCGGGGCTGGTGATGCGCGATCTGGAGGCACAGATTGCCGCCGCAGAACTGGGCGTGCGGCGCTATTGCGAGTTGATGGACACCTACGGCCAAGACATTGTCGAACAAGCTACCCGGCAGTTGATGGATTATTCCGAGGCGATGCTGCGGCGCGAAATCGTGAAAATCCCGGATGGAGATTACGCGGCAGAAGGGTTCATGGACGATGACGGCCGCACGCGCGGGGTGCATTTGCCGATCAAAGTGACGGTGCGGGTGCGCGGTGATGATGTGGAGGTGGACTTGACCGGGTCATCGCCGCAGGTGCCCACAGCCTTCAACGTGCCGTTCGAAGGCTCGACCAAGGTCGCGTGCTATTTCGCCTTCCGCGCGCTGCTGCTGGATACCTACACCAACACCGAATACATCCCGCAGAACGAAGGCTCGTTCCGCCCTGTCAAGGTGACGGCGCCACTTGGCTGTATCTTCAACCCGATTGCACCGGCTGCCTGCGAGGCGCGGTTCAACCAGATTCAGCGTGTGGTCGATCTGATCATCAAGGCGCTGGCCCCGGTGCTGCCCGATAAATGCACCGCCGGGAACGCGGCTTGTCTGTCCTTCGCGTCCTATTCCGGCGTCAAGCCATCGGGCGACTACTGGGTGCTGATCGAGGTGAACGAGGCAGCGATGGGTGGGCGGCCCCGCTCTGACGGGCCGGACACCATTGAAGAGCTGATGCGCAACACCCGCAACAACCCGTTGGAGGATCTGGGCATGCAACTGCCGATGATCTGCGATCGCTACGAAATCCGCGATGATGTGTTCCCCGGTGCCGGCGAGTTTCGCGGCGGCATGGGCGTGGTAAAATCGCAGCGGTTCCTGACGCCGGGCTTCATGACCCATGAAAGCGACCGCAACGAGGATGCGCCATGGGGTATCTTTGGCGGGCTTGAGGGGGCCACGGCCGCCGTGCGTATCCACAACCACGAAAGCGACGAGGCGCCGCGCGACGTGGCGGCCAAATTCTCGGGGATGCGGGCAGAACTGGGCGACGTGGTCACCTACCTTTCGCCGGGTGGCGGGGGCTACGGAAATCCGCTGAACCGCGATCCTGCGAAGGTCCTCGATGACCTGCTCGATGGTTACATAACCGCCGATCACGCCCGTCAGGTCTACGGCGTCGTGTTCATGCCGGTGACCAACGGCTACGACTGGGGTCTGGACACCACCGCTACCGAGGCGTTGCGCTCCACTATGCGCACGGCTTAGCTCGCGGCGCTTGAAAGGACGGGTCGTCGTGGAGCTATCGGACCTGCGCTATTTCGTCAGCATCGCCGAAACCGGCAGCTTCACGAAATCCGCGTTGCAAAACAACATCGCGCAGTCCGCGCTCAGCCGCCGGGTGCGGGACATCGAGGCGGAAATGGGCGTGCAATTGTTCTACCGCAACGGGCGCGGCGTAGTCCTGACCGAGGTGGGCGAAACGTTTCTAACCCGCGCACGCGGAATTCTGGCCGATATGGAAAGCCTGCGGCAGGAGATGGAACGCACCGCCGGAGTGCTGGACGGGACAGTGACATTTGCCGTGCCGCCATCGGTAGGGCTGATCCTGCTGGCCCCGCTTTTGTTGCAGATTAGAACCGACCATCCCCGTATCAAGATGCGTGTTCTGGAAGGATTTAGCGGCCACGTTGCGGACTGGTTGGCCAGTGGCAAAGTCGATCTGGCGGTCCTTTACAAAATACGCTCCAGCGCGCTGCTGGACAGCGAACATCTGCTGTTCGAGGATATGTATCTGATTTCGTCCTCCTCCGCGCCCCGGCTGGGGTCGGGGGACACCATCGCCCTGACACAGCTTGAAGACGTTGAACTGGCACTCCCTAGCCAGCCGCACGGCCTGCGCGTTCTGGTCGATGAGGCGTGCACCCGCGCGCAAACATCTCTGACGGTGGCGATGGAGTTGGATACCCTGCCGACGATCTGCGACCTCGTGGCTGCCGGTACGATCCGCACCATCCTGCCGCTGACAGCGGTGCGGGCCGATCTGGCCGCAGGCCGGGTCGTGGCCCAGAAAATCACCGATCCTGTGATCAGCCGCGAGTTGATCCTTGCTCACGCCCCCCACCGCGCCGCAGCCCCTGTGACCAAGGCAGTGGTCCGCCTGATCCGAAGCCACATCAACCGCCTTGTCCAATCCGGCCTCTGGGTCGGACGGATATAATGCTCAACCCACCGGAGACGCCAATTGACCGAAGTTTTCCCGACCCTGTTCAGCGCCATCAAGCTTGGCCCCTTGACCCTGCGCAACCGGATCGCCATGGCCCCGCTGACCCGTCAGATGGCCGACCCCGACGGCACCCCGACGGACGAGATGGTCGCCTATTACTCCCGCCGCGCGCGGGGTGGTCTGGGCCTGATCATTACCGAAGGCACCTATGAGCAAAACGCCTACCAATCGCGGGCGTACCTGTCGCAACCCGGCATCGCCAACGCCAAACAGCAGGCCGGTTGGGCACGCGTCTGTGACGCCGTTCATGCCCAAGACTGCAAGATCATCATTCAACTGATGCATGGCGGGCGGGTCTGCGATCCACGCACGCTGAACGGCCAACCCCCGGTCAGCGCATCGGCCACGCAAAGCGGTGGCTGGACGCTTTATACCGACAACGACTACGAAAAGCAGATCCGCAATATTGATGGCGACTGGCCGAAGGTCACTTTTCCGGCGGCCCGCGCCCTGACGGTCGAGGAAATTCACGCCGTGGCCGATGGCTTTGCTGCCGGGGCCAAACGCGCGGTGGATGCAGGGGCGGACGGGGTCGAGGTGCACGGCGCAAACGGGTATCTGTTGTGGCAGTTCATCACGCCCAAGATCAACCTGCGCACCGATGAATTCGGCGGATCGCCAGAAAACAACGTCCGATTTGCGCGGCTGGTGGGCGAGAAAATCCGCGCCGCGATCGGGCCGGACAAGCTGATCACCCTGCGTCTGTCACAAGACGGGGTGGATGATTTCGTGGGTGCATGGCCGGAGGGCGTGACCTATGCGCGGGCGGTGGGCAAGGCGCTGAAGGGCTCGGCCTATGATGCGCTGCACTGGTCCAGCTTCAACTACCTCGACAACCGTGATCCGAATGACGCCACCCCGATGGCGACGGTGCTGCGGCGTGCCTCGGGTCTGCCACTGATCACCAATGGTGGGATTGCTGATGGTCCGGGGGCCGAAACTGCGCTGACCAGCGGAGCGGCGGATGTGGTGGCCATCGGGCGGCCGATCTTCGCCCATCCCGACTGGCCCTATCTTGTGCGCAGCGGCGTCGCCTATCCGTGGATGGAGTTTGACCGCAAATATGTCATCCAGCCGCCGCTGGACTACGGCTTTGCCTATCCGGTGGGCCTGACCGATCCGAAATGGCCCCAGCCGTAAGCGTTAAGGGCACAAAAACTCGGCCCGCAGCCTGTCGGTTGCGGTGCCGACATCTGGCACTGGACCGCTGGTGAACCCTGCATCCCGGCCCGGTGGTCGGGGCATTGTCACGCAGGTGCCATCGGCCAGCGGCACTTGCATCCGGCGCAAGGCAGGGTGTGCGGCCAGATCAGCCACAGTAGACAGCCGCCCCCAGGCAATCCGCCCCACCTCCAGCCGCGCGATCGTCTCGGCCATCGTCAGAGCCGCCATGATCGGCGCAATTTCAGCGTCGAGCGTCAACCGAAGGGCTGCGCGGTCAGCATTGATGGCAAATCGCCCATCGGCGGCAAGGCCGGGCCGCCGCAGTACTGCCTCGCAGAACCGCACCCACTCGGCATTGTTCTGCACTGCAACCACCAGCGTGCCATCCGCGCAAAGCATTGGGCCGTAGGGATAGATCACCGCATGTGCCAACCCATGGCGCATTGTCGCGCGATCCGCCTGTTCCATATGCAGCAGCGGCACAGCCATCCAGTCTGCCATGACGTCGAACATCGCCACATCGACCTGTCCCCCGCGCCCGGTTATGCTGCGTGCGATCAACGCCTCCAGAACCGCCGCATAAGCAGTCAAGCCAGTGGAAATGTCGGCAGCCGATACCCCGATCTTGCAAGCCTCCCCTGCCGTGCCTGTCACGCCCGCAATGCCGCTTTCGGCCTGCACCAGCATGTCATAGGCGCGCATATCGGCATACGCCGTGTCCTGACCATAGCCGCAGATGTTGGCCACGATCAATCGGGGAAACCGGGCGACGACCGTTGCTGCGTCCAGACCCATCCGGGCCAGCGCGCCGGGGATCAGATTTTGCACCAGAACATCGGCGCGGTCCAGCATCGCCAGAAACAGCGTCTTGTCCTGCGGCGCCTTCAGGTCCAGCACCGCACTTTCCTTGCCCCGGTTCAGCCAGACGAAATAGGCCGAGCTGCCTTGCACCGTGGCGTCATAATGGCGCGCAGTCTCGCCACCTGTCCGTTCCACCTTGATCACCCGAGCGCCCGCATCGACCAGCCGCTGCGTGCAGAACGGCGCGGCCACCGCCTGCTCCAACGACACCACCAGCAATCCGTCCAACGCCCCCGGCATCCTCAGTAAGACCGGGGCAGGCCAAGCACATGCTCGGCCAGATAGGACAGGATCAGATTGGTCGAAATTGGCGCCACCTGATACAACCGGGTCTCGCGGAACTTGCGCTCGATATCGTATTCCTCGGCAAAGCCGAAACCGCCATGGGTCTGGATGCACATGTTCGCCGCCTCGAAACTGGCGTCGGCGGCCAGCATCTTGGCCATGTTCGCCTCTGGCCCCGGATTGGCCCCACCATCGTAAAGGCGCAACGCCTCGCGGACCATCAATTCGGCCGCGCGCATGTTGGCATAGGCGCGGGCGATGGGAAACTGGACGCCCTGATTTTGCCCGATCGGGCGGCCAAACACCACGCGGTCGCGGGCATAGCCCGTGGCCCGGTCGATGAACCACTTGGCATCGCCCACACATTCGGCAGCGATCAAGATACGCTCGGCGTTCATTCCCGTCAGGATATAGCGAAACCCCTTGCCCTCTTCGCCGATCAGGTTTTCGGCAGGCACCCGCAGGTTGTCGAAGAAGACTTCCGTCGTTGCGTGGTTCATCATGGTGCGGATCGGGCGGATGGTCAGACCGTTGCCGCGCGCGGCGGCCATGTCGATCAGAAGAACCGACAGGCCGTCGGTCTTTTTCATGCCGTCACGCAACGGCGTCGTTCTGGCCAACAGCAGCATCAGGTCCGAATATTCGGCCCGACTGGTCCAGATTTTCTGCCCGTTGATGACATAACTGTCGCCGTCCAGCCGCGCCGTGGTTCGCAGCGCGCCGGTATCGGTGCCGCTGGTCGGTTCGGTCACCCCGAACGCCTGCAACCGCAACGTCCCGCTGGCGATCTGCGGCAGATACCGCGCCTTTTGGTCGTCCGAGCCATGCCGCAGCAAGGTGCCCATCGTGTACATCTGCGCATGACACGCCCCGCCATTGCAGCCCGCGCGCTGGATCTCCTCCAAGACCGCCGCCGCCGCCGTCAGGGGCAGACCCGCCCCGCCATATTCCTCGGGGATCAGCATGGCGAGCCAACCAGCTTCGGTAAGGGCCGCCACGAACTCCTGCGGATACGCCATTTCGCGGTCCAGAGCGCGCCAGTATGCGCCGGGAAATCGCGCGCATAGTTTGGCGACGGCGTCGCGGATGTCGGAATATGCCTCGATATGGTCTATCATGGGGTCCCTGTCGGCAATTGTTCCCGGAAGTTAGCGCGAGACAGCACCGGGCAACAGCCGCACCAGATGTAAACAGATATGCCCGCACCATATGCCAAGCGCGCATCCCTGTTATCCCTGTGCGGGAATTGTGGTGGAGGTCGCAGTTCGCTAGGCTTGCAATTGCGTAATGACAAGGATTTCCGCGACTGTGACAAACCGGCAGGATGACGACTTTCTCACTTGGATCGGTCGCCGAATCACACGGGTCGATGTCGCATCCGCGCGCCTGATCGAGCAGTTTCGCGCGACGATCGCGGGCAACCTTGCCCCTGCCGAAGCACCCTTGGGCCTGTTCTGGGCGTTCTGCCCCGATGCCCTGCCGACCGCTGATCTGGGCCGCGACGGGCATCCGCAACCGGGCCTGATCCTGCCGCGTCTGCCCCTGCCGCGCCGGATGTGGGCGGGGGGCGAGGTGCTTTACCGCGGGGCCTTCCACGAACGCGACCTCGTGCAGCGCGACAGCACGGTCGAGGCGATCACCTTCAAGACCGGATTGACGGGGCCGCTGGGCTTTGTCTCGGTCCGCCACGACTACGGGGTCGCGGGCACCTGTGTCGTGTCGGAACGGCAGGATCTGGTCTACCGCAATGATGCGGTGCCGGGGGCCGTGGCTCCGATCTACCCCCTCGCCCCCGACCTTGGCCCGCCTTTGGCCGAGATTACCCTGACCCCCGACCCGGTTTTGCTGTTTCGCTATTCTGCAATGACCTTCAACGGCCACCGTATCCACTATGACCGCAGCTATGCGACAGGGGTGGAAGGCTACGACGATCTGGTGGTGCACGGCCCGTTACAGGCGACGCTGATGCTGAACCTTGCGGCCCGCGTATTGGGGACGTGCCCGTCGCGGTTCACCTATCGCGGCGTATCCCCGCTGACCTGCGGCAAACCGATCCGAATCGAGGCCCATGCCGCCCCGGACGGCAGTCTGGCCCTGCGCGTCCGGCGCGACGGCGGACCGGTCACGATGACGGGCACCGCCGCAGCCTAGGATTGCAGCCCGCCCCGGCCGCCGTGCATCGCGCGAAAACCGCTTGGCGTCTGCCCGAACATCGCCTTGAACAGCCGCGAAAACTGCGCCTGATCGGAAAAGCCAAAGCGGTACGCCACGTCCGACAATGGCCCGGCCCCCGGCATCTGCAACAAATCCCGCGCCGCGATCAGCCGCTGTTCGCGAATGTGCTGGGCCACGGTGCAGTTCTGATCGGCAAACACCTCATGCAGGTAACGCTTTGATATCCCGCAAGCATCCGCCACCATGCCGGGGGTCAGGTCCGGATTGGTCAGGTTGCGCGACACAACCAATTGTGCGCGCCGCACATGCGCCGCCCGCACCGCCGACCCGGCACCCACATCCGATGTCTGATCCAAAGACAGCACCAAGAGTTCGATCAGATGCCGCCCCAGCACACCCCCCGCCGGATCGCCGGGGATCTGTTCCACTTGCTGCGCCATCGTGGTGAACAACCCACCCAACCCGGCGCGGCCGTCAAACACCAGCGCACAGAACCGGTCGGGATTGCGCAGCTTGTCGGCCAGCAGCGGCTTTGCCACCTTCAACACACACAGATCATTGGCCGACCCATAGGAAAACCGGTACGGCTCGTCCCCGCGTTCCAGCAGGAATCCCCCCGGATCACAGCGCACTTCGCGCCCCAGCTGGCGAAATTCGACCGGCGCGCGCAGCGGGATGGTGATCAGGTACTGCTCCTCGACGGTGGTCGAGATATGGTGCTTTTGCCGTTCATACTGCACTGGTTCGGTGCGCAAACGCGATAGCGCCACATCGCCCACGCTGCGCATGTTCAGACTGCCCTCGAACCGCGCGGCATCGCGAAACGTCAGGTGCAGCGGGAAATACGCCTCGGCAATCACGCCATGCCAATGCCGCGCGCGGTCGGGCGCGCGAATGCTGTCAGTGCTGTGGCGGACGACACTCACGCAGTCTCCTTCGCAGATGGCCCCCACAGACTTTGCCAACTGCGCGCCCAAGTCAACAGCGCCTACGGCATCGCACCCCCCGATGGCCAGCGGCGGTGCGCCCAACGACAAATCCTTGTGCACCCGCAGACAAGACCCAAGCCGCCAAACCGACCACTATCGGAAAAATCGCCCCCCACTCGGGGCATCGCATATTTTGCCCGCCGGGCACTGCAACGGGGAATGACGATGGCCAAACGAACCGTAGACCCGATCACGCTGTCTGTGGTGCGCGGGGTGCTGGAAACGACGCAACGCGAAATGACGCTGACGCTGGAACAGACAGCGCGCAGTTCGGTGTTCAACCTCGCGCATGACTATTCCACGGCGCTGTTCAACCACACGCCAGAGATGATCCTGCAAGGGCAGGACATTCCCATTCACCTCGGCTCGCTGATCCCGGCGATGAAATCGGTTGCAAAATATTTCGAGGGCGAGATCAACGAAGGCGATCTGATCCTGCACAACGACCCAAGCTACGGCGGGTCGCACATCATCGACACCTGCATGTACTATCCGGTGTTCTATCAGGGCGAGTTGCTGTTCTGGACCGTCTGCAAGGGTCATCTGACTGACATCGGCGGCCCGGTGCCCGCAGGTTATAACCCCGCCGCGACCGAGATTTACGCCGAAGGTCTGCGCATCCCGCCGCTGAAGATCTGGGACAAGGGCAAGCCGCGCCATGACGTGATGAACCTTCTGTTGTCCAACATGCGGGCGAGGCGTGATCAGGAAGGCGACTTTAACGCCCTGATCGGGGCGTGTCAGGTCGGCGCACGCGCGCTGATCCGGCTGATCGAGAAATACGGCAAGGATATTGTGCAGGACTGCATCGCCGAGCTTCTCGACATGGCCGAACGGCACATGCGCAGCCTGATCGCCGAGGTTCCCGACGGCACCTATACCGGCATGGCAATTGTCGAGGATGCGGGCCATGGTTTTGGCGATTTCGAGATTACCGCCACGGTAACAATCAAGGGAGACGGCTGCCACATCGCCATCCAGTCGCCGCCGCAAATCCCCTATTTCATCAACAGTTATGAGGGTAACAGCCATTCCGGCGTCTATCTGGGCCTGATGATGTTCGCCCAACTGCCGCCGCCCTATAACGAAGGGCTTTACCGTTGCGTGACCACCGACATGGGGCCGCTGGGCACGCTGTGCAATGCGAAATCCCCGGCCCCGCACATGAACTGCACCACCACGCCGATGGAAACCCTGACCGACGCTGTGCGTCTGGCCTTCGAGCAGGCCGCACCCGCCAAGGTGTCGGCAAGCTGGGGCCACGCCAATGGTTGCAACATCGCAGGCTGGGACAAACGGCATGACGAGGAATATGTGACGATGGTGCTGGCCTCGATCATCTCGGGTGCGGGCGCCACGGCGCAGGCCGACGGCTGGCATGCGGTGGGGCCGGAGTGCTGTTTTGGCGCGCTGACCAGCGGCGATATCGAGATGCTGGAACACAGCTATCCGATCATCATCCACCGTTATTCGCTGATGGAGGATTCGGGCGGTGCCGGGCGCAATCGCGGCGGGTCGGGCACTTGTTGGGAGGTGGAGCCGCTCGACACCCCCATGACGCTGATCACCTTTGGCGAGGGGCGGCGGATCCCTGCGATGGGGGCTGCGGGGGCGAAATCGGCGATGGTGCCGTCCAAGGTCGGACGGCTGGAACTGACCCGCAACGGCGCTGTGCAGATCATCACCACGAACGTGATCGAAATCATCCAGCCCGGTGAACGTGCCGCCAACCGCAACCCCGGCGGCGGCGGCTTTGGCAACGCGTTTGAACGCGACATCCAGAAGGTGGTCGACGATGTGCGCAACGGTCTGGTCAGTCTTGAAGGCGCGCGACTGGACTACGGCGTCGTCATCACCGACCGTGACACGCTGGTCGTCGATCATGCCGCCACCACCGCCCTGCGCACCCCCCAAAGCGTCGCCTGAAGGAACATCCCATGCAAAACCAATATCGCCTTGGCATCGACGCAGGCGGCACCTTCACCGATTTCATCCTCGCCGACCGGGATGGCGACGTGCGGATCTTCAAGGCGCTGTCCACCCCGCAAGACCCGACGCAAGCCATCCGCAACGGGCTTAAGCTGATCGAAGAAGAAACCGGGATCACCGCGCGCGACATCGTCTCGAACGCCGATCTGTGCATCAACGGCACGACTGTGGGCCTGAACGCGCTGATCCAGCACAAGGGGGCCAAGACTGGCCTGATCGCCACCAAGGGCCACGAAGACAGCATCGAAATCCGCCTTGGCCACAAGGAAGACGGCTATCGCTACGACCCTGAATACCCGCCCGCCACCATGCTGGTGCCCCGCTATCTGCGGCGCGGAATCCGGGAACGGGTGATCTCGACGGGTGCTGTCCACACCCCGATGAACGAGGAAGACGTGCGCAACGCCTGCCGCCACTTCCTGCGCGAAGGCGTGGCGGCGGTGGCGATTTCCTTCGTCTGGTCCGTCCTGCACCCCGCGCACGAACTGCGCGCCGCAGAGATTGTGCGCGAGATGATGCCGGATGTGCGCCTGACCGTGGGCTCGCACCTGTATCCGCAGGTCCGCGAATACACCCGCACCTCCACCGCCGTGGTGAACGCCTATCTGTCCCCCATCCTGTCGGCCTATGTCGAGGCGGTGGACGGCTATTTCCAAAGCCTCGGCGCAAAGAACCCCGTGCGCTACTTCCAGTCGAACGGCGGCCTTGCCGTAGGCTCGGTGGTGTCCGAACAGTCGGTCTATGCCATCAATTCCGGCCCCGCCTCCGCCCCCCAAGCGGCGCTTTACATCGGCGAGCCGTGGGGGTTGCAGAACATCATCACGGTCGACATGGGCGGCACTTCTTTCGACATCACTCTGACCCGCGACGGGCGCGCGAATGTGTCGAAAAACATCGACTTCCTGCGCTACCGCATTGGAATCCCAATGATTCAGGTCGAAACTCTGGGCGCAGGCGGTGGGTCGATCGGCTGGATCGACAGCATGGGTCTTTTGCAGATGGGCCCGCAATCGGCGGGGTCCGAACCGGGACCTGCCTGTTATGACCAGGGCGGCGAAAAGCCGACGACGACCGACGCCAACCTTGTGCTCGGCTATCTGAACCCCGATGGTCTGGTCGGCGGGCGTCTGCCCCTGAACCCGGTACGCGCGCGCGATGCGATCACCACGGGCCTTGCCAAGCCGCTGAACCTGAGCCTCGAGCAGGCGGCCTACGGCATGTTCACCATCGTGAACAACAACATGGTCAACGCCATTCGCCGCGTGTCGGTGGAACGCGGCTATGACCCGCGCGATTTCGTGCTGAACTGCGCGGGCGGGGCGACCGGCGCGCATATCACGGCACTTGCGCGCGAAATGGGCATCACGCGCATTCTGGTCTCGAAACTCGCCTCGGGCCTGTGCGCCTATGGCCAGATCATCTCGGACGTCAAATACAACTACATGGCCCCGGCCCCGGTCCGGCTGGAGGGTGCGGCGGCCGCCGCCAAACTCGACACATTGTTCACCGGTCTGGAGATAAAGGGCACCGCCGACCTCGCGCGCGACGGGTTCGACAATGACCGCATTTCCATCCGCCGCAGCCTCGACATGCGCTATGTCGGCCAAGTGCATGAATGCACGGTCGATATCGACCCCTTCCCGCTGGACGAACCCGCATTGGAAAAGCTGAAAGCCGCCTTCCACGCCCGGCACAAAGAGCTTTATACCTATTCCGAACTGCAAAGTGTGGTCGAAGTGGTGAACGTGGAAAGTGCCATTTTGGGCCGGGTGGACCGTCCGCGCCGCATGACGATAGCTCCCGGCAAAGGGTCCGACAGCGCCCGGTCAGGCACCCGCCCGATGATCTTTGCCGCCAGTGGAACCGCACAGGACACGCCGGTCTATACCGGCGCTGCCCTTGGCGCAGGTGACAGCATCGCCGGTCCCGCAGTGATCGAAGAGGTGACGACGACCATTGTCATCGAGCCCGGCTGGACAGCACAGTTGCATGATTCGGGCGTTTATGTGCTTGATTGGCAGGGCTGAGGGGGGGAACATATGACCATCATCAATTGTGACATGGGCGAAGGCTTTGGACTTTACCGCATCGGTGATGACGCGGGCCTGATGCCGCTGATCGACGTGGCCAACGTCGCCTGCGGTTTTCATGCGTCCGATTTCAACCACATGCGCCGGACTGTGCAATTGGCAAAGCAGCACGGGGTCAAGGTGGGGGCGCATCCATCCTTGCCCGACCTCCAAGGTTTCGGGCGGCGCGAGATGAAGATCGAACGCGAGGAACTGACCAATTGTCTGATCTATCAGATCGGCGCGCTGAAGGGGTTTCTCGACGCCGAAGGCGTGGTGCTGAACCACATCAAACCGCATGGATCGCTTTACGGCATGGCCGCGCGAATGGAAGATATCGCTCATGCGGTGGCCGATGCTGCGGACATCTTTAAGGTGCCGCTCTTTGGCATGATCAACACGCAGCATGAGAAAGTTTACATGGCGCGCGGGCATGCTTTTGTGGCCGAGTTCTACGCCGACCTCGACTATAACGACGACGGTGGCCTGATCATCACCCGCGAACACGCCGCAACCGATGCGGCGCACGCGGCAGCCATCTGCGTCCGTGCGATTCGCGAAGGCAAGGTGGCCTCGGTCGGGGGCCGCGATGTGGCGGTGCGCGCCGATGCGATCTGCATCCATTCCGATACGCCCAATGCCGTCGCCGTGGCGCAGGCCGTGCGCGACGCCATCGCGCCGTATCGCCAATAAAGGAACACCGGTATGACCAAACAACTCCTGTCACCCCTGCCCGGCACCTTCTACCGCCGCCCGTCGCCAGATCAGCCGAACTTCAAAGAGGTCGGCGATACGGTGGCCGTGGGCGACGTGATCGGGCTAATCGAAGTGATGAAGTCCTTCAACGAGGTGCAGGCCGATCAGGCAGGCACCCTGACCGCCTTTATCGCCGACGATGAAGAACCGGTGATGGCGGGTCAGCCTTTGGCCGAACTGGCCTGATCATGGCGATCACCAAGCTGCTGGTGGCCAATCGGGGCGAGATTGCGGTGCGGATCATCCGCGCCGCGCGCGAATTGGGGCTGAAGACGGTGCAGGTCCACAGCGCCGCCGACACCGAAAGCCTCGCCGTGCGCATGGCGGATGAGGCCGTCAATATCGGCCCGCCGATTGCGTCGAAGTCCTATCTGAACATCGCCAACATCCTCAAGGCCGCCGCCGACACCGGCGCGGATGCCGTGCACCCCGGCTATGGCTTTCTGGCCGAAAACGCCGATTTCGCCGATGCGGTCGAGGCGGCAGGGCTGGTCTGGATCGGACCCAACGGGGGTGCAATCCGGGTGATGGGCGACAAGGTGGCGGCTCGTGTGGCGGCCGAGGCCGCCGGCGTGCCCGTCGTGCCGGGGTCCGATGGCCGCATCGACGACCCCGACCGCGCGCGCGCCGTGGCACTGGCCATTGGCTTCCCCGTCATGATCAAGGCGGCAGCGGGCGGTGGTGGTCGCGGCATCCGCATCGCCAACGACATGGACGAATTCGACCGCCTGATCCCCCAAGCCAGCGCCGAAGCGAAGTCGGCCTTTGGCGATGGCGGCCTGTATCTGGAAAAGGTCATCGAACGCGCCCGCCATATCGAGGTGCAAATTCTGGGTGACGGCACCCGCGCGATCCACCTGTTTGAACGCGAATGTTCCCTGCAACGCCGCCGTCAGAAGGTCTGGGAAGAGGCCCCCTCGGCCCAACTGCCCCAACCGATGCGCGAGAAACTCTGCGCCTCTGCCGTGGCGCTGGCTAAGGCTGTCGGCTATCGCGGCGCGGGCACGCTGGAATACCTTTACGACGACGCGACCGGGCATTTTTACTTCATCGAGATGAACACCCGGATTCAGGTCGAACACCCGGTGACCGAAATGGTCACCGGCGTTGATCTGGTGCGCGAGATGATCCGCGTCTGTGCGGGCGAACCGCTGCGCTACCGGCAAGAAGACATCCGCCTGTCCGGCCATTCCATCGAGGTGCGCATCTGCGCCGAAGACCCCGCGCGCAACTTCCAACCCGGCCCCGGCACTGTGACCGAATTGACGGTTCCGGGTGGGGGCGGTGTGCGCTTTGACACCATGCTGTATCCCGGTTACCAAGTGCCGCCGTTTTACGACTCGTTACTCGGCAAACTGATCGTCTGGGATGAAAACCGAAGCGCCGCGATTACCAGGATGGCGCGCGCGCTGGAAGAACTCCATGTGGGCGGCCTGCCCACGACGCGCAGCCTGCATCAGTTGCTGGCGCGCGATCCCGAGGTTCAGGCGGGCGCCTTCCACACCCGCTGGCTGGAACCGTGGCTGGAACGCAACGCCCACAAGCTTGGGACAGAGGAGACCAAGGCATGACCACCAGATATTCCTTCGGCGGGGATGAGCACATCTTTGTCGAGTGCGACGAGGAAATGTCGCTTGAGGCGTTTTTCAAAGGCCTGTCGATCACCAACGCGCTGCGCGACGCAAATATAAACGGCGTGACAGAGATTTGCCCGGCCAACGCATCCTTCCAGGTGCGCTTTGACCCCGACGTGATCGCCCCCGACGACATGCTGCGCGAATTGCAGGCGCTGGAGGTTGTGGCCCAATCCGCCCCCGCCACGCTGAACACCCGGATCATCGAAGTGCCGGTGTTCTACAACGACCCCTGGACGTATGAAACCGGCCAGCGGTTTCGCGAACGCCATCAGGACCCGACGTCGACCGACATCGAATACACCGCCCGGATCAATGGGTTGGACGGGATCGACGGCTTCATCAAGGCGCATTCCGGTGCGCCGTGGTTCGTGTCGATGGTGGGGTTCGTGGCGGGTCTGCCATTCCTTTACCAGATGGCCGACCGCGCGCACCAAATCCAGTCGCCCAAGTATCTGCGCCCGCGCACCGATACGCCGCGTCTGACCGTGGGGCATGGCGGTTGTTTTGCTGCGATCTATTCGGTGCGGGGTGCGGGTGGCTATCAGATGTTCGGCATCACGCCGATGCCGATCTACGACCCAAAACAGGAAACGCCCTATCTGCGCGATTTCATGTGCCTGTTCACCCCGGGCGATATCGTGAAATTCAAACCTATCGACCGCGCCGAGTACGACCACATTGTGGCCGAGGTCGACGCAGGCCGCTGGATGCCGCGCATCGCGCCGGTGACCTTTTCGCTGGCCGAGTTTCAGGCAGACATCGACGGCACCAACGCGCGTGTGATGGAGGCTCTTAATGGTCATTAATGTCATCAAACCGGGGCTTTCGACCACGGTGCAGGATCTCGGGCGGCCCGGTTACTATCACATCGGCATCCCGACGTCGGGTGGGATGGACATGCTGTCGCTGGCGGCTGCCAACCTGCTGGTCGGCAATCCGGCAGGTGCGGGCGTGCTGGAGGCGGTGTTTCTGGGGCCTGAACTGGAGTTCACCCAAGATGCAGTCGTCGCCGTCACCGGGGCCGATCTGCCGCCGAAAGTGGACGGCGTCGATCAACCCGGCTGGACCGCCTTTGCGGTGAAAAAGGGTCAGGTCCTCAGCTTCGGTTTCCTCAAGGCCGGTGCGCGGGCCTATATCGCCATTTCGGGCGGTGTTGACGTTCCGGTTGTGCTGGGGTCCCGCTCCACCTACACGCTGGGCGCGTTGGGCGGGTTTCAAGGCCGCAAACTGCAAGCGGGCGATGTGTTGCCTGTGGGGCAGGGCGCGGGTATCGTCGGGCGCAGCGTGCCTGCCGCCCTGCGCCGGATGCCGGGCGCGCCTGCGGAATTGCGCATGTTGCCGGGCCTGTACTGGCACCGCATCACCGAAGCGGCGGGCAAGGGCTTTTTCGAGGATACCTGGAAAGTTGCCCCCGAGGCGGACCGCATCGGCTACCGCTTCAAGGCCGGGCGACCGCTCGAATTCGTGCCGCGCGAACAGCCTTTCGGTGCCGGGTCCGATCCGTCGAACATCGTAGACGCCTGCTATCCCTACGGATCGGTTCAGGTTCCGGGTGGAACGGAACCGATCGTGCTGCACCGCGATGCCGTGTCGGGCGGCGGGTATTTCATGCTTGGCACGGTGGTTTCCGCCGATATGGACCTGATCGGCCAGTTGCAGCCGCATACCCCAACCCGGTTCGTCAAGGTGACGATGGAGCAGGCGCTGCAAGCCCGCAAAGACCGCAAGGCTGTGATGGACGCGATCACTGCCACGCTCAGTTGACCAAACGCCGTGGCGGCCTTTCGCCACGGTCGCCCAACCAAGGATCGTGTATGGGACCGCAGCCGCAACCCCTGGCCTCCCCCCCCCGGTCGCACAGCCGCCGCCTGCGGGTGCGCGGCACCTCGATCACGCTGCTGCGTCAGGTGCGCGAACGGGCCGAGGCCGATCTGGGGATTTCCGTCGACTACGAACTTCTCGACTTTCCAACCTGCCAAAGACGCGCCGCGATGGAGCCGCAGGGGTATGACGTTTACGAGCAGTGCTTTCACAACCTCGACATCGTCTGGTTCTGGGGCGCGCTGCAACCCATCGACATCAACCGCATTACCGAATGGGACAACATCAGCGATCTTGCGAAACTGGGCGGCATTAGCAAATACGCGTGGCGCGGCCAGGGCGACGCGCCGGTGCGCAAGCTTTACGCGCAGCCGGGCGGGTTTCTGGGCCCCAAACCCTCGGGCTACATCAGCATGCTGCCCACCGTGCACAATATGGACAGTTTCGGTTACGACCCTTGCGTGTTCGGCGTGTCCGACAGCATTACGCCCAGTTGGGCTTGGCTGCTCGACAAACGCGCCAAGGGTCGCATCGCCTTGGTGGACGAACCGGCGATCGGCCTTTTCGATGCGGCCCTCGCTGCCGAAGCGGCTGGCGAGTTGGAATTCGCCGATATCGGCAACATGACCATCGAAGAAATCAACGCCCTGATGGCCCTGCTGGAGGATCGCCGCCGCCAAGGCTATTTCTGCGGTGCCTGGCGCGATGGCGACGCGGCGGCGCAGCTGGTCCGCGACGGGCTGGTTGCCGCGCAAAGCATGTGGTCCCCGGTTTACGGCCAGATCGGCCCGCAGCCCGGCAGCTTCGTCGAGGCCGCCCCGATCGAGGGTTACCGCGCGTGGCATGGCGGGGCCAGCCTGTCGCGCCATCTGGCGGGGGCCGAACTCGACGTCGCCTATGAATACCTGAACTGGTGGCTTGGCGGCTATGCCGGATCGGTCATGGCGCGGCAAGGCTATTACATCGCCACGCCTGAACGCAGCCGCCCGCACATGTCACCGCAAGAGTGGGCCTACTGGTATGACGGGGCACCTGCCAAGTCTGATCTTCTGGGGCCAGCGGGCGAATGGGTGGTGCGTGTGGGCGCGCGGCGGGCGGGCGGTTCCTACCGAGAACGCGCCAGCCGCATCGCGATCTGGAACACCACGATGGACGAATACAACTATGCCACGCGCGCGTGGGATCGTTTCATCGGGCGCGTGCAAAGCGGTCGCATCGCCGAAGAGGGCGCTGCATGATCCGGTCGGCCAATCCGTTTGCACAAGAACCGCGCTATGAACTGATCACCCGCGTGTTGCGCAGCAACATCCAGCGCGGCATGCTGCCCGAAGGTCTGGTGCTGCTGGAAGGCCCGATTGCCACCGCGATGCAAACCAGTCGCGTGCCCGTGCAGGCCGCACTGCGGCAATTGCTGACCGAGGGTTTGATCCACCGGTTTGACGGGCGCGGTTATCTCGTGGGCCCTTCCGGCAAGACCACAGCCCCGCTGCGCCGCGATCTGCGCGACTTCACGCTGAATATCCCCGACGCGGTAGACGATGCGCTGCAAACCCGTGGCACCTGGCGGCACGTTTATGAACAGGTCGAACAGCAGGTCGCGGCGTGCCAGATCTTCGGCGAGTTCCGCATCGTCGAAACCGAGCTTTCGGAATATCTCGGTGTAAGCCGCACCGTGGCGCGCGATGTTCTGGCCCGCCTGCAAGAGCGCGGCTTGATTCGCAAAAGCGCCAGCTCGCACTGGATCGCAGGGCCGCTCACCGCCCGCACCGTGCGCGAAAAGTTCGAGATGCGCAGCATCATGGAACCGGCCGCCCTGCGGATGGCCGCACCATATATCCGTTACGGCGAAATCGAGCATCTGCTGGAAATGATGGATCAGGGTGCTACTCTGACCTCTGAGTGGTTGAGTGATTCCCTGGTTGATTTGTGCATCGCGCAGGCACCGAACACGACACTCGTCGAGATGATCCGCAGCAACCGGCTGCTGTTGTCTTCGGTAAGCAGCGCGCTGACGTCCCTCGGCTTGCCGAACGATGACGAAACGAATGACCAGTACCGAACGATCTTCGATCTGATTTCACGGCATCCTATTGATTCTGCCGTGGAATATTTAAGGGATCACGTTCAGATCATGGCCCGACGCAACCTTGCGCGATTGAAAATTGTCGCAGTGATTCACGAAACGGGTGCTTTCGCTCCCTATCTTGTCGCACAGTAAATTGGCTTTTGAATACGATGATCATTTTTTACGGATGAATACTTCCTTAATCGCTCGATTATCGCCCGGACATGTTTGTCTTTTGTTCATATTTTGGGCGATTTTAGAAATATTATTACTTGTTGACAGGTTAACAAAATCACTATGTTATACAAAGTGCAGTTTTTGTGTAGTGTGTTTGTAACGGTTAATCAAGCCGGTCTGACAAGCGGATCAGGATCGGCGCGAAGACAGACGGCAAATCCGGGTATGATCGCTCGGCTTGGAACGAGGTGGTGGTGGAAACGGCAGTATTCCGACTGAAAGGCGTGACAAAGCGCTACGGCGATCTCGTCGCGCTGGACAATGTGGCGCTGAATGTTCGCGAAAACGAGTATGTCTCGTTTCTCGGGCCGTCGGGGTCGGGCAAGACCACGTTGCTGCGGGTGATCGCGGGGTTCGAGACGCCCGATAGTGGCCGGGTTTTCTTCCAGGGGCAAGACATCACCCATGTGCCCGCCCATGAACGCGCCATCGGATTTGTGTTCCAGAATTTCGCCCTGTTCCCGCATCTGACGGTGATCCAGAACGTCGGCTTTGGCCTGACCTACGGCAAACAGCCGTTGCCCGCCGCCGAAGTGGACAAACGCGCGCGTGAAGTGATCGAGATGGTCGGCCTCACCGGGATGGAAGATCGCGGCGTCGATCAGATTTCGGGTGGCCAACGGCAGCGCGTGGCGCTTGCCCGCACATTGGCAATGCAACCGAAACTGGTCTTGCTGGACGAACCCCTCGGCGCGCTCGACGCCAACCTGCGCGGCCGGATGCGCAACGAACTGCGCGCCATTCGCGAACGGTTGGGCGTGACCTTCCTGCATGTGACGGGCAGTGAGAACGAGGCGCTGGCGATGGGCGACCGCGTGGTCGTCCTCGACCGGGGCCGCATCATCCAGACCGGTGCTGCGGACGACGTCTACAGCGCGCCCGCCTCGCCCGACGTTGCGCATTTCCTGAACCGGTTTAACCTGTTCGACGGCAAGCTGACCGCAGGTAAATTCACCGGCCCGTTCGGCACGGTGCCCGTCTTGGCCGCCCGCAAATCCGACCGGGACGTTTACGCCGTGCGCTATGACCGGATGCGCGTGATGCCTGCTTCCACCGTCGCCCACGGCCCGGCCCTGAAAGCGGCCTTTGTCGCATCCGAATACCTCGGTTCGTCGATCATGAACTTCTTCGAGACGGGCGACGGCCATGTCGTCGAGATGGAGCATCACCTCAGCCTTGGTGCTCCCGACATCTACCAGCCAAAGCAGGACTATCTGCTGACCTGGAACCCTGACCAAGCCATCGTTTTTGGCCGGGAGCCGCGCTGATGTCTGACGCAACCGTATCCGTTCCACGCAAGGATTGGACGACCCGCCTGCTGCTGTTGCCCGGTGTCATCTGGATGGCGCTGTTTTTGATCACGCCGATCCTGATGATCGTCTACGTCTCGTTCTGGACGCAGACCACCTTCAACATCTCGCCCGACCCCACGCTGGACAGTTGGAAGCAGTTCTTCTCGTCCACCACCTATGTGGGTTCGCTGTGGACGACGATACGGATCTGGCTGATCGTTCTGGCCACGACTTTCATCGTGGGCTACCCCACGGCGCTGTTTGTGGGCTTGCTGGTCAAAAGCAAAACCCTGGCCACCGTCCTTCTGGTGATCTGCGTCATCCCGTTCTGGACCTCGTTTCTGATCCGCGTGCTGGCCTGGCGGCCCATGCTCGGCAAGGAAGGGGCGATCAACATCATCTTGCAGAAATTAGGCATCATCCAGCAACCGATCGAGGTTTTGTTGTTCACCGAACTGTCGGTCATCATCGGCATGACGCAGATCTACTGCGTGTTCATGGTCGGCCCCATCGCCTTCATGCTGGCCCGCATCGACCGCAACATCATCGAGGCGGCACGCGACCTTGGCGCCGGGTTCGGGCGCATCTTCTGGAAGATCATCCTTCCGTTGTCGCTGCCCGGTGTGGTGGTGGGTGCTATCTTTGTCAGCGTGATGGTCTTGGGCGAATTCGCCACATCCGGCGCGCTATCAGGCCGCAAGGTGAACCTTTTGGGCAACATCATCGTGACCCAGGTCGGGTCGCTGAAATGGGCAATGGCCTCGGTTGTGGGAGTGATCCTGACCGTTGTAATGGGCATCGTGATCGCAGGCTTCCTGCGCATTGTCGATCTTAAGCGAGAGCTGTAAGCGATGGAATCCCGCGTCCTGAAACCCATCCTGGCCGTCTATGTTGGTGCGTTCCTGCTGTTCCTTTACGGGCCGTTCGTCGTTCTGACGATCATCTCGTTCCAGCAGGGACCAGTGGGCGGGCCGCAGTTTCCGATCATCGAATGGTCGACCTACTGGTATCGGCATCTGTTCGGTCTGGTGCCGCCGTCGCGCATTGCCCCCCTGCCGCTTGGCGATGCGCTGGTGCGCTCGATGGCCCTTGCGTTCATGACCATGATCACCTCGACCGTGCTGGGCGTGATGGCAGCACAAGCGTTCCGCAAGCGGTTCAAGGGTGCCAACATCGTGTTTTACCTGATCGTGCTGGGCATGATGGTGCCGGGTGTGCTGACCGGGCTTGGCACGTCTTTGCTCGCCAACAACATCATCGGGATCGAACGGCACTGGTATACGACGGCTTTCGCGACCCATGTCGTCTATACCTTTCCCTTCGCCTTTCTGGTGATGCTGGCAATCTTGAACCGCTTCGATGCCTCGGTTGAAGAGGCGGCATGGTCGTTGGGCGTCAGCCCGATCACCACCTTTCGCCGCGTTACCTTCCCGCTGATTTTTCCGGGCGTTCTGTCGGCGATGCTGTTCGCCTTCACCCTGTCGCTGGATGAATTCCCCCGCACACTGTTTGCTTCGGGCAGCGATCAGACCCTGCCGCTGGCGATCTACGGCACCTTTTCGGTCGAGATTCACCCGAACATCTTTGCCTTCGGGGTGCTGACCACACTGTTCTCTTTCGCGCTGTTGTCGGTCTATGGCATCTTGATGGCCCTGTCGGTCCGCCGCGCCCGCAAGATGGCCATGCAGGAGGACATCACATGAGCGTAGCGATTGTTACCGGAGCCGGGTCGGGTATCGGCCGTGCGATTGCGGTGCAACTGGCGTCCGAAGGCTACAAGATTCTTGTCAACGATTCCCGCGCCGAGGCAGCGCAGGCGGTGGCAGCCGAAATGGGCGGCCTCGCCTGCGCAGGCGATGTGTCGGTCGAGGCGGACGTTGCTGCAATGGTCACCCGCGCAGAGGCTGAGCTTGGCCCGGTGACGCACCTGATCAACAACGCAGGCCACGTCCATCAAAGCAGCTTCACCGACCTGACCGTGCAGGATTTCGACCGGATGATCGCCGTCCACCTGCGCGGCACCTTTCTGTGCACCCATGCCGTGCTGGCGGGAATGCTCGCACGGGGCGCGGGCGTCATCGTCAACATCGCCTCGCAGCTTGGCCAGATAGGCGGGATCGAGTTGGTGCATTATTCCGCCGCCAAGGCAGGCATCATCGGCCTGACCAAGGCCCTTGCGCGCGAAGTGTCGGCGCAGGGCGTTCGGGTCAACGCGGTCGCCCCAGGTCCGATCAACACGCCGCTTGTGCGAAACCTGTCGGCAGACTGGCAGCGTAAGAAGGCCGCCGAACTCCCGCTGGGCCGGTTTGGCGAACCCGAGGAAGTCGCGGCAACCGTTGCCTTTCTATGCTCCCCCGCTGCCTCGTTGTTCGTGGGCCAGACCCTCGGCCCGAATTCCGGAGATGTGATGTTATGACCACAATCACCCTGATCACCGGCGCTGGCATCGGCATCGGACGGGCGACAGCACTCGCCTTTGCCAAGTCAGGCAGCCATGTCGTCGTGACCGACGTTCTGCAAGCTCAAGGCAACGCCGTCGCAGCAGAAATCAAGGCCGCAGGCGGCAGCGCCGAATTCATGGTCCTCGACGTGCGATCCACCGAAGGTGCCGATGCCGTGGTCGCCGCAGTCGAGGCAAAGCACGGTCAGATCGACACCATCGTCGCCAACGCAGGCATCGCCCACAAAGTGCCCTTGGCCGAACTTACGGATGAAAAGTGGGATTACACCCTCGATATCGACCTCAAAGGCATCTTCCGCATCGTGCGCCCGGCGCTCGCAGGCATGAAGGCCCGCAAATCCGGCTCGGTCGTCGCTCTGTCGTCGATCATGGGCGTCGCTTACGGCTGGAATGAACACGTCCACTATTCCGCCGCCAAGGCAGGCGTCGTGGGCCTTGTCCGCGGCCTCGCCGTGGAACTCGCCCGCGACGGCATCCGGGTGAACGGCATCGCACCTGGCTATATACGCACCGCCCAACTGCTGTCGAAAGAGCATTCCGTCGGCCCCGATGCCGACAAATGCGGCGAATACATCCCCATGGGTCGAATCGGCGAGCCTGAAGAAATCGCCGACGTGATCCTGTTTCTGGCATCCAACGGCGCACGGTATATGACCGGACAGGTCATAGCGGTGGACGGAGGTTTGCTTGTCGGGCGCTATTGATCCGACGGCAAAACAAGACTGAATCAAACAAGACCACAGGAGGTAAGACAATGAACCAAATGTCCCTATCCCGACGGAAGTTCCTGCAAAGTACCGCAGGATCCATGGCGCTGGCCGCTGGCGGCATGCCCTTCCTTGGCGCGCAACAAGCCTTCGCGGCGAACCACCTGGCCGCCCAGGAACTGCGCACCGTCGGCCTGTCCGTGACCGTACAGGAGCGTATCCTGAACGACTTCAAGACAGCCTCGGGCGTCAAGGCCGTGTCGGGCAAAGCCGACATCTTCCCCAACACCCAGACCGAACTGCTGTCGGGCTCCACGTCCTATGACTGCTGGGAAACCATTGGCGAGCGTCTGCCGTCGATCGTGCAGACCAACCTTGTCTCGCCGATCCCGACCGCCAACCTGACCAACTGGACCGGCATTGGCGAAAGCTTCCTCAAGCCATCCGACAAGTGGGAAGCCCGCGCGCAAATCGTGGGCCAAATCTGGACAGACGAGTCTCAGACTGCCCTGAACATGGTGCCGACCGTCTACAACTTTGACTCCATCGGCTATCGCCCGGACCTGGTTGATGCCGAAGAAGCCTCGAACTGGTCGGCACTGTTCGATCCCAAGTTCAAGGGCAAGACCGGCCTGAATGTCGACCCGCTGATCGCCTTCGGTCAGGCCGTCATGGCGATGAACGAGTTGGGCCTTCTGGAAGTCAAGAACCCCGGAAACCCCGACGCAGCAGCGATCGAGGAAGCCTCCAAGTTCTTGATCGCGAAAAAGAAAGAAGGCCAGTTCCGCGCCCTTTGGGGTGATTTTGGCGAACTCGTCAACTTGCTCGCATCGGGCGAGATGATCATCGCCGACGCATGGCAGCCTGCCGTGTTGGCCGTGAAGGCGCAGGGCGTTCAGTGCGCTTACGCCACGATGAAGTCCGGCTCTCGTGGTTGGGCAATCGGAGTTGCGGCCCTGAAATCCTCGCCGAACCTCGATGCCGTCACCGCCTATGCCGACTACTGGCTGTCGGGCGGTCCGGCTGTGGCCGTGTCCGAGCAGGGCTACTATTCGCCCAACGACAAGGTCAAAGCCGTCATGGCGCCTGAAAAGTACGCCTTCTGGTACGAAGGTGCACCGTGGGTGGGTGCCGAAGATCGCGGCATCAAGGAAGGCGATCTGCGCGACGGAGGCTCGCTCGCCACCCGTGCAGCGAACGTCGCCTACTGGCACCAGTGGCCCGATGAGTACGACCTTCTGATTCAGAAGTGGGACGAGTTTCTGTCCGCCTGATCTGCGCAAAACCGGGCCGGGGCACAGTGCCCCGGCCAACCACGACCCGCCCATACGACCCGAATGCAAGGACGTCCCCGTGGCCTATGACCTGCAACTTTCCCACATCGGCAAGGTTTACGATAACGGCACGCCCGCCGTCATCGACTTCAACCTTGACGTGGACAAAGGCGAATTCATCGCCTTCCTTGGCCCGTCAGGCTGCGGTAAAACCACGACGCTGCGGATGATTGCCGGGTTCGAGACGATTACCTCGGGCGATCTGATGATCCGGGGCAAGCGGATCAACGATCTGGCCCCCGAACAACGCCCGACCTCGATGATCTTCCAGAACTACGCGCTTTTCCCACACATGACCGTGCGGCAGAACGTGCATTTCGGGCTGGAGGTCAAGAAGATGCCGCTGGCCGAGGCGAACCGCAAGGTCGACCGCATCCTTGACAAACTCGATTTGACCCAAGTCGCCGACGTTCGCCCCACCCGCCTGTCCGGTGGCCAGCGGCAGCGTATAGCGCTCGCGCGTTCCTTGATCGTGGAACCCGACATTCTGCTGCTCGATGAACCCTTGGGGGCTTTGGATGCGAACTTGCGCAAAAGCATCCAGAACGAATTGAAACTGCTGCAGCGCGAATTGGGCATCACCTTTGTCTTCGTGACCCATGCGCAGTCCGAGGCGCTGGCCCTGTCCGACCGCATCGTGGTGATGAACGCAGGCCGTGTCGAGCAGATCAGCCCGCCGCGCGAGTTATACACCCGCCCCTCCAGCCTGTTCGTCGCCCGCTTCATCGGGGCCAACACGCTGATCTCTGGCACCTCGCGCGCCACGGGCGACGGCAAGGTGCAGGTCGTAACTGCGTTCGGCCCGCTGGCCGCTTTACAGCACGGCGCGCCGATAGCCCCCGGCAAGACCATCTCAATCGTCCTGCCCGCCGAGGCGATGCATGTGCTGCCCGCCTCGATGCCCGAGGCCGAAGTGCGCAGCGCGCACGGCGCGAATGTTATTCCCTGCCAGATCAACCGCCTGCAACTGGTCGGTCACATCATGCAGATCGCACTGACCCTGCCCAACGGCGACGCGGTCACGCTGGAAGGGCACGAGGATAAATACCGTGGTCTTTTGGTCGCCGGAGCTGCGGGTTATGTTGCGTGGCGGCCCGAAGACGCCACGCTGATTGCGGAATAGGGCAATGTCGATCGGCACCGTGCACCTACTGGCCTCCGACCTGCGCGAAGGCCGCCGCGACCCCGTCGATCTGCTGGCCGAGGTGTTCGACCGGATCGACGCCTACGCCGACCCCGCGCTGTTCATCCGCACCCTGCGCCGCCGCGCCGAAGCCGAGGCGCGCGCGTCGCGCGAACGCCTGCGCGCGGGCAACCCCGCCAGCCTGACCGATGGCGTGCCGATGGCTTGGAAAGACCTGTTCGACCTGCACGGCACCACCACCACCGCCGGTTCCGCCCTCCTGCGCGATGCGCCCCCCACCACGCAGGATGCAGCCCTCGTCCACGCCGCGATGCGCGCCGGAATGATCAGTGTCGGCACGGTGAACATGACCGAGTTTGCCTATTCCGGCATTGGCCTGAACCCGCATTATGGCACCCCGCGCAATCCCCGCGATCCTCTGGTCGCCCGCGCGCCCGGCGGATCGTCGTCGGGCAGCGGTGCGGTGGTGGCCGCCGGAATCGTGCCCGTTTCCATCGGCACAGATACCGGCGGGTCGATCCGCATTCCGGCCGCGTTCAATGGCGTGGTGGGCTACAAAACCTCTGTAGGTCACTACCCGATGCAGGGGGTATTTCCGTTGTCCCGCACGCTTGATACGCTGGGGCCGCTGGCGCAGACCGTGGCCGATTGCGTGCTGACCGACGCCGCCCTGCGCGGTCTGCGCACCCCCGATGTCCAACCTGTTCCGCTGTCGTCTCTCAATTTCGTCATCCCCGACGCGCACATGATGGACGACCTTTCCCCCGCCGTCGCCGCGAATTTCGAAGCGGCGGTTGCGCGCCTGTCAGCGGCGGGTGCCCGCGTGGCGCGCACAAAGCTGCCGGAACTTCGCGAGGTCGTCGATCTGATGGGCCGCTACGGCCCGCTGACCTCTGCCGAGGCGATGGATATCCACCAAGAACGCTTGTCCGGCCCTGATGCCGACCGGATCGACCCCCGCGTGGTGCGCCGCATCCGCATGGCCGACGGGATGACGGCGGTCGATCTGATCCGCCTTTACCGCGAACGCCGCGAATGGATCGCCCGCATCAACGCCCGGCTCGCAAACGCAATCCTGATCTGCCCGACGACCCCGACCGTCGCGATGCCAATCGCGCCCCTGGAGGCAGACACCGAGGTGTTTTTTCGCCATAACTTTCGCACACTGCGCAACACCGCCATCGGCAATTTTCTTGATTGGTGCGGACTGTCGATCCCCTCGGGGACTGACAGTGACGGCATGCCGACCGGCTTCATGCTGTGCGCCCCGCACGACCACGACCGCGATGTGTTGGCTGCGGGACTTGCCATCGAAACCCTCGTGCGCGGCTGACCGCGCAGGACCAAGACCAAACACAGGAGGACAAAGACCTTGGCCAAGAAAATATACTGCTCGTTCGGCACCGACATCGACTCGGTTGCCGGCTGGATCGGTTCATACGGCGGCGGCGACAGCCCGTCCGACATTCAGCGCGGAATCTTCGCGACCGAGGTGGGCGTGCCCCGCCTGTTGCGCCTGTTCAAGAAATACGATCTGAAAACCACGTTCTTCATCCCCGGCCACAGCCTTGAAACCTTCCCCAAGCAGATGGACATGATTGTAGAAGCCGGACACGAGGTTGGCGCGCACGGCTATCTGCATGAAAACCCCGTTGCGATGACGCCCAGCCAGGAAGAGGATGTGCTGGTCAAATCCATCGAGCTCATCAAGGGCCTGACCGGTGCCGCCCCGCGCGGCTATGTGGCGCCTTGGTGGGAGATGTCGGCCAACACCGCAGCCCTGTTGCTGAAACACGGCTTCACCTATGATCATAGCCAAGGCTACCGGGACTTCCAGCCGTTCTATGCCAGGGTTGGCGATAGCTGGAACCTGATCGACTATTCCAAAACCGCCAAGGAATGGATGCATCCCCTGAAGCATGGCACCGAGATCGACCTCGTCGATATTGCGGCCAACTGGTATGTCGATGACCTGCCGCCGATGATGTTCATGAAAAAGGCCCCTAACAGCCACGGCTTCGTCAACCCGCGCGATATCGAAGAGCTGTGGCGCGATCAGTTCGACTGGGTCTACCGCGAGATGGACTATGCGGTGTTCGCCTTCACCATCCACCCCGATGTGGCCGGTCGCCCGCAGGTTCTGTTGATGCTGGAACGCCTGATCGAATACATCAACAAACATACCGGTGTCGAATGGGCCCCGTTCGAGGATATCTGCAACGATTTCCGCAAACGCTATCCCTTTGGCGGTGCCGCGCGCCCCGAGGTCATCTGATCCCCTGGCCGGGGCGGCAATCGCTGCGCCGGCCTTACCCTGAAAGGACTGCCGATGTGCAATGCCTGCGGCAACCCCGCTGTTCCGGGCCATTGGACCGATGCCGGTGCGGCCACCCCCGGCGACCGCCTGCGAGCCCGCTTTCACCGGGCAGGCGTCCTGAACGCCATTCTGCGGCCCTATGGTCTAAGCGCGCATGACGGCGGCGCGGTGCCCGGCATTCAGCTTTCCACCCTGTCGGGCGCGCAGGTCATCGTGCAGAACCTGGCCGAGGTGTGGGTCGAGGCCGAGCGTCTGTGTGGCCGACCGATAGATCCGCTGGACCCCCGGTATCTGAATGACGCCTGATGACGGGCGGTTGCGCCTGACGGTGCTGGGCGGCTATCTGGGGTCGGGCAAGACCACATGGCTGCGCCACCAGTTGCACGTCGGCACCTTCGGCCGCCATGTCCACGTGATCGTGAACGAAGCGGCGGAAACGCCGGTCGACGACGCCCTTCTGGGCCCGGTCACGCTGCTGGCCGGGGGGTGTTGCTGTTGCGTGGGGCAGGGCGCGCTGATCGCCGCCCTGCGCCGCATCTGCGATGATCGCAGCCGCGAAGGTGGCGCGCGGCCGGACCGGATCGTGCTGGAAACCAGCGGTCTGGCCGATCCCGGTGCCATCGTGGCCGCGATCCAGGGCGACCCGGTGCTGGTGAACCACATCCTTGTCGGCGAAACCATCGTGACCGTCGACGCCCTGCACGCCCTGTCGCAACTGACCACCGAGCCTTTGGGGCGGCGGCAAGTCAGCACCGCCGACCGGCTGATCCTGACCAAGACCGACGCCTGCCCCCCCACCGCCCTCGCCGCCCTGCGCGCTACACTGACCCTGCTCAACCCCGGCGCTGCCATCACGGCGGCCATCCTTGGTGAAACCGAACAGCTCCCGTTGCTGCCGCCAAACACCGCCCCCGCCCATCTGCCGCCCTTGCCCGAGGATGACACGCGTGGCCCGATCCTGCCCACTCAAGTGCAGATCGACCCCGGCATCGACTGGTCTGCCTTCGCCCTGTGGCTGTCGGCTCTGCTGCACGCACGCGGCGATGATCTGGTTCGGGTAAAAGGCGTGATCCGCACCCCAGCCGGTAGGCTATTGCTGCAAACCGTCCGAAAGGTTGTCCAATCACCCGAGATCTTGCCCGACCAGCCCGATCCGGGGCAGGATAACCGCATCGTCTTCATCGGTCGCGGCTATAACCCCGCCAATCTGGACCGCTCGTTGCACCGCTTTCTGGGCAGGCCGCTGCCCACCTCAAGATAGGATCCCGCCCATGCCCTGCACCATCCGCCCCCTACGCGCCGCCGATCAGCCCGACTGGCGCAGGCTCTGGACGGGTTATTTGCAATTCTACAACACCAGCGTGCCCGAGGCGGTTTACGCCGCCACCTTCGCCCGCTTGCTGGGGGATGATCCGCGCGACTTTAGCTGTCTGATGGCCGAACAGGACGGCAAACTGATCGGCCTCACCCATTACCTGTCGCACCGCCACGCCTGGAAGATCGAGGAGGTGATCTACCTGCAAGACCTCTACGTCGACCCCGCCCTGCGCGGCACCGGCGCTGGCCGCGCGCTGATCGAGGCGGTCTATGCCGTAGCCGACGCGCAAGGCACCCCCGCCGTCTACTGGCTGACCCAGGATTTCAACACTCAGGCCCGCCAGCTTTACGACCGGATCGCGCAGGTCACGCCCTTCATCCGCTACAACCGCAAACTTTAGCTGCGTGCCTTGCGGTAGGAATCCTTCAGCGCGATCAGATCACCGTCGAACCGAAAGATATCGCAGCCCTGCACATCCACCGTTTTGCCCGCCTTGTCGGTCCCGACGAACCGCCACTCTGACAGGCCCGTATCCCCCGCTACATGATGCCGGTCCGCCGTCCATGCCGCCTGCGGAAACCCCGCAAACATTGCCGCGTAAGACGCCCGCACCGCGTCACGCCCGACATACCGCGTGCCTTGCGCCTCCGGCCCGGCCGAGGAATGAAACGCACAGTCCTGCGCCATGCACTCCATCAGCCCGTCCACATCCCGACCGTTCCACGCGGCCATGAACCGCACCAGAACATCCCGGCGGCGCTGTGCCACCGCATCGTCCACCACCTCGACCTCCAGAAACGCCATCGGTGCACCCGTCGCGTTGGTCACGTTGTGCGACACCCCCACCCGGCGCGAATAGGGCACACCTTGGGTCAACGGCGCCTCGCGCCGCACCCCACCCGGCTCGTCCAGGCCCAGAACTCCGTCGGTCAGCGGCACGATCACATAATCATGCCCATGCACATGCCACCCGGTCTCCGCCCCGGTCTCAAACCGCCATTCGGTCACCTTGAACCGCGAATCCTCGATATGCACCACAGCTTCGGCAAGTTTGGTCATCGGTCAATCTCCTCTCAAATCACAGGGCAGGGGTGGCGCCAAACCTGCATCAGGCCCAGCCGAACATGGGTGAAATCGCCTTCGTGCCAGCAGCCCATCCGCTCTGCCAGTCGCAAGGATCGCGTATTTGCAGAGTCGATCATGCTGATCGCCGTGGGCCAGTTCAAAGCGCCGTAAGCAAACGCGCGCGCCGCCATCGCCGCCTCAAGGGCTATGCCCTTGCCCTCGGCCGGGCCCGTCAAAACCCACCCCACCTCAGGCTCGGGCCAACCTTCGGGATGCCATAGCCCGACATGCCCGCAAAACGCGCCGCTTGCCTTGTCCTCGACCGCCCAGAACCCATAGCCGCGCAGCGCCCAGTGGCCCAGATGGGTGGCCAACCCCCGCCACGCCAATTCGCGCGGCAAAGGCCCGCCGATGAACCGCGACCGCGGTGTTTCATAAAACGCGGCAAAATCGTCGAAATCCGCCTGACGGTATTCCCGCAGGATCAGCCGATCTGTTTCAAGCCGAGGAATGATGATGGAAAACGCTGACATTCGACCTGTTTCTTTTTTGGTTGTTGGCCAAATGTAGCGGTACCGCTCAATCCCCCACAAGGGCCTATCCAGCGGGGCTGGAGGGTTGAATTCCCCAAGTGCAGAGTATCCGTCTTGATCAAGCCTCTTTTTTCACCCAATTTCGATTTGCTTTGATGAGAGCGTCAGCGAGGGTTGTGTCGCAAATTTTTGTAAGGCTTTGAGAAGGTTAGCCTTCGGACATGACTAAGCCGCGAGCACCGCAAACTGTTGAAAGCCGGAAAAGTTTGCCTCAAATTGGTGCTTTCGGATCTTATGATCGACTTCGATGCCAGCGATGGTCGCGGTGGCGGAGTGGAAAGCCTTGAAGCCCATCATAGGACCTGTGATCCGTTTGATGAAGCGATGGTCTTGCTCCACGATGTTGTTGAGATACTTGACTTGCCGGATCGTGACCAAGCGCCCCGTCCCGGTGAATCTCAAGATCACATTCACGCTCTGTAGGCCAGCAAGATTGGCGCCGCTTTTGTCAATCACAACCCGGTCTGGCACACCGTTTGTCCCTATGGCCTGTTTGAAGAACCTGCGAGCCGCTGCAAGGTCACGGCGTTCATACAGCGTGAAATCAAGGGTTTGGCCGTTCCGATCAACGCCATTCCTCTCAACTCGCATACTCGTTTCCCTCGAAGTGTTCTGCAGCATCTGATGGCCATCTAAAAGCTCAAAAGTTTGTGACAGCGCCGGGCGGATACCCCGGAATCGGTGGGCACATTAAATCGGAATCGGTGGGCGGATCACCCCGGAATACGCACCTATCAGAATGCCGCTTGATAAATTGCAAGTGCGTCTGCCTCTGATATCGCGCGGGGGTTGTTAACCAGAAGGCGGGTCTGCTTCATCACGTCGCGGGCGAGTTTCGGCAGCCAATCCTCGGTGATCTTCATGTCGCGCAGCGTCTGGGGCAGGCCGCAGTCGCGCGAGAGGTCCGCCAAAGCCTCGCAAAACGCCGTGGCGCGGTCTTGACCTTGCAGCGGTGCCAGATGCGGAAATGCATAGGGTGCCATTTCGGCATAGGCCGTGGGGGCGGTTTCGGCGTTGAAGCGCAGCACATGCGGCAGCACCAGCGCGTTCGACAACCCGTGGGGAATGTGGAAATGCCCGCCCAGCGGATAGGCCAGCGCATGCACGGCAGCCACCGGCGAATTGGCAAAGGCTTGTCCTGCCAGCATCGACCCAAGCAGCATGTCACCCCGTGCTGCCACATTCGACCCCTGATGCACCGCCGTCCGGATCGCGCCGCCCATCAGTTGCAGCGCCTGCAATGCGAGGTTTCGGCTGATCGGGTTGTTGTTGACCGAGGCCGAGGCATAAGCCTCGATCGCATGCACCATGGCGTCGATGCCGGTGGCCGCCGTCACATGCGCGGGCAGTCCCAGCGTCAGGTCAGGGTCCAGCACCGCCACATCGGGCAGTAGGACGGGCGACACGACCCCCATCTTCTCGGCCGTTCCGGTCGTCACGATGGAAATCGGCGTCACTTCGGACCCGGTGCCTGCCGTAGTCGGCACAAGGATCAGCGGCAGGCGCGGCCCCTTGGCGTTGCCGACCCCGTAGACGTCGCGCAATTTTTCGGCGCCCACCGCCAGCAGCGCCACCAGTTTGGCCACGTCAAGCGATGATCCGCCGCCAAGCCCAACGATCCCTTGGATATCGGCCGTGCGGGCAATGTCGGCCGCAGCTTCGATCACCGCTTCGGGCGGGTCGGCTTGCACGTCGGAAAACAGCGTGACCTCGACCCCCTTTTCGGCCAGCAAGGCAAGGGCCCGGTCGACAATCCCAGTTGCCATCAGCCCCGGATCGGTCACCAGCATCACGCGGCTGCCCATCTGCGCCCTGACCAGATCGCCCAACCTCGACAGATAACCGGAACCAAACAGAATGCTTTTCGTCGTGTTGAACACGAAAGGTGTCATCGCGATCTCCTATCCGCCGAAGCTGAGCACTGTCATCACCACGATCCCAAAACCTGCAGCAATGGTGATAACCGCCGTCCGCAGCCGTGCCGCCTCGGCCACCGTCTGATCGTAGCGCAGGCGGGGTTTTGGCGCGTAGGGAGGGATCCCGACGGTCAGGGGGCTGGCCAGTTCCATCTTGTAGGACAAAAACCATACCATGCCCAGACCCGCCGCCCAGAACAGCAGCGCCCAGCCCCACAGCGACGGCATGCCGAGCAGCCACGCGCCGTCGGTGCCGACAAAGGCGGAGTTGCCGAAGATCAGGCCGGGCCCTGCGGCCAGAAATACCCATGCCAGAACCACCGACCATGCCGTGACCTGCAAGGCGCGCACCTTTGGCCCGCTGCGCAGCGTGACGTCCAGCAGCTGGCGGATGTCCTGCGCCTCTTCACCCAAACGGATGCGTCGGGTGACGGCGGACACCAGCAGGGTGACGCACAGGTTGGGCACAATCCCCCACAGCGCCGAATGCAGCGTCCAGGGCCAGCGCCCCCACGGCAGATCAAGCCCAAGGTAGGACAGCAGGGCATGGCCCGCCGGCTCGGTCAGCAAAACCCCCGCAATCCCGAACCCGACCCCCGCCATCACCGCCCCGCGCCCGAACCAGCCCAGCCAGCAGATGCCCAGCAGCGGCACCCACAACTGCACTGACAACGGCAGCGCCAGCGCCCCTAGTGCCGACAGGGTCACTGGTGTCAGCGCCTGCATCGCCACCGAAATCAGCGCCAATACCCCGATCACCACGCGGGTGATCGTCACCGTGTCTTGCCGGTTCAGCGAGGACTGGAACCACGGCTTGTAGATGTGTCGGACCAGCGCCTCGCCTGCCGTGAACAAGGCAAGCCCCGCCACCAGTTGCACCCCGGCCAACAGCCCGATGAACAGCCATGCCGAAAACCACGGCGAGATAGACGCGAGCAACTGGGGCACCGCAAGACCGGGGTCGATCAGCGCCGCCGCCCCCAGCACCACCATGCACCCCACCACCAGCGCGCCGCCAACCCCCGCCAGAACCCACGTTTGCCCCGCCGCCAATCCGCGCGGATTGCGCGTTGACATCACAATCTTGGCCGCCAGAGGGCTCGCTTGAAACCCCATCAAGGCAAACAGCAGCCCCAGACTGGCCAGTGCTGTGCCTTCATGCCCCGCCGCCGCCTCGCGCCCGATGCCTGCAGTGAACTGGATTACCCCGGCCACGCTGAACAAACCTGCATGGGCCGGGTCCGCCGCCAACGCGACCAGCCCTGCGTTCAACGCATCAAACCCGCCAAGCCCCACCAGCGCAAAGCCCGCAAGACCGATCAGCGCCGCCGCCAGCAGCAGCGTCTGCACCGCCCCAAGATAGCCGATGGCGCGCATCCCGCCGATCACCACATAGCCGAACATCACCGCCGACAGCGCTAGCCCGACAACGGGCGCGGTGACCGCGTCGCCGGTCAACTGCGCGACCAGTCCCGACAGGGCGCGCAACTGCATCCCGGCAAAGCCCACCGCGAACAGCACCGCAACCAGAGTGGACACCACCACCAAAAATTCGGACCGGTAGTAGGCGCGAAACACTTCGGCCTGCGACGACAAGCGCAGACGTTCGCCGACCAGCCATAACCGCTTGAAAAACAACACACCCGGCAAGGCCAGCGCAATGCCCGCCTGCAAAAGGGCCGGTTGGCCAAAGCCGTGCAGCGCAACCTCGGACGCGCCGCCCAGAACGACCCAGCCCGAAAGGCTGGCCCCCGCGATCACCAGCGCCGACACCCAGGGTTGCAAGTCATGCCCGGCGGAAAAGTAGGTCTGGTCACTGCCATTGGCCTGCGCCGCGATCCGCGCCCAATAGAGCGTGACCAGCGTGTAGAACAGCACGTAAAGCGGCAGCCAGATCATCGGTTGCCCTTTTGCAGCGACGCGGATTTGCCATGGAACCGCGAGAACGCCCCACGCAGCCCGTGCCGAGTGAACAGGTAAACTAGAAACCCCGCGCCCAAGGTGCCAAAGAGCGTCAGGCCACTATAGAAATCCGCCATCGTCATGCCGCCACCAAGCGCGCCCAGCACGAAAAGCAGGCTGAGCCCGCCATAAATGGCGATCCCCAGAACGGTTTCGCCTTGGCTGAACCCGGTGTCGAAGATGCCGTTGACGATGATATGGCCGGCAAAGGCCAGCACCACGCAGGCGACCCCGATGGCGGCGATTCCCCAGACATCGTGCGCCATGCCTTCCAGAAACAGACCCAAGCCCAGAAAGCCGAACACCGCCCAGATCGCAAAGACCAGAATGCCACGATCGACTGCAGGGGATTTGTCAGACATGGCACACTCCGCTTTCAGCATCATCGGGCGGCGCACCGCCGCGTCGGATCAGTTGGACTTGCCTTTGGGCGCGGGGGCTGAGGGTTCGGAATACACGACCTTGGACAGGTCTTGCAGGGTGTGGGGACGGTGGATAGTGTCGCCGGTCAGCCCGATTTCGCCCAGAAGCGTGTCCACGAACGGGGCCTGCGTGCGATAGCGCAGAGCCGAGGACACCACCTGTTCGGCCAGGTTGCCGCCGCCGCCGCCACCCCCGCCGCCTTCCATGGCGGTGTCGCCGGACGTTGACGTGCCCGACATGCCGGGCAGCCCTTCGACATGGACGATCTTGATGCCTTCGATCCGTTCCATCGGCTTGACGCTTTCGCGGATGATGGCGGGCAGATTTTCAACGAGCGCCTTGTGCAGCGCCGATTTGCGGCTGGCATCCGAGCGCAGGTTTTCGGCCACGTTCAGTTTTTCCTTGCCGTCCGCTTCGACGCGCAGCCGTTCTTCGAGGGCTGTGACTGCGATGCGGTCGGCATCGGCGCGGTCTTGGGCTGCATCCTTTTCGGCGCTGGCCAGAATACGGGTGCGTGCGGCCTCTGCCTCGGCCAGACGTTCGGCGTCGATCAACTCGATTGCCTTCTGGCGGTTGGCGATTTCGGTGTCGCGCAGGGTCAGCAGGCGTTCTTGCGCCTCGACCATCGTCGCGCGGGCGTTTTCGGCTTGGGCCTGCGCCTCGCTGCGTTCCTTGGACTTGATCGACACAGCGATTTCGCGCGCCTGATCTTCCAGTTGCACCGTTTCGCGCCGCTTGATGTCCAGCGTTTCGATGGTGCGTTCCATCTCGATCCGGGTCCGCTCGACGGCTTCGCGCTCGCGCAGTTTCACATCCTCGGTCTCGCGTTCGCGTGCAGCACTTTCGTTCGCAATCTGGGACTTGCGCTGGGCGCGTTCAATGGCGACCTCTGCCTCGTGGGCCAGCCTTGCATATTCGCTGTCGCGCTGAATTTCGAGGGACCGTTTTTCGGCCTCAAGATTCTTGGCGCGGATGGCGACTGCGGTGTCTTTTTCGATATCGTTGCGCTTTTTCTTGCGCGATTCGATCTGTTCGGTCAGGCGGGTCAAACCTTCGGCGTCAAAGGTGTTGGACGGGTCGAACAGTTTGATATCAGTCTGGTCCAACGAGGTAAGCGATACGCTTTCCAACTCCAGCCCGTCAAGTTCGAGACTTTCCGCAACCTCCTGCTTGACCTCCTTTACGAAAGTCGAGCGGTTTTCGTGGATGTTTTCCAGCGTCATCTTGGCGGCGGCCCCGCCCATCGCATCGACGAACCGGCCTTGGATCAGGTCTTTCAACTGTTCGGCATTCATTGTCCGGTTGCCCAGACTGCGGGCAGCGGTGGCCACGGCGGTTTCGTTGGGCGACACCCGCACATAGAATTCGACCGTCAACTCCACCCGCATCCGGTCTTTGGTGATCAGGGATTTCTCACGCGCCCGGATCACTTCCAGACGCAGGGTGTTCATGTTCACTTCGGTGATGTCATGCAGAATGGGCAGGACCATGGCTCCCCCGCCCATCACCACCTTTTCGCCGCCAAAGCCGGTGCGGACAAAGCTGACATCCTTGGTTGACCGGCGATACAGCCAGTGCAGCAGATAGGCGGCCACGGCGATAACGATCGCGGCCAGGATGATGATGGCAATGACGTCTGCGCCGTTCATGAACGTGCTCCTTTGTCAGCAGAGGTTGCGGGGATAGGCGCCTCGGTCGAAAGCAGGGCGCCCGTTGCCAGAACAGCCACGCCGAAGGCCATCCGGTTCAGGATGTCGAACAGGTTGTAGGCGACCGACAGGCTGCCGTCGTCAGGCATCCCGGCAAAGGCCGTCAGGAAGTTGCCCAGCGGGTATATCGCCCACCCGATGGTCACGATCAGCCGCAGCCAGAAGTAACCGCGCCGCAAAGCATCGCCGGGGGCTGCGGACACCACTTCGTCCATCTGGCCGAAATACAGCTCGCCCAGGATATACAACCAGAACACCAGCCCGATCAGGAACGCGAGCGTGGGGTTCATGAAAGCCGCCTCGCCCAGATAACGGACGAACACCATCAGGATCGACACCACCACCAGCCGCCAGAACAGCCCGGCCCCCAGTTTGCCCGCCGTCTGCGCCATGAAGTAAAGCGCCATCACCTGCAACGGCATCGACACCGTCCAGCCGACATAATGATAAACCACCGGCACGCCGCTGCCTGCGGCCCATGCGGCCCGCGCCTCGTATGCGGCGCCCACGCCGACCAGTGCCGCTATGGCACACAGCGCCACCGGCACCTTCCACGCCCGGCCTACCCAAGCCTGCCCCATCAGCAAAAGCACCGTGGTCGCGGCCAGTCCGAACAGCGCCACCGAATAGCTTGCCGCGGTCAGGTCGGTCGTTTGAAACACCGCCATGTCACTGTCTCCCTTCGCGGAATGTCATCTTTTTGTCCCCGTCATATCTGTGTCCGGATGTGCGGAGACCGCGCGTAAAGTGCCACCATCGGCAGGATCAGCAGGCCGAAGATGAACTGCTGCCATTTGAAATCGAGCCCGATGCCGACCAGAAACGACGACAGCACCTGTAGCACCAGAACCCCGATGACGGTAAAGCCGTAACCGCCCGCACCGCCCAGCAGCGATGTGCCCCCCACCACCACCGCCGCAAGCGTCAGGAACAGATACTGATCGCCCACCCCGATAAACCCGCCGCCGGACCACCCCAGCAACAGGCTGCCCGTCATTGCCGCGAAAAACCCAGAGGCCGCATACATGATCACCCAATACCGCATCTCTGAAATCATCACCCGGTTGGCGGAGGTCCGGTTGACGCCAAGCGCATACAGAAACCGGCCGTAAACCGTGATCCGCATGCCCACGATCAGGATCACAGCGATCACCGCCCAGATCGCGATCACCGGCGGAAAAGGCAGGCCAAACGTGGTTCCGTTCATCGCCGACAGGTTCGACAGCCAGCCCGGCACAGTGCCGAACACGTTGCCGCCGTAGGCCGACCCGATCGAGGTGATGATCTGCACCCCGCCCGAAATGGCAAAGCCGGTTCCCAGTGTCACGATCAGGGCCTGCCCCTGCAGCCGGTAGCTGAGAAACCCGTTGATGGTGCCCAAAAGCGCCCCGATCAGCAGCACGATGATGCTGGCCAGCCACGGTGGGACGCCAAGGCTGATCAGATACAACAGACCCACATTCGCGGCCCCGATCACGAAGGGGATCGACAGATCCAGCCCGCCCAGCAGCGCCACCAGCGTCTGACCGATCGAAGCGATCCCCAGAAACGCGGCAAACAGCAGCATCGACTTGATGTTGGCCCCTGACGAGAAGCCTTCGATGTTCATCGACCCCACGGAAAACAGCCCCGCCAACACCATGATCCCGATGAACGCCGAACGGTTTTGCTGAAACTGGCGGCCCAGCGTGCGGGTCAGCACCAGAATGACCAGCAGGATCAGCAGAGAAATCACATTCCAGATGTTGAAGAACCCCGGCACCGTCAGCGACAGGACCACAAAGGCCAGCAAGATCAGCGCCAGCCCGAACAGTGGCCAGCGGTAGGCGGTCCATGCGTGGTGCAGCGGGCTGGGGCCGTCGCCCGTGGCGGGGCCGGAAAGGGCAAACTGCCCCAGCACATAGGTCCAGGCCCACATGAACAGGGCCAGCGTCGCAATCGCCGCCAGAATGACGATCTGCACCGAGGTCCCTTGGGCAAACCCGAAACCGGCCCCGATGCCGGTCAGGATCAGGCCGATGACCAACCCGAGGATCCGCTCTGGAAGGCTGAGAGACAGGGGCGCCATTACTCTACCGCCTCGGTCTCGGCGGGGACGGGGCCTTGCCGCATCCCCCAGGCTCCGGCCAATACCAGTGCGGCGACGATCACCGCAACTGCGGGTGCGATCGTGCGGCGGTCGGACTGGCCAAGGGCGATGCGCAAGAACACCGCGATCACGATCAGCAGAACGGCCCCCAGCACCAGCGGACCTGCGGCCAGGCGCAACGCCTGTGTATCCGCCCCAAGCACCCCGTTCTCAAGCGGCCCGACCATCGCCGCCTGCATCTGCAACGGTCCGGGCACCATCGCCCCCACATCGCCCAGTGCCGCGTAATCGAAGGTCGCATGCAGAATGATCCCCAGCACCACCACCGACAGGGCGACGAAATACAGCAAGGGGCTGAAATTGCGGATCGATCGCTGAATGGCCGGGATCAGCAGCGTTAATAGCAACGACACCACCAGAATGGTGCCGTAGGCGAGGTTGGTCACAAAGCTTTGCACAGCGCCAAAGTTGAACGTCGAAAGGCAAAATGTGATCAGGTAAAGGTTAATGGCTCCCAGCGCCGATCCGAACACCCCACCCCGGCCCCCCGCCAGCGACGCACCCCCCAGAACCAGTGCCGTCACCGCAATCAGCGTGTAAGTCGTGCCCTGCGACGGATCGCCCGAGGCGATCAGCGCGGTAAAGCAGATCGCCGCAAGGCCTGCGAAACATCCCGAAATCAGATGCGCCCCGATGCGGACGACCGTGATCGGCACGCCACTGGTATAGGCTGCCCGCTCGTCCGACCCCATCAGCCGCAGGTGGGTGTAAAACGCCGTCGTCGTGAAGAGCAACCACGCGGCCGAGGCGATCAGCAGGATAACCAGAATGGGCGAAAAGATCGTCGTGCCATACCCCCATTCCGCCATGAAGGCGGGGGCCATGCCACCGGGGCGCGGCAGGATCACGAGGTTGATCCCCGTCAACGCGAGGTAACCTGACAGCGACACGATGATCGGCTGAACCCGGACGTAAACCACGATCAGCGCAAAGATCAGCTGATACAGCGCCCCCGCCGACATCGCGTAAAGGAACACGACGATCGGGTTTTCAAGAACGCCCGCCGCCTGCAACTGGATCAGCGTGACATTCACAAACCCGATCAGCGGCCCGATCGACAGATCGACCGTGCCCCGGCCCGACATGGTCGACGCCATCAGCGCATAGGTCGCAAGGATCAACGGGGTTGCCACGATGATTGCGGCACCGATGCCGGAACTGGTCATCAGATTGGGCGAGCGCAGAACCGCAAACGCCAGCAGCGCAAAGAACAGCGTGATCGGCATCAGCAGGAACGGGTTCGACCGCCCGCCCTGCACGTCAACCTTGTCTGCGGCCATCGGCAGCGCGGTCATCGGCGCGCCCCTTCGGTCCTGGTGCCATGCGCGTCGAATTCGACGATGCGGATGGTCTTTGGTTTTGGTTTGTTACCTGTATTTGCCGCGCCAATATCCAGCATAGGCACCCGCCGCTCGCGTGCGGTCTGCGAAGGGCCTGATGCCGAGTTCAAACCCGCCTTGATGGCATCTGGCACCTTGACGGTCACCCGCACCCCATCCCCGGCAACCGCCTTTGCGTTCAGCTCGGCTGAGCCGGGGCGCAGGCCGTAAGGGGCCGCAAGCCCCGCGCCGTCGGTCTGGCCGAACATTGCCTCGAGCACCTGCTTGGGCTTCAGGTCACGACCGTCGAACGCATCGAAAGGCGATCCGTCGCGGAACACGATCACCCGCGAGGCAAAGCCCGGAAACTCCTCGATCTCGGACGACATGTAGACGACCGAGCGGCCTTCCTCGGCGAACGCGCGCAACTGCTTGTAAAGCTCGGTCTTGGCACCGACGTCGATCCCGCGCGCAGGGTCGTTCAAAACGATGACATCGGGCCGCATCGCAAAGCCGCGCCCGATCAGCACCTTTTGCTGGTTGCCGCCCGACAGGCTGGTGATCCGGTCCTCTTTCATGCCGAACTTGATCAGCAGGTTTTCCGCCTCGCGCTTGAACACCGCAGCAAGCGTCGGAGTGTCGATGATCGCCAGAATCCCTGCGCGGTTTTTCTCACGGTAAAGCGGCATCATCATGTTTTCGAAGATCGATAGTCCGGCGAAAATGCCCTCGCGCTTGCGGTCGCCCGAGACATAGGCGATGCGCCCCTGAACCGCCTCGCGCAGCGACCGCACCAGCGACCACGCGTGATCCCGCGCTGCCACTTGCACGACGCCCTGAGCAGCAGCGGCCACACCGGCCAGCACGCGCACAAAGGCATCCTGCCCCTGACCGTCCAGACCCGCGACGCCGACGATCTCACCCCGCCGCAGGTCGAAATCAAAGGGTTTTGCGCCCGGCCAAACCGCAAGCCCCCGCGCCTTCATCGCCCGTTCACGGCCACTTGGCTGCGGGGCGACGTGTGCGCCGTGACCGTCCCCGCGATCCTCGCCCGTCATCAGGGCCAGCAGGTTGCGCTCGGTAATCTCGGCCTTTTCCAGCACCCCGACATCGCGCCCATCGCGCAGCACAGTGGCGCGGTCGGAAATGCGGATCAGTTCGGCAATCCGGTGTGTGACGATCAAAACCGTGGTGCCGCCGTCACGCAAAGCGCGCATCTTGGCGAACAGCCGCTCTGTGCTGTCATAATCCAGCGCGGCCGAACTTTCGTCCAGGATCAATATCTTCGGCTCGGACACCAAGGCCCGCGCGATGGTGATCCACTGTTTCAACCCCAACGGCAGGGTGCCGACCAGCGCGTGGGGGTCCACCGCCTCGCCTGCCAGTTCGGCCATCAATTCCGCCGCTCGGGCCACCTTGCGCTCGGTCGAGAGGGTTTTGGAAAACAGACGGTCCGCCCCCATGAAAATGTTGTCAACGACTGAACATTCGTCGGCCACCATCACCTCTTGATAGACAGTGGATATGCCCAAGGCCCGGCTTTCCGCAGGGGTCGATGGCGCCTCGCCCAAGATCGAGACCGATCCCGAATCCACCGGCAAGATCCCCGATATCACCTTGGCAAGGGTGCTTTTGCCACAGCCGTTGCCGCCGACGATCGCATGAATCTCACCCGCCCGCGCCGAAAACGACGCGCCGTCAAGGGCCCGGGTTGGTCCGAAATACTTCTTGATGCCCCGCACATGAACGGTCTCGCGAAGGGCAGAGACGGGGGTTTCAAGGGCGACGGTCATGGGTGTCCTGTCGGGGTGAAAGGGAGGGGGGGCCGACGCGCGGCCCCCCGCAACAGATTAGGGCTTGTAGGCCTTGGGATCGGCCGGCTTCAGGAAGAACTGGTCCAGATAGGCCGGATCGCCGCCCCAACGCGCCGCTCCGACCTTGACCCAGTCGGGGCTGTCGACACTGCAATCCTCGTTCAGGATGGCGACGATGTCTTCGTGGGTCATCTTGACCGGGTCCACCAGAATCGACTGGATCTTGGGCCCCTGACCCTGCAGCGTCCGCATCATCACGTTCCAGATCAACTGGATTTCGTCGGCGGGCGGCCAGACCTGATAGGCGTTGCGGATGTAATCGGGGTTGTTGCGCCAGTAGCACAACGCGCCCAATTCGCCGCCGATGGCGACCGGGATGTTGTCACGGCCCGATTGCTGCACAGCGCGCAGCACGCCCATTTCGGCCGCAGACTGCACCACGATGCCGTCCAACTGACCGGGGTTGGTCGCCAGCCACTTCTGCACTTCGCCCTGTGCAACCTGATCGGTCCACATGCCGGCCACGGTGCCCACCACTTCGATGCCCGGAGCCGTGGCCAAGCCGGCCAGAACGCCACGGTTCTGACTGTCGGAACCCGAGGTGCCGGGGATGCCTTCGACAACCAACACCTTGCCGGTGCCGCCCAACTGTTCGGCCATGTCCTTGCCGATCTCGAATCCGCCGACCTGATAGTTGACCGAACTGTTGACCGCGAATTCCGAGGTCAGATAGCCCGTCATCGAAAACACCGGAACGCCCTTGTCGGCGGCATATTTGATGGTGGCATTCAACGCGGTCGGGTTGGAGCAGCACACGATAATCGCATCGACGCCCTGATCGACCAGTTGGCGCATTTGCTGAATCTGCTGACTGTCGTTCAAATTTGACTGCGTGATCACCACCTCGGACAACAGGCCCAAGGCCTGCCATTCGGGAATGATGCCGTTTTGCAGCTCGTCCATCACGGCTGCGCGCCAAGTGTTTCCGGCATAGGACGACGCATAGCCGATCTTCCATGGCGGCGGGTTTTTTGCCACGAAGTCGCGCCAGGCGCTGGGTCCGACGGGCTGCATCGGGTCCAGCATGGCGGGGTTGTAAAGCCGCTCGGCCACGGCGGGGTCAAGTTCGTCGACCCCTTCGGCAAAGCTTGCGGTTGCGGCCACGGCAATCAGCGCCGAGGTCATAGCCAGTGTGCGGAACATGTTGTTCTCCTCCCAAGAGTTGATATTCAGTCGTAGAAATCTGTCGGTGCCTTGCGAAACGTCGCCCAGACGTCCGGGTCGTGCCCGGTGACGACCATAGCCCCGGTATCAGTTGCAATGCGGCGCAGCTTGGCGACCGAATCCGCGGCCTTGCCCGAGGATACCACCAGTCCCGGCAAAGCCTTGTTTTCCCAGTGATCCATAGTATAGGCGGCGTCGATGGTCAGCAGAACCGGGCCGGTTTTCGGCAGAGTGACCAGAAACGACATATGTCCCGGCGAATGGCCCGGCGTGAAAATCATCCGCAGCACTCCATCGCCGAACAGATCGTAGTTATCGGTGTATTCGCCGCCCAGAAACTTCCAGTTGACGCCTGGCCGGTCGAAATCCGCCCGAATGTAGGCCGCAGCCGAAAACCAGTGCGGTTTGTGTGCATAGTCGTATTCGATACGTTGTACGATGGTCGTGGCCCGTGGAAAGCGCCCGATTGCCCCTGTGTGGTCCAGATGCAGGTGGCTTTGCACCACAAAACGAACATCGCCCGCAGCAACGCCGACCATCTTCAACTGGTCGACGACGTTTTCGGACACGTCCATAATCGGATCATAGGCATCCACGACCGATCCCCAATGACCCCGCTTGTCGATGGCAGCCTCGATCGCATTGCCGCCGTCGATCACCACGTTGCCCTGCGGATGTTTCAGCAAGAACCATGGCACCGGAATTTCGAACGGCGCGTCGCCCTGATTCATCTTGATGTATTTTATCTTGGTGCGCAGCGTCCCGGTCTGGAAGAAGTGCAATTCGATCCCCGAGGATTTCCGCCGTTCGCGCGGCGGTTGGATACTGGGTTTGGCAAAGGCCGGCCGGGGGGCCAACGCCGATAAACCTTTTGACGACGCAGCCGAACTATCGGTTTCCACCCTGCGGCCCTTATCGTCGAACTCCACGATCTTCATGGCGGCAAACCCCGTGTGTCAGGTGCGCTCTTCGATCAGGCGCAGGGCTTCTTTCAGATAGACGGCGAACAACGGATAGTTTTCTGACATCGGAAAATGGCCGATATCCTCCATCTCGATGTAGATGCCGCCCGGGATTTGCCGCGCGGTGGCCTCGGTGGCCTCTGGCGGGGTCAGGAAGTCATAGGTTCCGGTCATCATCACGACAGGGCAACGCTTGGTGTCGATATTGCCTAGTTTGCCGCGCATGTCGTGGTCGACCGAATAGAAATAAAGGTCGCCTTTGAACGCCTCGGACCCTTGGGTGTAGTAGTGCCAGGTCAGCCAGCGGTCCATGTCGGGCGACTGCGGTGCCATCAGGTCCCACACCCCGGACCCGCAGACCTGTGCTGCGTTGGCGTGGGGATGATGCCACCAATCCAGAAAGAATCCTGGCGCATTTTCTGCCGCCTCGACCGGGATCACCGCCTTGAAGCGGTCAGGGTGATGCAGCGCCAGTTGCAGAGCCACGTTGCCGCCAAAGGACGACCCCATGAAGATCGGCTGCTTCAGCTCAAGCGCGTCGCACAGCGTCACAATGAATTTCATGAAATGGTCGGTGGTCAGCAGGTATTCTTCCTTCCACCATTCCTTGTTCAGGGGTGGATCGGATTTGCCGTGCCGAGCAAGGTCATAGGCGATCACGTCATAGGTCTTGGTGATGTCTTCATCTTCCAGAAGCCCGCGCCACTGGTGATTGTGACACCCTGCGGTGTGCTGGCAGACCAAGGGCTGCCCCTGCCCGTTGCGCAGGTAGAACACCTTGTATTCGCAGCCATCCACCTCGATGGTGACATAGCGCCCGATGACGGGAGAATGCTTGGCCATGTGCCGATCCCTTTGGTGGCAGGCGCGTCAGACGGGAACACCGACCTTGCGCAGAAGTTCAAACTGGACGGTGAAGTTGCGCAGGTTCTGCATCAGGACAAGGATGTTGCCTTCCAGCTTCAGGTCGCGGCGGAAACTGGCGGCCCAGATCCCGTGATACATCGGTGCGGGGATCGGGCGGGCGAATTCGCGCCATGTCGCGGCGCTGGCGCGCAAAACGAAGTCATAGGCGTCAAGCGGCTGTGGATCGGTGTTGATGCGGTAGACCTTGCCGTCGATCATCTCGACGATGACCTTTTGCGTGCCCATGTCCCACATGTAGGTGCAGGTATAATAGCGGGCCATGGCGCCGATCGTCTGATCCCGATCGGAAGCCTCGCTGAACCGGATGGCCCAGTCGCGCACATTCATCACCATGCGTCACCTCCCCTGTGCCACCCTTTTACAACCACCATGACTTTTTAACGCGTTTCGGGCCAAGGCTCGACGGGCCGCCGCGTTTTTCAGGGTGTCGCGCGTTCAGCATACCGAACACTTTTCATTAGACTGGACGCTAGTCTTTAGGCTAAATGGCTGTCAACAGAAATTGACACTTCCAACCATCCTTTCCGGACCAGAGCATGGCCCAAGACGACGCAAAGCCAAACCCGTCGCCCGCGCTTGAACGCGGTGCCCGAATCCTTGACCTTGTCGCGCGGTCAAAATCCTTTCCGACCCTGTCTGACATGTCCCGCGAACTCGGTATTGCCCGAAGCACCGTGCATGCGTTGTGTCAGACGCTGATGCAGCTTGACCTGCTGATCCGTCGTGGCGACCAGACCTTTCAGCTTGGCCCGCATGTGATGCGCTGGTCGAATGCGTTCATGCAGCAGACCGATGTTGCTATGGAATTCGCGTCGATCTGGGATCGGGAAACCGAACTGCCGGGGGCTACGATCACGCTTTCGGTGCTGGAGGGCACAGAAGTCGTCTACATTGCCGCGCGCAATTCATCCGTCAGCCATTCGCTGATCGAGTTTCGCGCAGGCATGCGTTTACCCGCAGCCTTTACCGCCACCGGCAAGGCCTTTCTCAGTCATATGAGCGATTTCGAGGTGCGCAAGCTGTTCGCCCAAGGATTGCCAGAACCGCGCACGCCCCATTCGGTGCAGGACGTGGACCGGTTGCTGGTCGAATTGCGGCTGGTTCGGCTGTGTGGCTACAGTTGCGATGACCAGCAGGTGGCCGAAGGGATCATCTGTTTCGGCGCGTCGGTTCTGGACAGCCACAACCGCCCGATGGCCGGTGTGGCCGTCAGCCTTCCGGCGGATTCCCTTGTGCTATCCGACCGTGACCGCGTCATCGGCAACGTCAAACGGATCGCTACAGGCCTGTCACATCGCATGGGCGCAGATTTGTCGATCAATCTTCAGTCGGTCTGAAAGCTTGATCGCGACCCATGGCTTTTTGAAGGGGCTCGGATAGCCAAATTTGCTGACGACCAGAATCAAAAGATTGCTTTTTTAGGATAGCGGAACAAATCGGTGTAATGACGGGAATGACCTGTCCCTGCCCATTGCGTTGCTCAGCCAAGACTCATTCTATGATCTGCCTAGCAGTCGCCCGAGAGCGATCAAGCCATTCATCCAGCTTGGACTAGTGTTCGCCACCTGACACAAGATTCTCGCCTATCAAGGTGATCGGTCTTGGATTGCTTGATCCGCCATGGCAGCCACTGCATCAGTAGCAGGTACTTTTCGTCAGATTCAGAACACTAGTGCCGCCGCCCCGAGACATTCTTCACGGCAATTGCCACGGCCTTCCTTTGCCCGACCAGTTTTTTGCCGCGGGTGACGCCGGTGTAAAGCAGGTTACGCTGCAGCATGGTGAAGTGCTGTGTCATGACAGAAATGACCACGGCGGGGCATTCCGATCCCTGACTTTTGGGCACCTCTATTAATGCAAAATATCGGAAGTCGCATCACATTATAACAATGGGTTACGCCATCAAAAAGCCGGGAATGTCGTATTAATAGAGATGCCCTTTTGTGAATCGTGGCGGCATAGAGTGGCACAAGGGTATCGAGTTCGCCAAACATATAGGTGATTAAGCGGCCGTCAAAGCTGACCGCCAGTTCGCCCTCGGCAAGGTCGGGGCTTTCGACATAGCCGATATCGCCGTTGTAGACCTCCTTGTCGTATACGTTCTCGATCTGCATCACCTTGTCGCCGGGCGTGAATGTCGAGCCGGACCGTTCGATCTTGTTGTCGCCCGAAGGGTTCAGCGCGGCCTGCAATGCCACGTTCAAAGACCTTGCGCCGACACCGCCCCGGTTCATCGGACAGAGCACCTGAATATCACGGATCGCATCAAGGCCGAAGCGGAGCGGGATGCGCGATTTGACGAGGGTGATAATGCGCTCGACGGCCTGTTCGGGTTCATCCGCCGCCACGAAGTAGAAGTCCGTTTCGCCTTCGTGCTTCGCGAAGTCGGGGGTCTGTCCTTGATTGATCCGTTGCGCGCTGGTGATGATGCGGCTTTGTGCGGCTTGACGAAAAACCCCCGTTAACCGCGCCACCGGCACCGCGCCTAAACCAAACATATCAAACAGAATCTGACCCGGGCCGACCGAGGGCAACTGGTCAATATCGCCCACGAAAATGATGTGGTGGGCAGTGGCTGCTTTATACCCCAGAAGCCGCGTTCAGGATAAGACAAGCTGCGCCACGAGGTGCTGGCCCATTACCGCTAACGCGGCAAGGCCGAGGGCCAGATGGGCGAGCTGAAGGACGTGCTGGCCCCGGCACTGTCGTCGACGAACCGGGCGAAGTCGCACTGGCGCGGCAAAACGCTGAAGTCAAAGACCCCCGCAGTGGACGCTTTTGCGTGTAACGAAGTCCGGCTGCTGGTCTCGCCCCCACCAAGAACTAATGTTCATGTTATTTTACCGTTCCAACACGAATATACGTGAATTCATTGTTATTTACGTGCTGAAATGAGCACCGGCACAGAGGATATCCGACATGTTTGATCACCACCAGTATACCGCTCAGGACGCACTCGATCTGGTCCTGGAAGGATCACCCCAGCTGCTCGAAGGGAAGACCTCCAGCATCCCCGGGTATAGAGCTGCTCTGACGCGGCTAACCAAGTGGTCCGTCAAAGGGCTTATCACGACAGATCTCTCGGCTTTCCCGATGACCAGGGAATTCATCGACCACTTCTTTGAACGGCTGAACAAGGACAGCCCACCTCAATCAAAAAAAGAGATAAAGGCCCGGAGCGATTGGCAGAGCCGTCTTCATACGATCCGCCGCCGGATGAAGGGCATCCCCGTTGTCCAGAGCACCCCGGCCTGGGACAGCTTCCTGGACCACATCAGGGATGTTGGGGAGAAACGGGAGTATTCCGAAGAGGCCCTGATCCCGGTTACCAGCACGTGCAGGGGCATCGCGGTAGAAGCGGGCGTTGAGCCTCATGAGATGACGCGTAACTGGCTCATGGGCGCCATGAAGGGCGCGACGAAGAAGCGGCGGGACAGCCTGAAAAGTGGCATCAAGGTCCTCGACGATTTGTGGCCGGATCTTCCGGAGCACCAGCGCCCCCCCGAACCCTTCGGCTCTATCCAGATCACTTCAGAAAAAAGACAGTCCCTCCCGCTCCCGCCGCAGGTAACGGCCGAGTTGGAGACGTATTTGGCCAGCCGGGTCGCCGGAGACACCGCTGAGGGGTTCACACGCAGGGTGTCGGTCAAGAAAGGAATTAATCAAAAGCAGAGTACGAACATCTATCGCCAGGCTGCGGGATGGCTGTACGACTCGCTTTGCGTTGTCGGAGAGGTCGACCCCGACGCGGATATCGGTCTGAATGACCTCGCCAAGCTTGAGTGGTTGTCGAAAACGGCCTTCGAAGCGCTCAGCGAGATCGAGGCCGATGCCGGAACGCCACGGACCTTCCCCTGGAAGCAAATCGAACCCGAAACGATCTACAATCGGATCGGTGCTCTCATTCGAATATTTGAGAATACCGTTCCCGACTTCCACATAAGCCATATTGAAATATTCGACCCTATCAAGCAGCGGCCCGTAAAGAAGAACGCAGAGGGTTTGCGTAAAATACTGTCCGGTCACTGCTCCGACGAAATGACCGATGAACATCGCGCGTTCTGCCGGACTCTGGTCACGAATGAGGAGAAACAACACCTCTTCCTGAACATGCACATGATCTGCTGGGAGCAGGCGCAGAGCCGCTGGAAGACTTATAAGCAACAGACCCAGCACGAAAAAAACCAGACCATCAACCAATGTGTCCTGGCTGCCATTCTGGCGCTGGTGGTGAACATCCCGTTCCGAGCCCGGACCGTGTGCGAGATGGTCTTGGAGGGATCACAGCCAGACCTTTCCCTTCCCAAGGACGCCAAGAAGATCGCGTTTCATGTCGCCCCGGCCCGTATGAAAACGAAGGTACGGTTTGACGCTGATGTCGAGGACGACAAGCTGAGCAAACCCCGGAAAATTCTCGACTGGTTCATCATGGGGCCTCGGAAAGAACTTCTCCGGAACTCTAAACTGCTCCCTGAAGCAAACCGCAGACCGGAGCGGCTGTTCTGCGGCATCGGAGAGGCGCGGTATAACCGGATCTTGGGCGCGTGGACCGAAGAGGCCGGCATGCCGATGACAACACACCAGTTCCGGCACGCCCTCGCATCAATCCTGATCAACTGCTGCGGCGTGTCCGTAGCCGATGCAGCGCGGATGCTCGGAAACAGCATGGACGTTGCCGAACGGCGGTATGTGTTTCTCGATGTCATCAAGCGCAGAAGCAATACCCTTAAGAAGATTTCGGATCACCGCCAACACCTGGCGGATATGCATCACCCAGGACGGCGGAGGAAAAAATGAGTGAGAACCACAAGAGTAAAAAGGTGAGTATTTCAAGTCCCTATACCGCACAACTCCTCTCCGATTACTTGTCTGTCCGAAAGGAAATCGATCATATCACCCCAGATCTCCTTCGTATGTTCGCACAGGGAAATTCAGAAATTTTGGAGAGGGTCGCAGCAGGCCTCTCTGCAAGTTTTCCTGGACACTATGACCTACCGATCATCTATTCTGTCATCCATGAAATAAAGGTACCGGAAAAAACCACCAACGGACCGGGAAAAGGGAGAGACCCCGTTATCTTCATACCTTATGAAGATGTTCCCGAGGACTTGTTGGCTGTAATCCATCAGAGCCATTACAGTACGCGCAGTCAGAAAAACCTGATTGACGCCCTGCGTGAGATCTTGGGGGCGGCGCGGCGAGCGGGTCTTGAAGAAGCCCTGAACCATGAGAGCCTGTCAGCGCTTCGCAACGAACTTTACGAGAGAGAGGGTTCTCCGAAAACTATCGCGATAAAAATCGAACTTTGGAAAGCCTTGGGCCGATTGTTTGATCTCCCAGAAGTAACGATGAAGATACTTGATAACGAACACCGAGCCGCCAGACTGGAAGCTGATGATGAGCCATCCAAAATGCACCTCGCATTTCGGAAAAACCCGGTGTCCCCTCTCGATTATGCACGCTTCGCCCGCGCGGCCTCAGAAGAGGCGTATGCGTCGGAGAAAAACCGGCAGACGATACATCGCCTGTTCATCACCGCGGCGGCGCTCTCGCTGCTGTCGTTCCTCCCTGAGCGGATATCGGACATCCTGAAGCTGTCGGTAGGCGTGGAGGTGACCCGAGACGCACGCGGGTGGTCGTCAACGTACTTCTCAAACAAGACCGAGGAAGATCGGTCAGTCGAATATCTGCCTGATCAACTGACGCCCTATCTGGACGACCTCATCCTGCTGAGGGCGGACCCGGGCCCGCAAGGTCAGAATCTCCTGCATCTCTATAAGCATAGGGTTCAGACCCGCTCCCCGCTGTTCGCGCGCACGGATCTTCGCCGTTCTTACAGTCCTGTTCGCCTCTTTGAACTGATCAAGGAGCGTACCGGGCATGGCCCCCACGCTGCCCGAAAATCCATGACCGATTATATGGCCGAAATCGGCGGCACCCCAGAGCAGGTCATGGACCTGTTGGGCCATCGCCGTATTTCGACGGCCGTAAAATACTATTCGGTCTCCGCGGAAACGATCAGAAGGACCCATACACTCGGGAAGATCAGTAATCTCCGGGAAGAGCTGGCGCGGGACCGGACGTTCCGCCTGCCGAACGGCAAGCTAATCGACCTGAACCGGATCGCCCGGGATCTGGATCGGTCCGTCTAACCAGATGGCCTCGGCGCCCCTTGGTGCAAACCCCCGATCCGGAACCTGATCGTAAATCAGGAACGGAGGGTGGGCCTTGTGCTGCCACGTGGGGGTCTGATGCCGGAGGGGGCAGAATAGTACGCTAAGGACTGGTTTTGGTCCCAGTGCGGTGCAAAGTTCTGTAGATTGTTGGCCTTGAGACGGTGAACAGCTCTGCCAGATCACTGATGGAATAG
>Ga0209702_10000900_pt1 | contig 60785 bp, 42 predicted proteins | sample FRY01_FD_187210 | JGI IMG/M metagenome (GOLD analysis project Ga0209702, IMG submission 187210) | Freshwater microbial communities from Lake Fryxell liftoff mats and glacier meltwater in Antarctica - FRY-01 (SPAdes) (version 2) | ecosystem: Environmental > Aquatic > Freshwater > Ice > Glacier...
TCGTTAAGAAGTTATAGGTCCGTTACATTTTGTGACGGACTTTTTCATTTACCTTCGAAACATGAATTTTATTGATGTACTATTAATTGTACCTTTGATTTATGCTGGTTGGAAAGGTTTTCAACACGGTTTAATAATTGAAGTTTTTACGCTTCTCGCACTGTTTGTTGGACTTTACGCCGGAATAAATTTTTCGGATTTTATTGCCGAAAAATTAAAAACAACTTTCGATTGGAATTCACCTTATTTACCAACAATTTCCTTTACGCTGATTTTCTTAGCAGTAGGTGCAATGGTTTATTTTGCAGGTAAGACAATAGAGCAAATGATTAAGGTGGTTAATCTAACTCCAATAAATAAGTTTTTTGGTGTTTTTTTCGCTGTCTTAAAAATGCTTTATATTTTAAGTATTATTATCGTTCTGATAGAATCCTATGACGAAAAAGGAAATTTTTTCCCTGAAGAGAAGAAAGAAAGCTCACTTTTGTACCAACCAGTAAAGAAAATTTCAACTTATACCATTCCTGGAATGGGAAGTAGTACTATTTTTCTAGAAAACGCGTTTAAAACAGAATCAGATAGCACAGGCTTAACAGTTGATCAAATTATTCGAGCGAAGGAAATTGCAGATAGTTTAGGAATTGATGCTCAAGATGCTATTGCGATTAAAAAGGTACACGATGAATATGTGGAGAAGAATTCTAAGTAGTTTTATTTTTTTAATCATCTTTTCAAATGCTTTTTCGTTCGAATTAGAAGGATTAAACAGACCGAATCCATTAAAAATCGACGTTGTAAAAACAGGTCCCTATTTTGGTTTGCAAAAAGGTAAATACACTATTTTTGAATTAGGGATTGAACGGCAATGGAAACAAATCAAATTGAAGAGCCCGTCCACGCATGCTGCCCATTTTGGATTTAATTACAACTTTAAATACAATGTTTTAGGATATGACATTGGTTATTGGTTCAAGCAAAACAGACTCGGCTTTACCTACGGTGCAACGCTTTGTATGAGAACAGATTTTGATGAATCTAGATTTGGTATTGCTCCAGTAATTGGGTACAAATTATGGCAGTTTCATTTGCAAACGGGTTATCATTTCCTCAGTAGATCAACCGTTTTTACTGAAACAAACGGATTGTTTATTAGCCTTCGTTTTGTCATTATCAATGATCGTGATGTAGACGTAGATCGAAAAAAAAAGAAGCGTAAACCACTTTTTTCTTAGTGCTTAAAACAAACTCCCCTGTTCATAAACTCTGTTCTCGAATGGGAGTATTACCGCTGGAATATTAGCGTTTTTGCTATTGATAACTTTTCTATTGATTTGGTGAGCTTGCATAAATTTTTCAGGAAAGGGTAATTCAAGAACACTTGCTTCTAACTTCCCATTCAGCCATTCAGCCTCTTGTTCCTTGCTCAATATTACCGGCATCCGTTCTTTCGTATTATGGATTTCTGCCATAAGTGAATTCGCTTCGCATGTGAGCATTGAGAAGGTGTTAATGACCTCGCCTTTTTTCGGATCTCCCCAAGAGTCAACGATTCCAGCCATTGAGAAAACAGTATCAGTTGAAGGGTAAATGAAATATGGCACCTTTTCTTTACCAACTGTTTTCCATTCAAAAAATCCTGTTGATGGAATTATGCACCTCTTTGAATCAATTAAATGCTTGAAACTAGCTTTGTCATGGGCGGTTTCGATTTTAGCATTCAGTGTCATGGCTGCTATTTCATTGGAATCGATACCCTTGAACCAAGACGGAATTAATCCCCAATTCATCGCTTTTATTTCTAATTCACTAGTAATAATTCTCCAAGTAGGAAAGGTAAAGCCTTGCGCATAAAATATAGGTCCAGCAAGCAAATTGTTGGGAACCTGCTTTTTATAACGTTCAGCTAATTGAACATTCGATGAAGTGGATGAATTACTATAGCACATGATATAGAGTTTGTTATCTAAAATTAGCGTTTTTTGCTAAACTTATAGAATTGGCGCTATTTTCTTTTCGATGTTCGTATTTAATGTTTAACTTTGCGCCCTCAATTTGAGTGATTATGTCCATTGGTGTAAAAATATTTTCAGGCAGAGCTTCCCAACATTTAGCAACACAAATTGCTAATAGTTACGGCGTTAAGCTAGGGGATGTCAAAGTGATGGAATTTAGTGATGGTGAATTTCAACCGTCATTTGAAGAAACAGTGCGCGGACAAGATGTTTTTATCATACAATCAACGATGCCGCCAAGCGATAATCTATTTGAACTTTTATTGATGGTGGATGCGGCTAAAAGAGCCTCAGCCAGAAAAATTATTGCTGTTATTCCTTATTTTGGTTTAGCACGTCAAGACAGAAAAGACAAGCCGCGTGTTGCAATCGGTGCTAAATTGGTAGCCAATATGTTAATGGCTGCAGGGGTAGATCGTTTAATAACAATGGATTTACACGCAGACCAAATTCAAGGTTTCTTTGAAGTCCCTGTTGATCATCTGTATGCTTCGACAATCTTCTTGTCTGAATTGGAAAAATTAGATAATGGAAATCTTATCATGGCTGCACCTGATGCCGGTGGTGCAAAAAGAGCCAATTCTTACGCTAAAAAATTAAATACTAGTCTTGCCATTTGCCATAAACAACGTAAAAAAGCGAATGAAGTAGCTGAAATGACTGTTATTGGTGATGTAAAAGGAAAGGATGTTATTTTGATTGATGATATGTGCGATACAGCAGGTACATTGACTAAAGCAGCTGATCTTTTTATGGAACAAGGTGCCTTGAGTGTTCGTGCTTTTTGTACGCACGCAGTACTTTCTGGACCAGCTTATGAACGAATTGAAAATTCGAAACTCACACAATTGTTTGTTACGGATACAATTCCTTTAAAACAAAAGAGTGACAAAATCGTCGTGCTTTCAGTAGCGGATTTGTTCTCGGATGTAATACGCCGATTGATTAATAACCAATCAATTAGCTCACATTTTGTAATCTCATAAATAAATAAATAATGAAAACAGCACAATTGAGCGGTTCGTTAAGAACGAACGTAGGGAAAAAGGACGCTGCTGCAGTTAGAAATGCAGGTTTGGTTCCTTGTGTGCTTTACGGATCAGGTGAGCAAACTCACTTTGCAGTAAAGTTAAACGACATTGAAAAAATCATCTTTTCTCCTGAAGTTTATCAGGTAGCTTTAGATGTTGAAGGTAAAAAAGCAACTGGAATTATTCGTGAGCTTCAGCAACACCCCGTAAAAGGTACGATCATGCACGTTGATTTCTTAGAAGTTGATAATGTTAAGCCAGTGAGAATTGGTTTGCCAGTTCGACTTACTGGTGCATCACGTGGTGTAATGGCTGGTGGTAAATTGTTACAAGTGTTCCGTAATCTTACGGTATCAGGTTTAACGAAAAATTTGCCAGACGCAATTGCCTTAGATATTTCTAAATTGTCAATCGGTCAATCAATTCGTGTTAAAGATATCTCTATTGAAGGAGTTAATTTCCATGATCCAGCTAACTCAGTTGTAGTTTCAGTTAAAATGGCACGTGGTGCTATTAAAGGTGCTGATGCTGTTGAAACAGCAGAAGACGAGGAAGCATAAGATTCAATCCACTAATAAAAAAAGGGGGAGTTATTTAGTTAACTCCCTCTTTTTTTATCTGATTTTTTAATCTTGAAGGAGGAGTTTATCAACTTTTATCGAATTTCCAATTCTAATTATTAGTTGATAATATCCTTTGCTAAATGGAAGTGTTGAAAAGTTATTGTTCGTTGAATTCAACGTTGAAACGAGTACCAATCTTCCTTGCATATCGAAAAGATGAAAAACTGCATCTTGATTTAATCCTAATACTGAGATAGAAGAACTTGCTGGATTTGGATAAATAATAAGTTGATCTAAACTGTTTTCCGTTGTCGAAATAGTGCTGGCGTCCAAAAGTAATTGACCATTCGAAACAAAAAGATTATTTATACCAGCTCCATTTTCAACTCTCACAGAAACATGATAGACTTCCCCATATTGAGGATTACTTAATAAATGCGAATAAATTTGGTCGGTGCCAATGACTGTCCAATTTAAAATGTTCGTCAATGATGGTAAAATGCCAATAGCAATTTCATAAGATGCAATATCTGAATGAATGTCTTCTCCAACCCAATTTGCTGCTATATCTAAGGTCCAATTTGAATCAATATCAGAAAAATACCCGTCATGTAAAAATGCTATTTCTGGTTCTGTCCAATCTATTTTATATAATTCATTAGCTTCCACCGACCAATTGCCTGGCTCATCAATCGCCAACGAACGAATTATACCTGTTGGGTCTGCTGCTATACTCTGATATCGCATTTGCTCGTTATTCCCAACCGTTACCTCTACTGTATTTTCGCGCGAACGGTACACACGTACATCATCAAAAGACACGTCGCAACCGCCTGAACGAAGCGAAATACTATTCCCGTTTTGAATTGGATAGATATCTTGCCATTGAGAAACCAACAAATTGTTAGCATAAACTTTTATCCATCCAGATTGAGGGTTGTAGGCAACTTTATAATTGTAATTAATATTATTGTTTACAATGCAATCATCATTTGTTTTAGGATCAAAAACATCATTGCTTACTTTGTAAATTTGCACTTTGTGCGTAGCTTCCCTGAAATACACGAAGTAAGAATTTCCTCGATTTGGCAAACTTGGATCATCACAGAAAAAATGCATTCCAGCACGTTGATTAGTTTGTGTTGAAGTGATGTTTTGATTCCATTCAAATAAATAGGCAGTTGCGCTGTCCAAGACTACTGGCGCATATGCATTAGAATTACTTTGAGCAATATCCAATAAGGTATATGAACCGCTATTTAAATTGAAATCACCGGTTAATTCTGTCCACAAATTGGCATTTACCTCAAAGTTTTCTTCCAAGAATCCAAAATCGGTATTTGCACTCCAGTTGCTAGTGCTCGGGTCTTTATCTCCTACTTGGTAATATTTACCAACAACACCTGTATTATCCGTATCCGTGATTGTTGCTGAAAAAGTAGTTGTTTGCCAATTGTTTCCTACATTAATTGTGCTTATTGGCGGATCACTATCCAAGGAATTACTGCTATATGTTGCTGCCCAACCAGCTGCCACTGTGCCACAATCTGAACGAAATTCAATTAAAAGTGAACCACCACTTGAGTTAATTGTCCCAATTGATTGAACTCCTGTGTATGAGCCAATTAGCGAAGCATTTAGGTTGTCACCATCATAAATAAATAGACGATCATAACCTGATTCAACATTAAAAGAACTGAAATTCAAACTTATGGTTGAAGCGTTAGTTGGTTGAATCAACCATAGAACACGTTCGTCATCCACATAATTACCGGTGCTTCCTCCAGTATCATAAATGTTACCCGAGGCTGCAGTTATTGTGGTGATGACTGGTGCATTATTTATCAAGCGATAATATTTCTCCCAATTCCAATTAATCCCTGGGTCGGTATGTGTCTGGTTTGGAAAATGCTGGTGACCTTTGATTTTGGTACATCCACCTAAAGTTTGAGTGCTTGCTGACGAAGCTCCATAATAGGTTCTTACAGCTGGGATTCCATATCCACTATTGATAATGTCACGACTTAAGTCAGCCGAATTGGTGTACATTGCCTCGGTATACCAAACTGGATTATTTACATAACCTTCATGCTCATAACCAATTGTATATGGATTTTCTGAGCCAACATGCCATGCTTTGTTTGCTTCATCTACCATTTGAGTTATTTGTCCGTCTGAACTACGAATAACATAATGGTAAGAAACACTTGAACTACAGTTTTGAGACCAAGATATGGCTCCTGCATAAGATCCTTGTATGGTGTGAATTGTAATGGCTGATACTGCGACACCAGCTCTTGAGCTGAAATTACATGCAGGTGCTGGATTCCAAATTGCTGGGGTGTATTGAATTGATTTTAATTGACTTGGTGTGTATTTTTTTCCATTTTCACTTTGAATTACTTCACTTGACACGCGTACTTTTTTTCCAGTCAAAATTTGGTAGTTACTCTCGCCAAAAATTTTTGCAAAATTATAATTATGAGCATCGAATTGATAGAGTTGAGCCATCTCTGAGTCATTTAAAAAACGGACAATTTCAAGAACTTGGGCATCTAATGCAAAACGATTCACTACGCCAGCGGTCGGAATTTCAGATAATTCGCTCAATACAGTGTAGAGATGTTGTTCTTCATTTTTTTGCGGATGAGCATCTATTTCCAATTGCATTAATATGCTAAATGCTTTTGCATAGGCCTGCAATTGGGCTTGTGGATTATCCTTTTGTTCAAGAATTGAAATTCCACTTAGTTGAGCGACTAAGTGCCCGTTTTCTCTGAAGTAATTAGCGCCATTTTCGAACAATCCTAAAATACCAAAAGGTAAAGGCATTCCAGAACAGGATGCTTGTGTGTTTTGGTTTATAACTGTGAATCGCGTATTTGTATGAGCGACAGCTTCAAGAAGCCCCTTTGAAACGACTGGATTTGATTCATAAACCTCTTGGTAATTAAAAGATGTTTGTCCTTGACAAAATTGCACAGCCAAAAAGGTAAAAGCGAAAAGTAAGCGCATAGTAGTATAATTTAGGATACAAAAATATGTAAATGAGGGCAGTGTTTCTAACTAATTATCACTTTTTTCTTCTGCCTTCCAACCACTTAGGCACGTTTCTTTCGTTACTTTTTTGCTGATCTCCGAGTAGTTTATCGATTAAGTCAGGTCGTTTTGCTTTATTTAAACGATCCCTAATCCATGCTTGATTTTCACGCTTATACCAAAAGAAATACTTGTTTTGATTTTGTTTTTCTTCTTTCGTCTTAACTGTTTTGATTGGCTTAAGTGTGTATGGGTGAACGCCAGTGTAATAAATTACTTCTGCCACAGTCATTGGAGTTGGCATGAAATCTTGCACTTGCTCCAGCTGAAAGCCCATATCTTTTGTCTCAGCAGCTAAATTTGCCATATCCTCTTCTTCACACCCAGGGTGCGATGAAATGAAGTATGGAATCAATTGCTGTTTTAAGTTGTGTTTTTCAGAAATCTTATCGTATTTCTCTTTGAACTTATGAAAATATTTAAACGAAGGTTTCCGCATTACACGCAATGTGGCATCAGATGTGTGTTCAGGGGCAACTTTTAATCGACCAGAGACGTGGCGAGTGATCACCTGTTCAATGTATTCATCGTGGTTCCCATCATCATTGTTTTTATTGAAATCATCTACCAATAAATCGTAACGAATGCCAGATCCAACAAAAGCCTTTTTTACTTTTGGGTTAGCATCCACCTTTTTGTATAATTCAGTCATTGGTTTATGAGAAGTATCCAGATTACTGCAAATTACTGGATGAATACAAGATGGTGAAGAACAACGAGCGCAAATTGCTTCATCTTTTCCTTTCATCTTGTACATGTTTGCAGAAGGTCCACCTAAATCTGAAATATAACCTTTGAAATCAGGGTGTTTGACCACTTCTTCTACTTCATTCAATATTGATTTTTCGCTGCGTGATGCAATGAATTTGCCTTGATGTGCGGATATGGTGCAAAAACTACAACCGCCAAAACATCCTCTGTGCATATTGATAGAGAATTTTATCATATCATAAGCTGGAATTGCTCCCCTCTTCTTGTATTTTGGATGAGGTAATCGCGTGTAAGGCAAATCAAATGAACGGTCAATTTCGTTCTCTGTCATCGTTTTATAAGGGGGGTTAATCACTAAAGTTTGATTCCCAACTTTTTGAATAATTCTATTTGCTTGCCATTTATTGGATTCTACCTCTACGATTTTAAAATTCGCAGCATATTTCAATTTGTCTGATAAACATTCTTCGTGACTGGCCAATTCAACAGTTTCCCAATTTTTATTTTTTGGCAGTTCAGTAATTGATTCTTGTACAAAAGCAACTTGTTTAATGGTTTGTAAATTACTAAATGGCACTCCTTTTTTCAATAATTGCAACATTTCACGGAGTGGTTGATCGCCCATACCATAAACTAAGATGTCAGCTTTGGAATCTACAAGAATGGAAGGCATCAGTGTGTCTTTCCAATAATCGTAATGACTAACCCGGCGCAACGATGCTTCTATACCACCAATCATTACAGGTACATCAGGATAAAGTTCTTTTAAAATATTCGAATATACAGAAGTCGCATAATCAGGGCGGAAACCAGCTTCACCGCCGGGCGTATATGCATCTGTAGACCGCAAACGTTTGTTGGCAGTGTAGTGATTCACCATCGAATCCATACATCCAGCAGTAACACCGAAGAAATATTTTGGCTTACCAAACTTTTTGAAGTCTCTTAAATCATCTTTCCAATTGGGCTGTGCGATGATACCAACTTTAAAGCCCTCATCTTCCATGATCCTTCCAATCACCGCAGTACCAAAAGAAGGATGGTCGATATAAGCGTCTCCAGAAATTAAAATAATATCTAGTTCATCCCAAGCCCTTTTTTCCATTTCTTTTTTGGTCAAGGGTAGCCAATCTGTTATAGGTCTTTCTTCCAACATAGTACAAAAATACGGATATTTGTTAGGCTTAAAAAATGAAATATTTCTTTGAGAGTGAGCTAAAATTATTACCTTAACAACTTTATGGCTCGTTTCACTATAACACTTGTTTCAATAATTTGTTTGTTGCTTGGATGCACTTCGAATGAAGGCAAGAAAAAGACGATTCTTGAAACCAATCCTAAACCCTTTATTTTTAATATGAACCTGCTGTATACAGATGCAGAAAATTATGCTTCCTTTCCTATTTGGTTTAATGATTCGATAATTAGAACAGCTCATATTTCCAAAATATCTAGGGAAATTATTGGGTCTTCCGTTAATGATGACAATTCAAAAAGTGATGCTCCTCAAGAAATTCGAGATTATTATTTTAATCTTTCAGGATTTATCGATTCAATGATGGTCAGATACTTTTTTGATGATGAATTTATAGGAGAGGTCCATGTGGTTTTTACTTCCCAACCTGATAGTTATGGATATGCTACTGCGCAACAATGGATGAAAATCAATTCAAACAAGGCTGCACCTGATGTTTCTTTGGATCCACTTTTCAAACGACATGTGAAAACGAAGCAAAGTAAAAAATCCGTCTCTTTTATGGAAATTGGAACTACAAACCATCTGCATTGCATGTTGCGCAAGAAATATTGGGGACCTTTGTCAGTCGATTCAATTGTCCATCCAAGTAAAACAGATTTAATCGTGCTAGGAACATTTAGAAAACCGATTAAAAAATATTCAGTTCTTAACACAGTGAATGAGCAAAATGTGCAACTTTTCTCCTATTTCGAAAAATCCTTTTCACCTAAAACAATAACTAGGGATGAGTATCCGTTCTTGATTGAGCGAACTTTTCACTATTTGAATAATGGCGAATGTAACGGTTTCACAGATTCCACGTTTTCGAAAAAGAATTTTCTAGCTACTACAAAAACGCAATTTGAATTTGGGAAAAATCACTTTCCAATTATAGTAACCAAAACAAGAGATAACGCTGGCAATTTAAAGGTCATTGTTGGACTCGAAAAATTTGAATATTACACGTATGATTAATTTTAACTTCAAGCTTATACAGCTTTCTATCGCAGGGGTGTTTCTTGCTTTTAATGTTTCATTTGGACAAAAAATCAACAAAGACACAATTAATGGTGTTGAGATAAATGTTTATCCTTTTAGAACCGAAACAAATTTTCATTCTAGTTATTATCGCGCCTTTAAAAAGGATAGAAAAAGTAATAGAACAAATGTTTTTACAAAGAAATGGGTTGAGGCGACTTATGGCGAAACATTGACCAAATCGCAGTTTCGTAAATACAAACAAATGATGAAGGGTGATAGAAATTCACGCGGTTATGATCGTGAAAATAGGTATACATCTTCTTCTAAATTCAAAAAGGCAGTTCGAAAAAACCCATACCCTTTGTTGGAAACTAGGTATACAAAAGAGAGAGATATTATTCCTTTCTTAGGTTCACTACCAGATGGAAAATATGTTCAATATTTTGACACATTTGCCTTGCTCCTTCCTGATGGAAAGTCAAAAACTATGACTTCTAGTGTTTCAGGTTATTTTACAATGAAGAACAATTTACTTGAAGGCGAAGCCGTTTGGCTGAACGTAAAAGGCGACACCTTAAAAATAGGACAATTTAGCAAAGGGCAAAAAGTGGGTGAATGGAACATTCAAAGCAGACGTCCAGAGTATTCAATAAGCCAGAAAAGTGCAAGTCATTATATCGATTTTGGATTTCCATTAGTAGATACTATCAGAGAAATTTCTTTTTACGAAAATGGAATTCAAAATGGCAAGTATTTCTTCTACGAAAACTCTAAGTATCCTTTAGTTGAAGGAAGTTACAAGGACAATGTTGCAGTTGGAGAGTGGCTAGAACGTCAGGTTAGCTATACTGGCTTGGGGAAAAAACGAAAAAGAAATCGCAACAACGAAATTATTACCTTTAGATATAGTCTTGATAATTCAAAGCAAGTTGTTAAAAGACCAATGATTCGCTATAATTTGATCAGTGAATACGATTACGCGAGTGAATTTGATTTCGACAGTAAATATGAACCAATCATACAATTTCACAAATTATACGCCATTGCCTATCCAACGGAAGAAGATATTGAATTAGATGAAGAAAAAGTTGAAACGTATGAAGGTGGTGAAGAGGATTATTATGAAGAAGGGGAAGAATATTATGAAGAAGGGGAAGAATATTATGAAGAAGAAGAGTATTACAATGAATCTTATGTACGCACAAAATATGATTATGAAACAGGAGAAGAAATTAGTTATGCAAAGTTGATTGATAGTCTTGGAATGACCTTTAATTATACTGGAGTATATGAAAAACGTTATCCGAATGGGAAATTAATGGTACGCTATGAATTTAAAGATGGGCAACTACTAGAAGAGGATACTATCTATTGGGATAATGGTAAAGTATATGACGTAATCACCTTTGATACTGATTCAAATCAATATACACGAAGAGTTTTTGATTACAGTGGGACCTTGTACAAAGAAATTGTTTTCGATTCTATCGGTGATTTCGTTCGAGTGAATTTTGAGCCTGAGACAATAAAGTATATAAACATTGATGGATACATTGCCGAAAACAGATTAAATAGTGGAAAATATTTCTTTTATGACAAGCTGGACACATTGGATCATGAAATGAACGATTCAATTGTTCTCTTTCGATCTTGGTACAAAGGTGACACGTCTTTGTTATATAATCGAACTTACTATCCTGATGAGAAAAAATTATCTTTTGATCTTTATTCGGTGATGGGATCGTCCTCGTTAGAAGCAGAAATAACCTTTGGAGATGATTTTAATAATTGGACAGGTTGGAAAAATTACTATGCAGGAGATCTAAAATTGGAAACAAAAAGTTCTGCATCATTTTCTGAGTTTTATACGAAAGACACGATACCACAGCGACATGTAAATGCTTTTGCCGAGTATTTTGAAGTGACGGATGATCAAACACTGTACAGCAAAGGACAAGCATATAGTGGTCCGGTTGAAATATCATTCGGCCATAAAAAATTCTCAATGAGTACAGGGAATAAATTACAGATTAATTTCGGTAACAACCCAAGAAAATATAAGAAACTAGACCAACAAGTTAAGAAATACCGTCAAACAGGAAAAATCAAAAATGAAATGTTGTTTAGAATTATTGATGCTTCTGAAACGGATGAGCAATATGCTTCTGGTATTTATTCCAATTTATTTGGAGGCTCATTGAATCAATTGGTTGAGTTCCCATATGGCAACTATGATGATTATGGTGGTTACGAGGGAGAGGGAGGAGGTTTTTACCCTACGACTTCAAAGGTAGTTGGCCAATATATGAACGGTAAACCAAGCGGTTTATGGAAAGTGTTTGATCAAAAAGGTAAGTTAATTTCTGAAGTAAATTATTTGAATGGCGAATTAGAAGGGACAATGAATTCTTATACCTATGCCTATCCTAGAGAAAAAAAATCTTATGGCTATGAGGATAGTTATGGGGATTCGATGCCCAAGAGAAGAACGTATTACTTGTCAAGTAAATATGAATTCAAAAACGGAATGGTAAATGGGACCGCTCTTAGTTTCAATTGGTTAGGCGAGACAACAGTGAGTGAAAATTATCGCGACGGAATGAAAGAAGGCAAAGCTTTTGAACGTAATAAATTAGCGCATACTAACTTGAATTATGAAAATGGGTCATTGGACGGTTACGTTAGAACATACTTAACGCTTCCAAAAAAGGATTCAATGATTCTATTCGATTTGAATTTTCAAAATGGCTTGCTTCAAGGTGAATCGAAATCATACCATACCAACGGGAAAATCGCAAAGAAAGGATTTTTCTTAAATGGAGATCCTATAGATGATTACGAGGCATACGATACGCTTGGGTTCAAATACCATTACGTTAAGTTTTTGTATTCTTTTCCAGTTGAAGAAAAAATTTGGGAAGAAAATCAATTGAGTGTGCGTTACTTGTTCGACTGGAGAGATTCAATTGAATTTAGTCCGTCGGATATCACATCAACTCAAAGTTTAGATCGTGTTTTATATAAATTAGGTATTGGGCGTGATAATATGTATGAGCCGTATTACGGTCGACCAAGTATTGTAAATAAATCTGGCATTGATTACCACATGACGAAATATTACCCGAACGATTCAATTGCAAGAGACGGAAGTTTATCAGCAGGCAAAAAGGTTGGTTGTTGGAAATTTTATAGCTATGAGGGAGAATTCCTTCATGAAGCTGATTATTTCGATACCATTATTGTCATCAATGACTCAGTCAAATTTAAAGCAAAAGGCATCTTAACAGATTACAATGCTGCAGGTGACAAGTTGAGCGAAAGTTATATTATTGAGAAGTTTGAAAAGTACGATTGTTCACATACGGATCACTATGAAATTCGTCAATTGATGACCATTTGGCAAGCGAATGACTCATTGAATCGATTCAATGGATATGTTAAAAATTACTATGACAATGGTGTTTTGCAAAATGAAGGAAATATGAAAGATGGCTTGCCAGCGGGTGTTTGGAAATACTATGATCCATATGGAAAACTGAATCAGGTGGGAGAATTTGTTTTAGGAAAGAGAAATGGCCGTTGGTTAGGAGGTGATTTGTCAAAAACGAAATACCTTGGAGATATTTGTTTGAATCCGAACATGCCAAATATTGAAGAAGTAATTAAGTACAGAGAGAAATTATTAGACATTATTATTACTAATTACAAGATGGGAAAAGCATTGAATAAGGAGTTTTATGATGTCAATTTAAATAATTATGATGAGGAAGCAGGCAGTGAGTCTGCTCCAGAAGAAGAGACGATTGAAGAAGTCGGCGAATAGTGTACTGAATTTATGTCGTAAAGAGATGGCTTTAAAGTCATCTCTTTTTGTTTTGGGACAGCTTATTCCGTTAACTTCATTACTTTTGTTAAAACAAAGATTTTACCATGATTCTATTGAAACATTATGGAGAATTATCCCTCCTTTCATCAATCGTTATTGTTTCTAACAAGAAAACAAAATTAGACAAATCACTTTCTGAAGAGGTGCATTCGTTTCATAAAAAGTTTCACAAAGGAGAAGAAAAGTTTGACTTTTTAAAGACAATTAATGGTTTTGTTTTCTTTGTAAAAGAGGAGCAAAAAGTTGAAGAATTAAGAGTCTTAGGGTCTAAAGTTCTTGGATACTTGACAAAAGATAATAAGTCTATTTATTTCAGCGGAGAAAGTGAAGCAATATTGGCTGTTACTGAGGGGCTCATTTTATCAAGTTATCAGTTTATCGCATACTTTAAAGATGCAGAGAAGAAAAAATTAGGATTAAGTGAAGTCTTTTTACCTACCGAAATTTCTCAAAAGAAACTAGATGAATTAGCATCTATTGCCAAAGCAGTATTTTGGGCGCGAGATAGGGTGAATGAACCTGTTTCGCATTTGAACGCAACGCAATTAGCTGAACATATTGCTGCATTGGCTCCTGAAGCTGGATTCTCAGTTCAAATACTTGAGAAAACTCAAATTGAATCATTGAAAATGGGTGGCCTATTAGCCGTTAACAGAGGCTCTATTGATCCTCCAACATTTACAATTGTAGAATACAAGCCAGAAAAAGCAATCAATAAAAAGCCTATAGTTTTGGTCGGGAAAGGTGTTGTTTATGATACAGGTGGATTAAGCTTAAAACCTACGCCAGCATCTATGGATGTGATGAAATGTGACATGGCTGGAGGTGCTTGTGTTGTTGGCGCTATATATTTAGCGGCTCTGCAAAAACTAAAAGTGCATATTATCGCTTTGGTGCCCGCAACGGACAATCGTCCCGGAATGAATGCTTATACACCTGGTGATGTCATCACTATGTATGACGGAACAACGGTTGAAGTTTTAAATACAGATGCCGAAGGAAGAATGATATTAGCAGATGCACTAGCTTATGCAAACAAATTTAAGCCTGAACTAGTCATCGATGCAGCAACCTTGACTGGAGCAGCAGTTAGAGCAATTGGTACTAAAGCTTCTATTGTTATGGGAAATGCTGACAATAAGTATTTTGATTTATTAGAGAAATCTGGTAATGAAACGCATGAACGAGTAGTTCGCTTTCCTTTTTGGGATGATTATGCAGAAGAAATGAAATCGAAAATTGCTGATTTGAAAAATATAGGTGGTGCGAATGCTGGAATGATCACCGCTGGAAAATTCTTAGAGCATTTTGTAAAAGCTCCTTATATTCACATGGATATTGCTGGCCCAGCTTGGTTAGATGCTAAAGAAGATTACAAAGGACAGGGCGGTACAGGCGCTGGCGTGCGTTTGCTTTATAACTTTTTGAAGAAATTGAAATGACAGATAGTAACAAAGAGAAAGAAAAAGAGTATGTGAATCCAAATCCGGTTCGCGTTGGAATTTCTATAGGTGATGTGAATGGAATCGGTCCAGAAGTAATAATGAAGGCCTTAAAAGACCCTCGAATTTTAATGGATTGTACACCAATTATTTATGGATCTTCAAAGGTTTTTTCGCATTACAAGAAATTGCTTGAAGAAAATGATTTTGCATATCAATCATGCAAAGAGGCGGAGGAAGCGATTATTCGAAAAATTAATATTGTCAATGTTTGGCAAGATGAAATTACCTATGATTTAGGACAGGCAACAGAAACTGGTGGAAAGTACGCTTTCATGTCCTTGGAAAGAGCAACACAAGATTTAGCTTCTGGGAAAATTGATGTATTGGTTACCGCACCTATTTCAAAAGAGGCAATGGGGAAATCTGGATTTAAGTTCCCTGGCCATACAGAATACCTTGCTGATTTGGCAGGTGAAGAAGAAGCTTTAATGGTAATGGTAGCCGGTTCAATGAGAGTAGCGTTGGTAACAACGCACATTCCGTTGAAAGAGGTGAGTACTACTTTGACGAGAGAGAAGATATTCAATAAAATAAAAGTTTTTGAGAATAGTTTGAGAAGAGATTTTGGAATTGTTCGACCGAAAATTGCTGTGTTTGGATTAAATCCTCATGCGGGTGAAAACGGGAAAATGGGTACAGAAGAGCAAGAAATCATTATTCCTGCCATCAATATGGCTAAAAATGAAGATTTATTGGCATTTGGTCCCTTTCCAGCTGATGGTTTCTTTGGTTCGGAAGCAAAGAATCAATTTGATGGAATTTTGGCAATGTATCATGACCAAGGTTTAGCAGCGTTCAAAGCACTAGCATTTGATGACGGGGTTAATTATACGGCTGGTTTACCAGTAGTGCGAACGTCACCAGATCACGGAACTGCATTTGATATTGTTGGAAAAAATAAAGCGTCAGAAATGTCAATGAGAAGCGCAATCTACGTCGCAATGGATGTTTTTAAAGATCGAAAAAGATACAAGGAAATGACAGCCAATCCACTGGCATTCAGTCCGAGAGAGAAAAAACGACCTGGTAGTGATATTGAGTGATTTAAAAATTAGATGAAAAAAAATCAAGATATTAACAATTATACGTTTAAAGTGTTACCTTTGCCCTCCAATTTTCAGGCGTTTTGAAGTCGAAAAGAACATACATGATTCCCTTCCTTGGACTAAAACAAGGATTTCATGATTTCGAATATGAGATTGATGACGCTTTTTTTGGAGAAACAGAATATTCTATCATTCACAGTGGAAACGTCCACGTAACGTTGATTTTAGAGAAGAAGGAAACGATGTTAATTGGTAAGTTTCAGATCTCAGGATCTGTATCAACTGATTGTGATCGTTGCAATGATCCCTTGGATGTTCCTGTAAAAGGGGAGTACCAATTGATTTTTAGATTTGGAAACGACCTGTCTGATGATGAAACGTTGATTATTATGCACCCTGATGCTTATGAGATTGATATAAGAGAGAATATTTACGAACTAATTACAGTTTCAATGCCCAGCAGATTGTCGCACAAACGAGAAGACTGCAACGAAGAAATGATTGCCTTGTTAAAACAATATTCAGGATTTCCAGATCAGAATAATGAAGATTTGGACGATGAGGATTGGGATGACGACGAAGATTGGGACGATGATGATGATAATGAAGATGATCCGATTGACCCGAGGTGGTCAGTTTTAAAAGATTTGAATTAAACAGTTAATAAATAAGTAAAATGGCACATCCAAAGCGAAAAATATCGAAGACGAGACGTGATAAGAGAAGAACTCACGTTAAGGCCGTTGCGAAGAACATCGCTACTTGTCCAACTACTGGACAACCGCATTTATTTCATCATGCTCACTGGCATGAAGGAAAACTATACTACAAAGGGAAAGTAGTAGCGGAAAAAGAAGTAGCAGTTTAATTACTGTATAATCTAATTCTTCGTCATGAAGATTGGAATAGATATCTTGGGTGGCGATTTTGCTCCAGACGCGAATATTTCGGGAGCAGTTCTTGCTAAAAAGGAGCTTCCAAACGACGTGCAATTAGTTTTGTTAGGCGACAGAGATCAAATCTCTAGTGGCCTTTCTTTGTTAGGTGAAAATCCTGATGATTACGAAATAGTGCACGCGCCTGATGTGATTACTATGCATGATCACCCTACACGTGCTATTCCACAAAAACCAAACAGTTCCATTGCTATTGGTTTCGATTTGTTGGCTTCAAAGCAGATTCAAGCTTTTGCAAGTACCGGAAATACTGGAGCAATGCTCGTTGGTTCTATTTATAAAATCAACACTGTTCCAGGTATTATTCGACCTTGTATTACCTCTACATTGCCCCAAATAGATGGTTCTAAAACAATTCTGTTGGATGTTGGCTCAAATGCGGATTGTAAAGCAGATATTCTGTATCAATTTGCAGTATTAGGAGCACTTTATGCAAAGAATGTTTATGGTGTTGATAATCCAAGAGTGGCACTGTTGAACATTGGCGAAGAAGAATCGAAAGGTAATTTACTTACTCTGGCTGCACATAAATTGATGGCAGAATCGGATGATATCAATTTCATTGGTAATTTAGAAGGAAGAGATATTTTCTTTGCAAAAGCGGATGTCATTGTGTGTGACGGATTTACTGGAAATATCGTGCTGAAGGAAGCGGAAGGTATTTATACCTTGATGAAAATGCGCGGTATTAACGATGAATATTTCGAGCGCTTTAACTATGAAAATTATGGCGGTACACCTATTTTAGGGGTCAAAGGAAATGTGATTATTGGTCATGGAATTTCCAATGAGAAGGCCGTAAAGAATATGATATTGCATTCATATGAAGTTGCCAAGTCTGGACTTGCAACCGTTGTGAATGAAGCATTTAATTGATTATGGGAAAAATTACAGCAGCAATTACTGGCGTTCAAGGATATGTTCCTGATTACGTCATGACGAATGAAGAGCTATCTACAATTGTTGATACTTCAGATGAGTGGATTACTTCTCGTACAGGTATCAAGGAAAGACGTATCATGAAAGATGGTGCGTCCTCCGATATGGCTGCAGCAGCTGTTGCTCAATTGTTAGAAAAGAAAGGAATTGATCCTTTAGAAATAGAATTAGTTATCGTCGCAACTGTAACACCTGATTATCCTTTTCCAAGCACTGCAAATGTCGTTTGCGATAAAGTGGGAATGAAGAATGCTTGGGGTTATGATTTAATTGCGGCTTGTTCTGGATTTATATATGCACTTTCTACTGGAGCTCAATTTATCGAAACTGGACGTTACAAAAAAATCATCATCGTTGGAGTGGATAAAATGACTTCGATTTTAGATTATCAAGATCGCACCACATGTGTGATTTTTGGCGATGGTGCAGGTGCAGTGTTATTAGAACCAAATGAAGAAGGGAATGGAATAATTGATTTCATCTTGAAAAGTGATGGTTCTGGAAGACAATATTTAATACAACCAGCTGGTGGATCAGCAAATCCTCCATCTCATCAAACAGTAGAAGATAGATTACATTTTGTGAAGCAAGAAGGGAAACAAGTGTTTAAATTTGCAGTAACAAATATGGCAGAAGTTTCTGCTGAAATAATGGAGAAAAATAATTTAACTAGCGATGATGTTGATTGGTTGGTTCCACATCAAGCAAATTTGCGTATTATTGATGCTACAGCAAATAGAATGGGATTGCCACAAGAAAAGGTGATGATCAACATTCAAAAATACGGGAACACAACCGCTGGCACCTTGCCTTTGTGTTTGTGGGATTATGAAAGTCAATTGAAGAAAGGCGACACCTTAATTTTATCTGCTTTTGGTGGTGGATTTACATGGGGAGCTGTTTATTTAAAATGGGCGTATTAATTAGAATATTTTAATTTTATTGTATAAAAATCGAAAATTATGAATCTGCAAGAAATACAAGACTTGATCAAATTCGTTTCTAAATCTGGAGTTTCAGAGGTAGAAATCGAAAGAAAAGACTTTAAAATTATCATTAAGTCAGAACAGAAAGGTAAAGAACAAATAATCGTTCAAGCTGCTATACCAGCTGCTGCTCCTGTAGCGATGCTAGCTGCTACTGCGCCGGTCGCGGTTGCTGCCGAAGCCGCACCTGTAAACGAAGATTCAAAATATATTACTGTCAAGTCACCAATGATTGGTACATTCTACCGTTCAGCTGGTCCTGATAAAGATATTTTTGCTGCTGTTGGTCAATCAATTGGAAAAGGAGATACTTTATGTATCATTGAAGCAATGAAATTATTCAACGAAATCGAATCTGAAGTTTCAGGTAAGATCGTTAAAGTATTGGTGGATGATGCATCTCCAGTAGAATATGATCAACCGTTGTTCTTGGTAGATCCAGCATAATTAATTTGATATTCAGGATTCATAATTCCGAATTCCGAATTCCGAATCACAAATTTAACAAGTATGTTTAAAAAAATATTAATTGCCAATAGAGGCGAAATTGCATTGCGTATCATTCGTACGTGCAAGGAAATGGGAATTAAAACTGTGGCGGTTTATTCTACTGCTGATAAAGATAGTTTACCTGTTCGTTTCGCTGATGAAGCTGTGTGTATCGGACCTCCTGAAAGTTCGAAATCATACCTTTCTATTCCAAATATTATAGCAGCTGCTGAAATTACAAATGCTGATGCAATTCACCCAGGTTATGGTTTTCTTTCTGAGAATGAAAAGTTCTCAAAAGTTTGTCAAGAACATGGGATTAAATTCATTGGTGCTACTCCAGAACAAATCTCTGGGATGGGTGACAAGGCGAATGCAAAAGCAACCATGATCAAAGCTGGCGTGCCTTGTATTCCAGGTTCAGTTGGTTTGATTAAAGACATGGAAGATTGTATTAAAACTGCTAAAGAAGTTGTTTATCCAGTCATTCTTAAAGCGACAGCCGGTGGTGGTGGTAAAGGTATGCGTATCGTTTGGAAAGAAGAAGATTTGCAAGTTGCATGGGATTCTGCTAAACAAGAAGCGGCTGCTGCATTTGGAAATGATGGTCTTTACATGGAAAAATACATCCAAGAACCACGTCACATTGAAATTCAAATTGCGGGTGACCAATACGGAAATGCTTGCCATTTATCAGAACGTGATTGTTCTATTCAACGTCGTCACCAAAAGTTGGTGGAAGAAACTCCTTCTCCTTTTATGACTGAAGAATTAAGAGAACGAATGGGTGAGGCAGCGATTAAAGCAGCGAAAGCTGTGAGTTATGAAGGTGTTGGTACGGTTGAGTTTCTTGTAGATAAAAACCGCGATTTCTATTTCATGGAAATGAATACGCGTATTCAAGTTGAACATACAATTACTGAAGAAGTAATAGATTACGATTTAATAAAAGAACAAATCAAATTAGCTGCTGGAGAGAAAATTTCTGGAAAGAATTATTATCCTCACTTGCATGCTATTCAATGTCGAATCAATGCGGAAGATCCATACAATGATTTTCGTCCTTCTCCAGGAAAGATAACTTCTTATCATTCACCAGGTGGACACGGTGTTCGAATTGATACACATGCATACGCAGGTTACACGATTCCTTCGAATTATGACTCCATGATTGGAAAACTAATTGTAGTTGCCCAAACAAGAGAAGAAGCGATTTTAAAAATGAAGAGAGCATTGGATGAATATATCATTGAAGGGGTAAAAACTACTATTCCTTTTCATCAAAAATTAATGGATAACAAAGATTTCCGAGCGGGTAACTTCACAACGAAGTTCATGGAAACATTCGAATTTTAAAAAACATTGAAAAAGCCACAACGAAAATTGTGGCTTTTTTTATACATATCATGCCCCTCCATCGGAGGAGAATATTTAGGTAAAATCATAACATAGGTAAATAGTGTTACCTGATTTTACTAATTCCTTTTAACAATTAACAATCAGATAGCTGCAATCGCTGCATCGTAATTCGGCTCGTCAACAATATCAGGAACGAGCTCTGTATATTTTACAACACCATTTGAGTCAACAACTACAATGGCACGAGCATGCAATGCTGCCAAAGGACCATCAATTAGCTCAAGGCCATAATTTTTTCCAAAATCACCTGTAGCGAAGTCTGATGCTGTTTCGACATTTTCAATACCTTCTGCCCCACAAAAACGTTTTTGCGCAAACGGTAAATCACGAGAAACACAAAGCACTTTTGTGTTTTTCAATTCAGAAGCACGCTGATTAAATTGCCTAACAGACTCAGCACATGTAGAGGTGTCTATGCTTGGAAAGATATTTAATATAATGTTTGAACCTGCATAATCGCTCAATTTTGTAGAACTCAAATCAGTTTTTTTCAGATTGAAATCAGGCGCTTTCGTTCCTACTTTTGGTAGTTCACCATTTGTATTTAAAGGATTACCTTTTAAATTTACGTTTGCCATTTTATACTAAATAATAGTGATTGTGCGACTGAATTTTTGTCGTAGATGAATTTTTTGATCGTTTAGGTGTTGGTCGCGACCAACACCTAAACGTCAATTTTAGAAATTGTAATAATATTATAAACCTAATAATACAGCATGTGGATCTTTTGCCCCAAACAACATTCTTTCAGGGTTTTCTAGCATTTCTTTCACTTTCACCAAGAATCCAACAGATTGCTTTCCGTCAATGATTCGGTGATCATACGAAAGCGCTACATACATAATTGGACGAATTTCAACCTTGCCATCAATCGCTACTGGACGCTCAACTATATTGTGCATTCCTAAGATTGCAGATTGTGGTGGATTAATGATAGGTGTAGACAACATAGAACCAAATACACCGCCATTGGTGATGGTGAATGTACCGTGAGCCATATCGTCTGGTGTGATTTTTCCATCTCTTGCTTTAATTGCCAAACGCTTAATCTCACGTTCGATTTCAGCTAAGGACATTTGCTCAGCATTGCGAACAACTGGTACCATTAAGCCTTTTGGAGAGGAAACAGCAATTCCGATATCTGCATAATTATGGAAAATCATCTCGTTTCCGTCAATTTGACCGTTAACAGCAGGGAAAAGATTCAATGCTTCAGTAACAGCTTTCGTAAAGAATGACATAAAGCCTAAATTCACTTCATGGTGTTTGGCAAATGCATCCTTGTATTTTGCACGCAAATCCATGATTGGTTTCATATTCACCTCGTTAAATGTCGTTAGCATGGCCGTTTCGTTCTTTACAGCAACTAAACGTTCTGCCACTTTACGACGCAACATAGACATTTTTTCACGCGATTGTTCACGTGTACCGCCCCAACCTTGAGCATCTTCTGTTGAAAATCCACCAGCCATTGCGCTAACAACATCGTGCTTTGTGATGCGACCATCTTTTCCTGTACCATTCACTTTTCCAGCTGGAACGCCATTTTCTGCCATAATTTTTGCAGCAGAAATAGATGGAGTACCCGCAGCATAAGAAGCTTCTTTTTTTACTGGGTCAGGGCTTGGAGCAGTAGCTTTGGTTGGCGAGTTAGCCGAATTGTCAGCGACTGGTGCAGCCTTAACTTCCTCTTTTTTCTCTTCTACAACTTTTGAAGCAGAACCCGCAGGTTTAGATGCGGATGTATCAATTAAACAAACTACTTGTCCAACTTTTACAACTTCACCTTCAGCCGCTTTCAATGTAATTATACCACTGTCTTCAGCGGGAAGCTCTAATGTCGCTTTATCAGAATCAACCTCAGCTATTGCTTGGTCCTTTTCTACATAATCGCCATCAGCAACCAACCATTGAGCAATTTCAACTTCTGAAATTGATTCTCCTGGACTTGGCACTTTCATTTCTAATACTGACATAATCGTCTATTTTAAAATTCTAATTGCTTCTTATTTAACTTTTACTTTGGCAAACTGAAAAAGGTCTACAAACAATTGTTTCAATCGTTTTTCATGTAATTTTTTAGATCCTTCCGCAGCGGCTGCAGTTGCATTTCTACAAACTCCGATAAAAGGAATTTCACGCATTGACATTGCTATATGTGTCCAAGCTCCCATATTTGATGGCTCTTCTTGTGCCCAAAGTATGTTTCTTGCGTTTTTGTATTTTGCTAAAATTGCATCAATTTGCGTTTTCGGTAACGGATACAACTGCTCCACACGAACAAAAGCCATATTGTCAACTCCCATTTCTTCAGCTTTTTCTTTCATTTCGTAGTAAAACTTACCAGAACAGAAAACAACTGTATCAATGTTCGCCACTTTTGCAGCTGAATCATCGATTACCTCTTGGAAAGATCCTTTGGCCATCTCATCTAAAGAAGATACAGCAGCAGGGTGACGCAACAATACTTTTGGCGAGAAAACAACTAATGGTTTTCTAAAATCACGCTTTAACTGACGACGTAATAAGTGGAAATGATTTGCTGGCGTGGATGTATTCACAACCTGCATATTTGTATCTGCACATTGTTGTAAAAAACGTTCCATACGGCCAGATGAATGCTCTGCACCTTGACCTTCATATCCATGAGGCAACAACATCACCAAGCCGGTTTGTGTAGCCCATTTATCTTCACCTGCTGTTATGAATTGGTCAATCATGATTTGAGCTCCATTGAAGAAATCACCAAATTGTGCTTCCCAAATAGTTAATCCTCTCGGTGTTGCCAATGAATAACCATACTCAAAACCTAATACACCGTATTCAGAAAGTAATGAATTGTATACAGTAAACTTTCCTTGCTTGTCTGAAAGTAAATTCAAGGTTTCGATTTCTTCTTCGGTATCTTCCGTTTTTACAACTGCATGACGGTGAGAGAAGGTTCCTCTTTCTACATCTTGACCTGAAATACGAACAGGGTGACCTTCGTCTAAAAGAGTTGCATAAGCTAACATTTCAGCAGATCCCCAATCTAACTTGTCATCCTTGATTGCATTCATACGATCTTCGAAAATCTTCGAAATCTTACGGAAGTATTTTTTGCCTTCTGGAAGTGTAGAAAGCTTAACACCTAGTTCTAACAGTTTCTTTTTATCCACTCCTGTTTCAGGGGAAGAAATAAAATCAGCAGCTTTACCATGACGGAATCCTTCCCATGTCAAACTTAAGAAATCATACACCAATGCTTTTTCAGCTTGCTTAGAAAGATCAAATTCAGTTTCTAAATGATTGTTGTACTCTTCTTCAATTATCTTCGCTTCCTCTTTCGACAAAACACCTTCAGCTGCTAGCTGATCAAAATAAATATCTTTTGGATTCGGATGCTTCGCGATTAAATTGTATAAGCTTGGTTGAGTGAATTTAGGCTCATCACCTTCATTGTGACCATATTTACGGTAGCATAACAAATCGATAAATATGTCACGGTTGAATTGTTGACGGTATTCTATCGCAATTTCAATCGTTGTAATCACCGCTTCGACATCATCACCATTCACATGGAAAACAGGACATAAAGTTGTTTTGGCAACATCCGTGCAATAAGTTGATGAACGTCCGTCTAAATAATTTGTCGTAAATCCAACCTGATTGTTTACAACAATATGAATTGTTCCACCAGCTCGGTATCCATCTAACTGAGCCATCTGAATCGTTTCATAAACAATTCCTTGGCCAGCAACTGCAGCGTCACCGTGAATAAGTACTGGACATATTTTTTTCTCATCGTGCAGAAAATTATCAACTTTTGCACGTGCAATTCCTTCAACAACAGTACTTACCGCTTCTAAGTGAGATGGATTTGGCGCCAAGGTTACACCAATTTGCTTTCCATTTGCCAAGGTCACATGTGAAGTGAATCCTTGATGATACTTAACATCACCATCAAAATATTCGATTGAATCAAATTCTTTCCCTTCAAATTCAGAAAAAATATCTCTTGGACGTTTCGCAAAAATATTTGTCAAGGTATTTAAACGACCTCTATGAGCCATTCCCATCACGAAATATTCTACTCCTAAATCAGATCCTTTGTTTACTAAGGTATCTAAAGCAGGAATTAATGCTTCACCTCCCTCAATAGAGAATCGTTTTTGTCCAACAAATTTCTTCCCCAAGAAGGCTTCAAAATTTGTCGCTTGATTTAATTTTTTGTAAATATTAATCTTGCGTTCTTTGTCGAATTTAGGACGATTCGCAATTTCAATTTTATTTTTAAACCAATCAATTCGCTCTGGATCACGCATATAAGCATATTCAATCCCGATTGATTGGCAATAGGTCAGTTCTAAATGTTGAATGATATCTTTCAAGGAAACAGCGCCAATACCAACCTGCTCTCCCGCTTGGAAAATAGAACTTAAATCATTTTCTTCCAGTCCAAAATTTTCAATGGATAGGGTTGGAGAATATTTACGACGTTCACGAACGGGGTTCGTTTTAGTAAAAAGATGTCCTCGTGACCGATAGCCATTGATTAGGTTGATAACCTTGAATTCCTTTTGGACGTTCTTAGGTATTTCACCACCATCTTCGTAGTTTGTTCTGGCGAAATCAAATCCTTCAAAGAATTTTTTCCAACCAATATCAACGCTTTCAGGGTCTTGTTGATACATTTTGTAGAGGTGATCAATCGCGTTCACATCTGCATTCCCGACATATGATATTTTATCCATGGTTTTGTGCACAATTATGGAGGAGCAAATTTAGACAAAATACCCAATGATGACCCTTGAATTATCGAATAATTTCAAGATAAGTTAAATTTTCAACAAGAAATATGACAGCTTATTTATACTCGCCTTTAAACCATTGAAATACAGTCTATTCGATTGTGTTTGTGGGTGATGAAAATTTAGTTCTTAAGAAAATTTTATAAGCCTCACGAAAAAGGATTTTTTCAGCTAATAATTGGATGAAATTACTTTCTGTTGTAATACTTAAAAACTGCTTTTCAGGAATATCAATCGTATAAAGCAGCTGAAGGAGTCGAGTTTCTCCTTCTTTCATCAATTCTGCAACTTGCTCGCTGATAAGAATTTCGATGTTTTCTTTGGAATAAGCAACTGTTTCAAAGTTTTCTGGAAAAATCAAGTTGAATTTTGCAAAATCTTTGGTAATTTGTTTTTGAGTTTTTAGAACGAAATCTTCATTATCGAAGTGGGATTGAAGATCGTAGGATGTAATTAGGTCGTTCATAGAAAATTCAATTCATTTTTATCGCCGATAGTTGGTGCAGGGCATGCCCTGCACCAACTATGAAATCGTCTTATCGCACTGATCCACCCGCTTCAAATTCTTTTTCAGGGATCATAAAGCTCAATTTTCCATCAGCATCTTCCGCCATTAAAATCATTCCTTGTGATTCAATCCCACGAATTTTACGAGGAGCCAAATTCATTAATACTTGGACGGTTTTACCAATGACTTCTTCAGGAGAATAATGTTCGGCAATTCCTGAAACGATTGTTCTTGTGTCTATTCCAGTATCAACTATTAATTTAAGTAACTTATCTGCTTTTTCCACTTTTTCAGCCTCCAAAATAGTTCCCAATCGAATGTCTAATTTGTTGAAGTCATCAAAACTGATGGCTTCTTGTTGCGGTACGAAGGGAGATTCTATCATATTTGTGCTCTGTAATTTGGCTACTTCAGCTTCAACCAAACTATCTTCTATTTTTTGGAAAAGAATTGTTGGTTCATTGGTCATTGTTCCAGCTTCTAATATAGATGCGTTACCTGCCTGAGACCAATTATTTGTTTTAAAATTCAAGAATTGTGATAGTTTTTCAGCCGTTGAAGGCAAGAAAGGTTGTAAAACGATGCTCAAGTTCGCTGTGATTTGCAAAGCTATGTTCATAATAGTTTCAACGCGTTTTTCATCGGTTTTTACTATTTTCCATGGCTCTTGATCTGCTAAGTATTTATTTCCTAGTCGTGCTAGATTCATTGCTTCAGCTTGTGCATCACGCAATTTATAGGCATAAACGAGTTTGCTGATTCTTTCCGGAATGGCTTTCATTTCAGCAAGTACTGCTTTGTCTTCCTCTGTTAAAACACCAAGTTCAGGAACTTTTCCTTCGTAATATTTTTGCGTTAAAACCAAGGCGCGATTCACAAAGTTTCCAAGTATGTCGGCTAACTCATTATTGATTCTTGATTGGTATTCTTTCCATGTAAACTCTGAATCTTTTGTCTCTGGTGCTATGGATGTTAATACATATTTCAATTCATCTTCTTTTCCTGGATAAGCAGCAATATATTCGTGCAACCAAACAGCCCAATTGCGGGAAGTAGAAAATTTATCCCCTTCTAAATTCAAGAATTCGTATGCAGGAACATTATCAGGAAGAATTAAATCGCCATGATCTTTCAATAAAATCGGGAAAATTACAGCATGGAAAACGATATTGTCTTTACCGATAAAATGCACCAATTTACGATCACCTGTCCAATAGTCTTTCCAATCTTTCTTGTTGTCTAAAGCCCATTGTTTCGTTGCTGAAATGTAACCAATTGGGGCATCTAACCAAACATACAATACTTTTCCTTCTGCATTTGGTAAAGGAACTTTTACGCCCCAATCTAAATCACGGGTCATGGCACGCGAATGTAAACCGCCATCAATCCACGACATGCATTGACCAATCACCTGATTTCTCCACGCTTTTGGATCGTGTTGTTGAACGCCGTCCAATTTTCCTTCTTTTATCCAACTTCTCAACCAATCCTCATGATTGGCCATCGGCAAATACCAATGAGAAGTTGTTCTTAGAATCGGCGTTTTACCGCTTAAAGTTGATTTAGGCTTAATCAATTCGGTCGGACTTAAATCCGAACCACATTTTTCGCATTGGTCGCCATAAGCACTCGGATTTTGACATTTAGGACATTCTCCAGTAATGTAGCGATCGGCCAAAAACTGATTGTATTCTTCATCATAATATTGTTCAGAAGTTTCCTCCGTGAACTTTCCTTTTTCATAGAGTTTCAGAAAGAAATCTTGAGAAGTTTTATGATGAATTTCAGCTGAAGTTCTATGAAATATATCGAATGAAATATTGAAATCATTGAATGCTTTTCCAATGATATGGTTGTATTTGTCGACGATTTCTTGTGGTGTAATTCCTTCTTTTTTAGCACGAAGTGTAATTGCAGCCCCGTGTTCGTCACTTCCGCAAATAAAAGCAACGTCATGGTTATTCATGCGTAAAAAACGTACAAAAATATCAGCAGGTAAATAAACACCAGCAATGTGACCTAGGTGAAGAGGGCCATTTGCATAAGGCAAAGCGGCAGTTACAGTATATTTTGCTTTCGTCATTGACAATTAATTGAAAGCACAAAGATACTTTATAGAAATGATAACCTAATAACGGAATTTCTATAAAATGTCCTTATTGGTGATTAGACAGTCTAATTGTGTTTCTAATTCTACAAAGCGAATATCAAAACGTTCTAATTCATCCAAAATTGGATTGTAAACCTCTGGTTGAATTGGCAAGGTGATTCCTGTAGTTTGAAGTTCACCGCAAAGAATCATTTTTGAAGCAATTGCAACAGGTAAACCAACTGTGTTGGACATGGAAGTGTACATTTGATCCTCCCCGATGTTTACCATAGATGAAATTATCGAATAATTTTGTTCCTCGAATTCGTATTCAAACTCATGATACATCACCAACATGTCTTTGTCTTCTCTCCCTAGTTTCCACTTGTCAACTAGAATTTTTTCAAGCATTTGAGCAGGTGAAGCATCGCTAACCCCGATTGGATTGTCTTTCTCAAATAAACCTAACCATTCAAATTTTTCATAAAGATGAATACGATCTTCACGCAAGAAATCTTTTAATTTATTTTCAACAGATCGACTTAAATGATAAGGTAAGTAGGCATTTAAAAATGATCGAGGAGTTAAGGTTTCCGAATTCTCCATTTTATAGGAATCATCAGTCATTCCTAATTCAATAAATACATTCCATGCTTGACAATAATCAGGTCGTCTTAAAGTGCCGCGATAAATCGTTGGAACATCATCAATTCCGTAAGTTCTTCTATAAGAAAGTGAATCTCTATTCGCATACCCTTCAAATGAACCGTATCCTTCAATGTCAATTTGTGCTAATCGACTGAATAATCTGTTGTATGGGATGTATTTATATTCCTTGTGATCTAAAAAACAAGATGCTCCGCCTTGTCCGGCAAGTACAACATTTCTTGGATTCCATGTAAATTTATAATTCCAAGGATTGTCATCACTTTCTGGAGCAATTAATCCTCCACAAAACGATTTGAAGGAAGTAACTTTTCCGCCTTTGTCTTGAATAGCATGAATAATTTTCATTGCACTCATGTGATCTATTCCGGGATCTACTCCAATTTCATTCATGATAATAATTCCAGCATCTTTTGCTGCTTCATTCAATTCCTGCATTTCAATTGAAATGTAAGATGGAGTAATAAGATTTGTTTTGTAATTGATGCAATCTTTGGCTACCTCAACATGAAAACGAGCAGGAAGCATTGAGATTACGAGGTCAGCAGCGCTAATTTCTGGTCTTCTTTCATTCGCGTCGAGCGCATTAAATGAAAGTGCCATACCGTTTGCATGCCCATCTATTTTACGTTTTACCATTTCAATATCTTGGTCCACAATGCGTAACTTCCAATTGTAAACCGTTGAATTTTCTAAAAGATATCGAATCAAAGACGATGCAGACAATCCGGCACCTAAAATGAGTATTGTTTTCATATTGAAATAACTTTTCTATGCAAAAATACTCAATGCATTTAAAACAATAGCCGTTAGATTAATATTAAAATTTAAGATAATTTGTTAAGAATTCAACCGTTTATAAAGTTGCCTTGACAAATTAAAAAAAGGAAAACCCTTAAAGTTTTCCTTTTTTTAATGATGAAATTATACGATTAATTAGATCTAACAATTTGTTTTCTTCCGATAATCATATTTTTAGATTGCAGTTCTATAAAATAGACTCCATTTGTCAACTCAGCAAAATCTAAGGTAATTGAATTAGATTCAACGATTGTTTTTTCTATAACTATTCTTCCGGTCATATCTCTAACCAATACTATTGTTTCATCTTTTGACGAAAAATTAGAACTAAGGATATTTATAATCCCATTTGTAGGATTAGGATATACTTCAAAGTATGTATTCAATTCATCTATTCCAACAACACCAAATGGGAATTGAGAAGAGAGGCCGGTACATCCATTTGCAAAGGATACTTCGACCGAATAGTACCCATTAGCCAACGGAATAAATGTCTGTGAATTTGCACCTGAGATTAATGAATTATTAAAATACCATTGATATGCAGTTCCAGATATTGTTGATAATATTCCAGCTGCCATTGATATAGGAACAATAGGAACAGGTAACATATTGACAATTGTGTTTATTGTTGTACAAGAATTAGCTTCGTTATTGATGAAATGTGAAGCGAATCTGCCTGCTTCAATAAAAGAAACACCATCCAAATCTTCAATGTATTCTGGTGTATTAATACTATTGCCATTTAGAGATGACAATTGATTTTCAATGTTACTTCCAAATCCAAAAACAGAATTATCTTGTCGTTTAACTAAAGATGTGTATTCTCCCGCAGAAATCATAACTACTCCTGACAAAGCAGTTGTAAAAGGAGTCAAATGGTTCGTGAAATCACCTGTGCCTAATTGGCCATACGTGTTACTTCCAGAGGTGTAAACTTTATTATTATTACTTAAGAAAACACTATGCGCCGCTCCACCTTGGGCATTTTTAATGTTTCGCAACGTTGACAACACTGGAATAAGTCGGCTGTTTAAGTCATTCAGTCCTAATTGTCCTGAACCGTTATTCCCCCAAACATATAAATCACCCGTATTATTTATTGCGAAACTATGATGCTCACCAGCTCCAACAGAAACAATATTGTTCAGAGAGCTTACTTGAACAGGAAGCATTGAAGGGATCAAATTCCCTTGTCCTAATTGCCCAAAAGAATTGTTTCCAACAGTCCAAACGGTACCGTCATTCTTTAACATTACAAAGTGATTTTTACCACCTGCAATTGTGTCAATGTTGGTTAAATTGCTATTTAGGAATGGGAAGTTGATAACTGAAGTATTACCAGTACCTAATTGACCTACTGAATTATTACCCCACACATAAACAGTTCCTGCATTTGTTATTGCCATTGAGCTACTTGATGAAGTAGACACAGTTTTAATATTTGATACTGTAGGCACTGAAATTGGAAGGTTTGAACTTGTATATGTTCCATTTCCTAATTGCCCTGAGCTATTATTACCCCAAGAATAAACTGTTCCTGCAGCAGATACGGCTAGTACAAATTCATAACCGGAAGAAATTTCATCAAATTGAACAGGGGCAACTGTATTAGTTGGGTTAGGATTATTGAAATTTGTACCATCACCGAATGTTCCTTGTGCATTGTATCCGAAAGATTGGACAGTACCAGTGCCACCTGCAGTTACTTCTAAACTGTAATCTCCTGATAAATATGTAATGAAGGATGTATCCGTTGCACCCGCTATTGCTAAACCATTCAAATACCACTGATTTTCGCTTGTAAAATTACTATAAAGGATTACTGAATCACCATCACATATATCAAGACTTGTAGTATAAGATATTATTGGTTGACCCATTACATTCATCAAAATATAATCATCATACAGTTGTGTGCATCCTGTTATTGAAGAAAAACCAGTATACGTAATTTCGTCTTGATCTTGAGGGTTAAGAGTCAAGCTGTTTACTGTCGACAATGAGCCTTGAGAAGATCCATTTAAAAAGAATTCATATTGTTCTGCGCCAGAAGCCGCAAAGGTGGCAGCTTCCCCCAAACAAATTAATGACGAAGGTGAGACCGTTAAATTAAGTGCTAACGAGTTAACAACAAAAGTATACGTGCTAGGAGTTGAGGGACAATCACCATTAAATCCAGTAATTGAAACAATATCGCCATTAAATAAGTCAGTAGTACTGTACGTACCAGAAGCGCCAGATTGCGTGATGAAACCATTGATATCGAATTCATAAGAAGAAGCGCCCGTTGTACTAAAATTCACTACATCATTTAAACAAATAATATTATCTGGATCTGAAGATGTACTTGAAATTACGGGATAAGTATTAACAGTAAAAGTGAAGTTATCTGAAGATGGATTGTTACATCCATTCGATTGACCTATAACAGAAATAAGATCGCCATTATTTACAGAAGAATTAAACGTAGGAATTGGAGCAAATACACCAATTGGAGTTCCATTAACCGTAAATTGATAATTGATTGCGCCTGAAGCTAGCAAGTTAGTATTCTCACCTACACAAATTTCAGAACTGCCATTGTTAAATAGTTGTACTGTCGGTGGTCCAAATACAATTGTATTAATACTATTAGAATTGTCTGTACATCCCAGTGATGAACCAACAACCATTACACTTTGTCCATTAGTTAGAGAGTTGGTTGAATATGTGGATGTTGTACTAGGTGCTCCTTGAGATACGCCACCAACAAAGAACTCATACATCGTAGCACCAGACCCCGTAAAGGTTATGTTGTCAGTTACACAAATTTGATTATCGATATCCGAACTTGTTAATGTTGTTGCTGGAACTGGGTTAACAGTAATTGGGGCAATGGATGCAGATGCAATACAACCAGCACCATTGGTCACATTTACACTTACCACATTATTATTGATAAGGGTTGAATTGACATAAGTACCAAGTGCACTCGGACTTCCTTGTGAAACGGCATTGATGAAAAATTGATAGATATTTCCACCACTTGCTGAATAAGTAATCTGATTTCCAGAACAAATAATATTGTCCGCATCGTTGGAAATAATTCCAGCCGTTGGTAGAGCATTGACTGTTACGACAATTGTTGAGGTATTTGCACAACCTCCTATAGTACCAGTAACACTTATTGGATAATTTCCAGTCGTAAAGCCAAGCGAATTAATAGTATTTGCAGCAGAAGGAGCTCCTTGAGAAACTGAATTAACAAAGAACTGATATGTTCCAGCTCCAGCTCCTAGACTAGTAAAGGTTACATTATCGCCTTGACAAAAAGAATTATCCCCGTCTGTGCTTGTCAATGACATGCTAGGAACTGGGTTCACGGTCATTGTTATTGCCGACGATGTTGAGGTACATCCAAGAGAATTTCCTAGGACAGTAACAGATTGGCCATTGGTAAGTGTGGTTGAAGAAAAAGTATTTGTGGTTGAAAGACTACTTTGTGGACTACCATTAACAAAAAATTGATATTGGTTAGATCCTGTTCCTGTAAATGTAACAGGGTCTCCAGCACAAATTATGTTGTCCAGATCAGAACTACTAATTGACATCACCGGTGTTGGATTAACTGTTGTCGTAATTGTATTACTTTGATTTACACAACCATTTACAGCAGTACCAATAACATATGCTGTATTAGCCCCCAAATTTAAAAGCGGATTAACGAACGGTGAAGAAGAGGTCGCAACGAAACTGCCATTCACAAATAATTGGTAACTACTAGCGTTGGCACCAGTGAATGTTATAGAATTTGCAGAACAGATAGTGTTATCTGCATCACTCGAGAATAATTGAACGTTAGGTACAGTATTAACAGTAACTGTGATTTGACTATTTACAAAACAACCATTTGATTGACCAATTACGTTGATTACATTACCATTAGATAATGTAGAACTTGAAAAAGTCGCTGTAGTAGAGAATGGTCCCTGAGAAACTCCGTTTATTTGGAATTGGTATGTGGAAGCTCCAGATGCAGTGTAACTTGCCATTGAGCCAGCGCAGATGGATGAAGGTCCCAAAAGGGATGTTGTAGGAGCGGCGTCAACTACTAACGTTATAGTAGAACTAGTAGCTGGACAGCCACTTGCGGAACCGACTACGTAAAACGTCGTGCCATTAGGATATGAGGCAGAACTAATCGACGATGAAGTGCTTGCAACTCCTTGAGATACACCATTCATAAAAAATTGGTAAAGTGTTGCACCACTAGCAACTACATTTACATTTGTCCCCGAACAAACTGTAGCTCCTGGGTTAAAAGAAATACTAGTACTTGGTGTCGTAATTACAGTATAAGAAAAAGTTGTCGTCGATAGTTTTCCACAACCTGCAGCAGTAAAACCTTTAACACTTACAACGTTTCCATTGATCAATCCTGTAGTAGAAAAAGTTGTTGATGTACTTGGCACTCCTTGAGAAATTCCATTTACGAAAAACTCGTATTGACCACCAACACCTGCGCCGCTAGCAGTAAAGATCACTGCCTCCCCCGAACAAATTAAAAAATCTCCAGAATTTTCAGTTAGTGTCACAGTTGGTAAAGGATTTACTGTTATTGGCACGATAGAATCCGCAATACACCCAGTAGCTGTTGATTTAACATACATGGTAATCGTATCATTGTTAACAAGAGAAGAGGATGTATACGTTCCATTTGTACTATAAAGGGTGACAAAACTTGCATTTTTCTTGTAGCGATATTTTATCCCCGCTTCTAATGATGAAGCAGTAAATGTTACTGTTTGCCCTTGACAAATTGTATCGTTAGGACTTATAGAATAAGAATATGTTGGTAACTGATTAACAGAAAACTGTGTGTAAGGATCATTAAACGAATTACAGCCACCATTACTTGTTTGAATAGAGATAGTATCCAAATCTACAAGTGTACTTATTGTTAAAGTATCCACTAAGCCTGGTCCTTGAATAGTATCTCCATTTAATAGAAAAGTAAATAGAGTTGTGGCATCACCAGTTGATGAGGCAGAAAATATGACTTGATCCCCAGCACAAAGAATAGTATCTAATTGGTTTGAGTTTAAATAGGAAATTGGTCCATTGATTGTTACTATGTTTGTAACAGTATCTGTACACATATTAACGCTATTGATAGCGATTAACGAAACATTGAAGTCTCCACGGCCATCAAAAATATGCGAAGTGCCTGATTGATTATTTGATAATGGTGTAGCTATGAATTTAAGGGAATCATAAGCCATTTTATAGGAAATAGGCACATCTGCTGCCAGAGTGTCATTTGCACTTTTCCATCTTGGAGCAGTTGGATACCCATCATAAGTTACCGCTACTGAAGTATAGAAAGTTAATTTATCAGTAGGTAGCAGATTCACAATATCCAAACTTACATTTACTGTCGTATCTATTAAAATAGTTGAACCTGAACTCAATGGAATTGGCACGCCGGCAATAGTATCTTCTTGAAATTTGAAAGTCCCAGAAGTTAAAAAGATAGAGGTGTAGGGAGCTCCATTTTTGTAGACCAGTATTTTAGGTCTGTACTTATATTTAACCTTATAGTAATTCACATTCATATCCACTAAATAGGCATTTGACCCTGTTGCATTCTCAAGGCTTAGCGCAAAATGAGTGTCAAAATTAAAATTGATACTTGTTCCATTTGGAGATGGATAGGCTGTACCATTTCCTAAAGCAGGATAAAATAGGTTAGAAGGGTCAGTTAATTCAGTCCATACAGCAACTGGAAGTGTGTCCGTTTTACTAATTCCTGATACGGCTAAATAGGTTAAGGTGTCCTCGCTATAACCGGAGTATTGATCAGCCGTTAATTGAGCAGTGGTGCCATCATTATACTGCCAAAGATAAGTTACAGGTTCTGAAAACACTGTCGTAGAGCTAGGCGTAAAGGTTGTGACTGTACCGAAACAATCCGGACTTGTACTTGTAAAAGTGGCTGCTATTGGAGAGGAAGCGTTAAAAGTCCAATTCGTATTATTTGCAATATTGGTTGAAAAATAAGCCGTTTGGGCAGTTGAAATATTACAATCTTCCATTCCAATACATTGTGCCTTGACCTTGGTGTTTGCTTTAGTAATTGTAAATTGTCCTGCACCATCAGACAAAATACGAATAGAATCAGCACAAGTACCTATCATAAAGAGCGTATCTGTCACCGTTTGATTTGAAGCGTTTGCAAATTCTACTCTCGATCCTTTAATGATTGTCAATTTATTAAATGTATTATTACCCTTAACTTTTTGACTGACAAATGCAGGCCCAACCTTTATAGGTTGAAAATTCAAGGTTACATTGTAAAATGTCAAATTACTAGTTAAAAGACCATTTATATAACTATTTGTATCCGGAATGATTTGAATGGTGTCACCAACATATAGGTTAGATGTTCCAGCGGTTAAAGTGAATTGAGCGTCATTATCGGCTTGGAATGTTTGTACAATATGTACGGAAGAAGCTCCTAAAGTTAGTGTTCTCGTGTCGGTAGTACCAGCAGGGTCATTCAGTGTTCGGAATGATCCGGTAACCAATTTGAATCCTTGCGAGTTCAAACCACCCTGTAGTAAAAGAACAGATGAGGTATCGCTCATGACAAGATCACCCTGAATCAATACAGTCGTCGCGTTGTTGGGCATTAGTACACGGAAGTTGGCATCTATATTTGCTGAATTGGCACTTATATTACCAGCATTATTGAACACAAAGGAACAACTCATTTCCACTCGTCTTACTTTCACATTTGCATGTAAAATAACATCGCCATATGCATAAAGTGTCCCCGTATTGGCAGCATTGACTGAGTCAAGTATTAAGGTTTGGCTTTGGGCAATATTGATCCATTTCATTGCTTTGAAATAACCATCTGTATTAACGGTTACTACTTGGTTCGCGATGCTGAACGAGTTAGCATCAAAAAATACAGAATCTCCTTGAGTGGGCAAACATCCTGATAAAAGACCTCCACTTGTAGTTGACCAGTGATTTCCATCGTTCCAATTTCCCGTATTACCGATCCAATAATATTTGGTATTCAATAGTGTCCAACCTGTTGCGCTGATCAAATTTGAACTCGTCAAGTTGTAAATTGTCGGACCAACTGCATTCACCTTCGTTATATTAATGCTTGTTCCAGTAAAAGGTGAGGTCGAAATGGTAATTGTTGCTGCCGGTTGATTGGCAACAATTGGAGAAATAGTGGCCTTATTGGCACATGTTCCATTTAAGCTGAGAGAAGTAAAGTTTTGATTGATGCTGTTCTCTAAAAGTAAAGTACTAGATGTCGCCAAAGTAGTTGTACCAAATGTATTCGCACCATTAATAGTCAGGGAAGTTGCACTTGAATTTAAAGTAGCATACGTTTGTCCACCACCAGAAAATCCAACTGCTAATACACTCGTCAAATTTATTGTTGATCCAGTTGCAGAAAAAGTTAGAGTAGATGGACCACCGGCAGGAACTACATTCCAGGTCGCTCCAGTTATAGTTATCAAACTAGTGTTTAAAGTAATAGTTCTATTCCCACCATTTGTGGAATTGAAAGTGTTTGCAGTTATGTTTCTAGTGTTACTATGAAAGAGTCCTCGAGTAATACTTATTCCTTGCGTTGTTATGAAATTATCAGACAACGTAACTCCATTTGTACCATTTGAACCTGTAAAGACAAAATTATTTGCCCATGTACGAAGACTTGAGGTTAAAGTTGAACCGACCGCTGTAGAAAACATATTAATAGCGCCTGAATAGGTTAAAACCGCTAGAGTATTAGACGTTAAAGACCCTCTTATTTCAATTGATGCTAATGCTCCAGCAAGCGTAAATACGGGTGCAGTAGAAAAATCGAAATTTACTACCGTAACTGCTACATCCATAGTAACGGTTGCTCCTGCTAAACCAGAGGCGATATCAAAAATAACGTTATCCGCATTTGTAGGTATTGAGCCAACAGTAGCTCCTCCAGAAGTGGCAGACCAACGGGCGGTATTACTCCATGCTCCTGTACCTCCAATCCAGTAGAAATTGGCTGATATTGCAGAAAAGTTTTGAAAAACCAGTAAGAAAAGTAGTAGATAAAATCTTTTAAAATTCATAATTCTTGAGTTCTAACAGTAAAATAGTTCAAGGTCAAAGATTGGTTAAAAAAGTCGGAAAACAAAGTTTTCTTGAATTTTTAAAGATTATTTTGGATTTCTTACTTATGTTTCTATATTTGCAGAATTGCCATGTTATAATGGCTTGAACTACTTGACGTTAACATTACTCAATGAAAAAAATATTACTTGTATTCATTTTGAACTACCTGCTTTGTTGTAATTATAGCATTGCGCAAACAGACCAGAATTCAAACGACACCCTTCAATATAATGTTCCGAAGCAAGTAAATGTGGATTTGGGAATTCTCATTCCTCCACCTTGTTTTGTTGTATCCACAGCATTTAACGGTTATATTTGTGTGTCAAATGGTTCAGCGCTATTGATGCAAATGATTGAAAATATCAGTTATTTGCAAGCTACGAAAAACATGAACGATGAATTTTTCAAAACAAATGGGTTTACCTTCATTTCAGTTATAGATTTAATAGCCACATCTGGTGTTAAAGGGAAAGTTTACAAATTGACTTATGTTCAGAAGGATCAGGAATACATAAGATACATGGTATTTGCAGGAGACTTAGAAAAAACCATTTGGTTGAATATAACGTATCCTAAAATAGTAGAAGAGCTAATGGAGATTGAAATTCTTAAATGCCTTCAAACATTAACATTAAACCCAGCAGACAATGAGAAGTAATTGGTGGCTAGGTTTATTAATGTCTCTTTCAGTAGGACTTGTCTCAGGACAAACCACAACTGTGACGCAAAACGCAAATTTTGAGAGTGTAAATAATAGTATGTGGGGTTTATCAGGGAGCCCAATAATCGAAGACGAGATCTCATTGTTCCATGTAGATTGGAATCAAAGCATAAATACCGGTTCAGGTGGTATTGTTACTATTGTAGGGCAGAGTTTTGGTGGTGGTTTTCAAGGTGGTATTTCTGGACAGATAGGAAGTAAGATTGGCTACAGTTTTAATTCTGGTTCGATCAATGTCCAATATCCCATTGATGTTGATATTACCTATCCAACTGATTTAACGTATGATCAAGGGGATGTGGTTACTGTTGGTACAAATTATACCGTTTTAGATTCTAACAAATTGGAAACGATATATCCTATGGGTGAAGTTAAATGGGATCTCTATTTTCAATTAGCCGCATCTGCATCTGCAACTATATGTGTGTTTGGTTGTACTACATTTCCAATAATTCCTTCCTTCGACACTGGGCTAATCACTATTAATCTCGTTACAATTTCATCCAGTGGGGCAACTACTGGTCCTGGCGGAACTCAAGGTCCTTCGGGAATTTGGTATTTAGGGCCTGGTTCACCGCCACCCTACATTACTGGTTCAAATACGGATCCTTTATATCCAGGCACCCAGCCAACTGTTAATAATAGTTTATTTCCTTATGCAGTAGACCCTGTATTTCCAAATGGCTCAGGTGGTTTAGGAACTCTTTTTGTTGATTGGATTCCATGGCAAGTTTACGTGCCACTATCACTTGATTTACCAGATAATGACTTGGGTATTTCAGGTCAATTAACATTACCATATGTTTTTACTGATGACGTCTTAAATCCTGATAATACACTGACGGCTTGCGGAGACTCGACGTATTTCACGATGGCCATAGAAATTTTTGATTTATTGGGCTACATATTGCAGCAAGTCCCCGAACCTATAACTCAAACTGTTGGTCAAGTGCTTTCTAATTTAGCAGGATCGTATGATCCGTTGGCTCCAACCCCTTTTGCTGGATTGGCAATTGTACAATGGAACTTCTTTTCCGCCAGTTTAGTGTTGGATATTACCAATAATCAATGCTTCGATTTTGATCCAAAGATTTATGGCAGTTTTCAATTCCCATTTCCAGTGGAGTATCAAGTGTATAATAATGGAGCTTGGGGTGTACAGTCGACTGGGAGCGTTGTTAATTTAGAAATAGGAGATGATCTTAGATATAAGTTTCCTTGCTATTTCGCAGATGTGACGTTTGTTCCAACCTATACCATTGTTGGTCAAATATCAAATCACACATGGGATGAGATTGCTGTTCGTTTTGACATGTCTGCATTAGGTTTTGGTTTGCAACTGTCTGCTTTCACAATTATACCAGGTTTCACAATACCTTCTATTTGTTTCCCTTTACCTTATCCTTGTCCATCATGGAGTTGTCCTTGGTGTTGGTGTACTATAACTGTGTGTACGCCTGAAATTGTGATACCATCAATTGGATTTGGAGGGTTTGCAGTTTGGATTACAACATCTGGAATTTCAACTGGTACTGCAATTCCAGACCCTCTTCCAACTATATGGTCTTATTCTCTCCCTATTGCTTCAGTTACTTACGATTGGTTTAATGATACATGGATATTGCCTGGATTTGTTCCTATACTTGGTGACACGATTCGTATGCGATCAAGACCTTTAGGAATAACTAACCTTTTAGCAAATGTAAATTGTTTTGGAGGTAATAACGGTTCTATAGCTGTTACAACAAGTGCAGTGACTCCTGCCTCGCCATTTACCTATTCGCTTTGGTCTTCTTCTGGAACTACGACAGCAAGTGTAGTTGGTACAACAAATACGTATTCAAATTTGGTAGAGGGTTCTTATCAAATTTCTGTGATTGACAACAATGGATGTCAAATGTTCACTGGTGGAGTGATATCACAACCTGCACCAATTAGTATTGCTGCAATTGAAAATGATAAAAGTTGTTTTGGTGTCGTTAATGATGGTAGTATAGCTATGACAGTTTCTGGAGGAACGAATGGCTATGATATTAGTTGGACAGGTCCTTCATCTGGTAATCCAGCAGGGATAGAGATATCAACCGCTGGTGGGAGTTATATAATTAATAACATAGGAGAAGGAATATATAATATTACTTTAACTGATGCTAATAGTTGTAACTCAAATGCTTCTTATACAATTGACGTTCCTGAATTATTAGGTCAAAATGGAATTGTAGGAGATGTTAATTGTTTTGCTGATGCTACTGGCTTTGTTGATGTTACAACTTTTGGAGGAACATTACCTTATTCATTTTTGTGGAGCTCAACGGATATTACCGAAGACTTGATCAACTTAGGCTTTGGAACTTATACTTTGGATGTTATTGATGGTAGAAATTGTACAAGTCAAAACACTTATAACGTTGGCCAACCAACTGCCCCTTTACAATTAACGATTTCTGGTACAGATGTAAATTGTTATGGTGCAGCAGATGGCACTATTGACCTAACGATTACAGGTGGTACTCCTGGTTATTATATCGAGTGGTCTAATGAGCAAAATATAATTTTACCTATTACTACGGAAGATTTGATAAATATTTCTGCTGGTATCTACACAGTGGGCATACAGGATAGTAAAGGATGTTCAGCCTTGATTTCTCAGACGATTACACAGCCTGTTGCTCCCATTGCTACATCACCAGTAATAATAGCGGTTAATTGTTTTGGAAATGCAACAGGATCGATTGATCCGGTGATTACTGGCGGAACAGCACCTTATGTTTACAACTGGTCAAATGGCTCTGCTTCACCGTCGATTTCCAGTATAATTGCTGGAACTTATACATTAACTGTTACGGATAGCGAAAACTGCAATAAAGTATATACCTATGAAATAGCTCAGCCTTCATCTCCGTTAGTTGTCTCATTGAATGGAACAAATATTTTGTGTAATGGCAATGCAAATGGCTCTGTTGTATCAACGGTTTCGGGAGGGTCTCCAGGTTATCAGTACCTTTGGAATACAGGCTCAACATTGGCATCAATCAATGGATTAATTGCTGGAAATTATTCATTAACAGTAACGGATTCAAAAGGATGTATTTCCACTGCTTCTAATCTATTGAATCAACCAGCTCAACCTCTAGGTGCGACATCAATTCCAACGAATGTTAGTTGCTTTGGAGGGAACAATGGAGCAATTGACTTATCCATAACTGGTGGAACATCACCATACGCTTATGTTTGGACAAATGGGCAGTCCTTGATTTTAACAACGACCAATCAGGATTTAGCTAACATAGCAGCGAATACATATTCTGTAAACGTTCTTGATCAAAATGGATGTCAAATCGGCTTAATACAAGTAATTACTCAGCCAACTGCCCCATTAGCTATTTCAGGAATAATTGACAACGTAAATTGTTTTGGAATCAACGATGGATCTATAGATATCACGGTCACCGGTGGAACAACACCTTATACATATAGCTGGTCGAATGCAACAACGAATCAAGATCCAACAGGATTAATTGCTGGTTCATATTCGGCGACTGTAACAGATGCACTAGGATGTTTGATTTCAGCCCAATACAATATATTGCAACCAAATGCTCCACTTTCTGTAACGACAACTACAACTCCTGTAAAATGCAATGGAGGATCTGATGGTGCTGTGATATCTTACGTAAGTGGAGGCAGTGCTCCTTATATTTATAGTTGGTCTAATAGTGGAACAACACCTGGATTAAATTTAGTTTCAGCTGGTGTCTATACTTTGACAGTTACAGATATTCAGGGTTGTACAACGTTTACCGGTGCTGTAGTGGCTGAGCCTTCAAATGCTTTGATTGTGTCGACTGTTGTGACTGATGCATCTTGTTTTGGTTATGATGACGGTCAGATTGTTGTGACTGTTGCTGGCGGCACACAACCGTATTATTTCAATTGGGGTAATCAAAATGAAATTTTAATGAACAATCCTAGTGAGACACTTGATAGTGTTTCTGTTGGAAACTATTTGTTTAGAGTTACAGATGAAAATGGATGCGTGATCCTACAAAATATTACTGTAAATGAACCAACAATACTGACTGTAAGTCAACTTGTTACAAACGCACTTTGTTATGGAGACAGCACAGGTATAGTTGATTTAACAGTATCAGGTGCAACACCTCCGTACACAATAGCTTGGAGCAATGGAATGACAACGGAAGATGCAATCCAAATTCCAGCAGGAATGTACAACTACTTAGTAACTGATGCCCAAGGATGTGAATACCGGAATTTAGCAACTATAGGACAACCAACAGCAGTGAATATAGATTATTCAATTGTCGGAGTCAGTTGTCTGGACCAAACAGATGGACAAATCAATTTGGATGCGTTTGGTGGATCAGCCCCATATGTGTATTCGTGGAATACAGGAGCAAATACACCATCTATTTCAGATTTGGGGCCAGGAGCATATTTTTTAATTGTTACGGATAATAATTTATGCGTATCTAGTTATGATTTCATTATTGATCCTAGTGATATAGAGTGTGTTGGAATTCCAAATACAATCTCACCGAATGGGGATAATTATAATGACACATGGCACTTGGAGAATATAAATCTTTATCCTAATGCGAAAGTTAAGGTTTTCAATAGATGGGGTAATTTACTTTATTCCACCGAAGGAGAATATAAAGAATGGGATGGTACGGCAAATGGTCAAGCTCTTCCATCTGAAGTATATTATTACATAATTACCCTTGGTAATCCTGACAATAATCAATATACAGGAACCATTACAATTGTAAGATAAATGAATTTAAAAACTAGTTTTTTCTTGGTGGTAATTTTGCTAAGCTCAAGTATGAGTTTTGCTAAAAAAGCACCACCTGTAGGCTGCCCAACAATTACAATGTCAGGTGTGCAAGTAAATTGTTATGGTGGGAATAATGGTTCAGCAAGCGTTTTAGTTACAAGCGGCAGTGGTAATTACACGTATACTTGGTCTTCTGGATCTTCTCCTTGGACGAATTCGTTGTCAGGTTTAACTGTAGGCACGTATACGGTAAATGTTAAAGATAATGTTACAGGATGCACAGTTATTGGTGCTTATGTCGTGGATCAACCGAATCCTATTTCATTATTATCATCATTTGTATCAAATGTCAATTGCTATGGCGCAAGTACAGGTTCTATTAACATAGTTGCAACTGGCGGCAAGTCTCCATATACCTATTTATGGACTGGTGGATCTACCTCACAGAATCTAACGAATGTTAGTGCTGGAAATTATTCTGTCACTATTACAGATGCTAGTAGTTGTACGTACACATCTTCTTTTACAATTACACAGCCCGCTACTGCTTTAAATTCATCCGCAGTCTTTACTCCTGTTTCATGTGCAGGTGGCAATAATGGATCAATTGATGTTACAGTATGGGGAGGTACAACTCCTTATTCATATAGTTGGTCAAATTCACAGCTTTCACAGGATATTTCTTCCCTGACATCAGGACCGTATACCTTAACAATTAATGACGCTAAAGGATGCAGCCTTAATGGGTTGTCCTACAATGTTAGTCAACCTGCGCCGTTAAATGGTAACATTACTGCAACAGATGTAACTTGTTATGGAGCATCAACGGGAACTGCTACTTTCTCTGTTTCTGGAGGAACTTTACCTTATTCCTATTCATGGCAAAACACACAAACATTATTTTCTTCTAATTCAGCAACACTTTCCGGAATACCTGCGAGTAATTATTCGGTGACAGTGACAGATTTAAGAGGGTGTACGATAAGTGGTAATATTGTAGTTTTACAACCATCTTTATTGACTGCTACTGCCACTTCAACGAATGTACTTTGTTATGGCAATTCAACAGGAGCTATTGATCTTACTGTGAATGGTGGGACTACACCTTATTCATACTCTTGGCAAAATAGTGCTAGTGTCGTTGTTGCGACTTCTCAAGATATCTCCAATCTACCTTCTGGTGTTTATACTGTGACTGTAACAGATAATTTAGGTTGTACCGTTACGCTTTCACGAACAATCACACAACCCTCAGCACCGTTGTCAGCTACTTTCAATGTGAGTCACGTATTATGTTTTGGTAACTCAACTGGCTCTATTGATTTATTGGTTGGAGGTGGCACAACACCATACTCTTTTAACTGGACGTCTGGTCAGACTACGGAGGACATTAATTTTATTAGTGCAGGTAACTATGGATTCGCTATTCTTGATGCCAATCTTTGTCCTTTTTCTGGTTCAGCGACGGTTAATCAACCTTTGGCTCCTATTTCAGTTAGTAATATTGTAACGAATGTAGCATGTAATGGAGAGTCGAATGGTTCTATTGACCTTACAGTTACTGGTGGTACTGTCCCTTATTATTACGTATGGGAGAGCACTACGTACGAATTAAGTGTAATTTCTCAAGATTTAATTAATTTCCCAGCAGACACTTATACTTATGATTTGACAGATGCGAATGGGTGTACATTTACTGAATCTATTCAAATAACGGAGCCTTCTTTACTTGGGAATTCTATCTCCGGAGTTAACATTTTATGTTATCAAGGTGATAATGGATCAGTAGATTTAACGGTTACAGGAGGAACATTACCTTATACTTTTAGTTGGAACAATGGTGCCACAAGTGAAGATTTAATCAATTTGATTGCCGGAACCTATTCTGTTGTCGTGACAGATTTCAATAATTGCGTAACAACGAATTCAATCACCTTAACGCAGCCAGACACTTTGTTGTATTATACTTATTCCACAATAGATGTGAAGTGTAATAATGGAACAGATGGTTCAATTTCCTTAACTGTGGAGGGTGGGACAACGCCTTACTCGTATACTTGGTCAAATGGTTCTACTCAACCATCTATCACAGCGTTAACTGCTGGATTTTACACATTTAATGTGGTTGATTATAATGGTTGTACGATTTCTGGGTCAATTGAAATATTCCAACCGGAACCTTTAACAATGAATGAAATAATTACTCCAGTTACATGTTATGGTATGAGCAATGGTATAATTGACATAAGTCCAATCGGGGGTACTTCACCTTATCAATTTACATGGTATAATTCTAATTTTGCCCTTTCAGCTCAAACTGAAGACCTTGTGAGTTGGCCTGCAGACGTTTATCAAGTTGAAATCATAGATTCTAATAATTGTTTTTATGAGATGTTTTTTGAAATTGAACAACCTGATTCTTTGATTATCACTTATACAGCTTCTGTTGTGTCGTGTGATGGAGGCTCTGATGCTGATATTTTAGTTCAGATAACAGGTGGTAATCCAGCATACAATACTACTTGGTCGAATGGAGCAACAACTCAGAATTTAATTGGTGTTCCTGCGGGTACTTATGAATTGATAGTTGTTGATACAAAAGGATGTACTGATTCGATTGAAACAACAATAACAGAACCTTTGCCAATTATTATGACGTTTGAGGTGACTGAAATCACATGTGTTGATCAAAAAGATGGTACTGCTTTCGCTACTGCATCTGGAGGAAATGGTGGCTACTACTATGCTTGGTCAAATGGATTAACGAATCCTTACATAGACAGTTTGGATAATCAATACTATTATTTGACAATTACAGATGTACTTGGATGTACTGGCTTAGATTCTGTTTTTATCCCTAGGAGCAACGCGAATTGCGTAGAGCCAGTTAGTGCATTCTCGCCTAATGGAGATAATTACAACGATACTTGGATTATTGATAATATGTATCTGTATCCTGAAGCTGAAATGAAAATATTTAACCGATGGGGAAATCTAATATACGAAAAAAAGGGAATTTATGAACCTTGGAATGGAGAGTATAATGGGGCAAAAGTACCTTCGGATGTCTATTACTATATTTTAAATTTAAATTACCCTGAAAGAGATCCTCTTTATGGGAACATAACGATTGTTAGATAAGCATATGAGAAAATACATTATATTGATTGCATTAGCGCTGAATGGAATTGCGTTTGGCCAACAAATTTCATTAAACTCACAATACTTGTTTAATGAAATGATTGTTAATCCTGGAGCTGCAGGTGGAAAGGATTACATTCCAGTTCAATTAAATTTTAGAAAACAATGGACTTCATTTCCTGGAGCCCCAACAACCCAATTATTATCTGCACATTCTACTGTAGGAAAGAAAATGGGATTTGGAGGTAGTTTATTTAATGATGTTACTGGACCAAGTAGAAGAACTGGTTTAAATATAAACACAGCTTACCACCTTCAATTGGATGCAAGAAATAACCATACTTTAGGTTTAGGAATTGGTATTTCACTTACGCAACATTTAATAGATGTAACAAAATTGACAACTTATTTGCCAGATGACCCAGCTGTAACAAGAGGGTATAACAATCAAATGGTTCCGGATGCGAATTTTGGTGTGTTTTATAAATACAAAAATAAGGGTTTTGCAGGATTGTCCGCATATAACTTAGTGCAGTTGAATCGTGATTTATATAACTTCGAGACGACATTTAACAATACGATGAAGCGTACTTATTATTTCATTGGAGGGTATGAATTTGATTTGGGAAAAAACTTTGATTTAAAAACAAATACACTTGTACAAGGAATTGAAACAGGAACTTTACAATTTGATATTACAGCAATTGGCGTATTTAGAAAATTTGTTTGGTTAGGGGCATCATATAGACATACCGATGCTATTGTTGCATTAATAGGTGGACAAGCAGGTCCTTTCAAATTTGGATATTCGTATGATTACACATTATCTGATATTGGTAAATATTCAAACGGATCCCATGAGATATTTCTTGAATTACAACTTTATAAGAACAAAGGCCAAAACGCATCATCTACTCCTTGGTTAAAAAGAAACAGAATATACGATCCTAAATTGTAATGAGAATATTATTCCTTATTGGACTTTTTTCCTACGGTATTAATGCTCAAGGTCAAAGTTTAGCAGAAGCCTCTGCGTTATTTGATAATTTTGAATATGCAAAGGCTTCAAATATTTATAGTCAAATTTCACAAAAAAAGTCTCTTTCTCAAGAAGATTTCAAGAAAACAGCATATTCTTTTTTCGCAATTGAAGAATACGATAGATGTTTTCCATTTGTGGATTCCTTAGTGAAAACAAATGGTATTGAACCTTTCTTTTTCTATATGCATGCTTATTCTGCTATGGCAATAAGTAAGTTTGAAATAGCAAAAAGTTCATTTAAAAAATACCAAAGCCTGGACGATGAGTATAACGTAAGCTTTCTTTTGAATTCTTGCGATTCTATTCCTACATGGAGAGAAAGTAAATACAAGGAAAATATGCCATTTGATAGCAATTGCTCTAAAGCAGATTTTTCTGGCTCTAAATACAATTCGGATTATATTCGTTTTCAAGAAATGGGGTTGGATAGTGCAGGAAATATAATATCTATTGAGAAAATTGATGAAGCTGAATTATTGGTGTCAAAGCCAATGATTCAAAATGTAAAAGGGGAGTCAAATCCTATTTATTTTAACGCTTCGTTTGATAAGGTAGCTATTACTTCCTTTTCGTTGTTATCTCAATCAAATGAGGTGATTGTAACTATTTCACAACCTTTGTCTGTTTTGGAAACGGATAAAGCTCCTCATTTATACAAAGGAAAATTTGATCCATTAACGAATACAGTTTCAGATTTAATTCTTTGGGACTACTCAGGATATGAGGATTCAACATTTTGTGCACATGCAACGGTAAATTCTTCTGGAAATGTAATTGTTTTTTCTAAAATGGGTAAAACTGCGCAAGGTTCAGATTTATATATCACGAAGTTAGAAAATGACTCTTGGTCAAAACCAGAACCGATTTCAGAATTAAATTCAATTTTAGATGATGTATATCCACTTTTCTCTGGCGATTCTATGTTATCATTCTCTTCAAATGGTAGAATCGGTTATGGTGGTCTGGATATTTTTTTTAGTCATTATGACGGAAATACTTTTTCAAATATTCAACACATGAAATCACCTGTGAACAGTTTTAGTGACGATTTCAATTATATATATTTATCAGAGGAAAATGCTGTCTATACATCCAATAAATATGGCAGTGCTGGAGATGATGATATATATGGAATAACTTATTTTGAAATTATACGTGTAAACCCAGAATTAGAAGCGTATGATAAATTTATTTCATCTTGGATTGATTTGAAAGTCTATTTTGATTTCGCGAAATACAATATATCTAATGACAATACAAGATTGTTAGAGATCGTAGATTTCATGAAAAAATATTCTGAGTTAAGTTTATTAATAGAAGGTCATACGGATAGTAGAGGAACAGAAGAATACAATGAAAACCTTGGTTATTTAAGAGCAGAAGTTATTAAAAATGAATTTGTTGCAATTGGAGTAGATCCAAAACAAATAAAAATTGTTTCAAAAGGGAAATTGGATCCTCTAAAGCTATGTGAAAAAGGATGTACAGAAGAAGAACATGCTTTAAACAGAGTAGCTGTTGTGAAATTGGTCGTATCCCAATAATTGTCTTAGTTATTCATTAGTTTGTATCCCTCTGGGATCATTAGGGAAAAAATGACCTCTTTATGTTCTAGATTCGTTTCATAGTTAGATGCAATGTATTCAATGCGCATACCTTCAGCTATTTTAACAAAGCACAACGGAAAACCTGGAATATGTTGGTTTAATAAAGGATTTCCTCTCTTGTCAATTTCAATATCAGTCGTATACCAATAGACAGTTACTTGTCCACCTTGATAAAGAATCGCTTTTTTACACGTAAAGCCTAGAATAATTTTCGTTTCATTTAACAATTCTGTTCTTGCATTAGTATCTGGTTTAGCAACATTATCCAATGCCTCTTTTCCTAAATATGCAGCAAAAGAGCCCTGAGGACTTTTGTTCAGTGACATTGCCCTAGGTAACGTGTAGTCCATTACGACACATGAATAAAGCATGGTTCCCATATTGAAATCTAATCTAGATTTAGTTTCTGTGAAGAATAAATCCATTTTAGAGTTTTGCATCAAACCAACCTTCTGTCTTACTTCAAGAGAAGTGTCCAGGGCTGTTGTTATGATGGCATACTGAAAGTGGCCTTCTGATATCTGACTAAAACTGTTACTTGAGATAAAGAACCCAAGAATAAGAATAAGACTCTTTTTTAATGAATTTTTATTAGTTTTTATGGCTCTCATTTCTTTGAAAAAATAATTCAGAAACTAAATTACCATTAAATTTTCTACTTTTACCTACAAAACAACAAAAAACACTATGGGAAGAGCGTTTGAATACCGAAGAGCTTCCAAAGAAAAGAGATGGGACAAAATGTCCAAATTGTTTCCAAAATTGGGAAAAGCCATCACTATGGCAGCGAAAGAAGGAGGAGAAGATCCTTCAACAAATGCCAAATTGCGAACGGCTATTCAAAATGCGAAGTCTGAGAATATGCCCAAAGACAATATTGAAGCAGCTGTTAAACGGGCAACTCAAAAGGATATTAGTTCATTTACTGAGGTGATTTATGAAGGTAAAGGTCCGCATGGTGTGCTTGTAATGGTGGAATGTGCAACAGATAATCCAACTCGGACAGTAGCGAATGTGAAGTCATATTTTAATAAAGCAGGAGGAAGTGTTGTACCAAATGGTTCATTGGAATTTATGTTTAATCGCAAATCAGTTTTTGAAATGATTAAGACAGACGCTCTTGATCCTGAAGAATTAGAATTGGAATTGATTGATGCGGGCTGTGATGAAATTGAAGTTATCGAAGACAAGGTCTTTGTCTATGGTGATTATACATCATTCGGAACAATAGCAAAAGCATTAGAAGATTTAAATATAGAAGTCCAAAAATCGAATTTACAACGTATTCCAACATCACCAATAGACTTGACAGATGAGCAAATGAACGATGTGGAGAAAATGTTGGATAAAATCGAAGATGATGATGATATCCAACAAGTTTTCACAAACATTGCATAGAGTTTCATCATAGTTTCTTAGATTTAAAATAAATTTGATGATAATGAGTTATTGTTGAGTTAATAACGCTTTTTTTACAAGAATGATTAATCGTTTTACCTATTTGTTTCTTTTTGGATTGTTGCTAATTGTGGCAGCCTGCTCGACAGAAAAAAATACTTTGCTAAGTCGAAGTTATCATGGTATGACCGCACATTACAACGGTTATTTCAATGCAACAGAGTTACTTCGTCAATCGATGGGTACCTATAAAGCTTCCATTAAAGAAGACTTCTACACTATTTTACCGATTGATCCTTTGCCCAATAAAGATGAAGTAATTGGTATGTATCCCGCAATTGACACAGCAATTGTGAAGTGCACAAAAGTGATTCAGAAGCACAGCATGCCGAGCAATGACAAACCATCTCAAAAGAAAGTAGAACACAACGAATGGATTGATGAAAATTGGATTACGATAGGTCAAGCACAATTTTACAGAAGAGAATACGACGGTGCAATGAAGAATTTCTTGTTTGTTAAGAAATTCTATTCAAATGATCCTTCCATTTTTGTAGCTGAATTGTGGATGGCGAAAACAAACATTGAATTAGGAAAATATACTGAAGCTGGATTTAATATCGCCAACATCGACAAGGCTTTAGATCAGCAAAATTCAAAAGTTAAGGAACCCAAAGCTAAAAAAAGCAGTAAAAAATCGAAAGAACCAGAACCAGCCGAAGTACCAAAGAAGATGCTTTTTGATCTGCACAAAACAAAGGCTGAATTGTCGCTTAGAAAAGGTGAAATTGATAAAGCAATTGCACACTTGGAAACTTCTTTAGAATTTGCAAAGAAATCCGCGGACAAGGCCCGTGTTTTATTTGTAATGGCTCAGTTGTATGAATCAATTGGCAACAATACCGAAGCAAAAGCTAAATACACAAAGGTGTTAAAATACAATGCGCCTTATGAAATGAGTTTCAATGCTCGCTTGAAAAGAGCCTTCATGGGTGGTGATGAGAAAATAGAAAAAGAATTGCAAAAAATGCTTCGTGACGCAAAAAATTCAGAATTCAAGGATCAGATTTATTATGCAATGGCTGATATTGAATTGCAAAAAGGCAATACACCAAAATCAAAAGAGTACTTAACACTTTCTGCTTTTTATTCTACAACAAATACGCGTCAAAAAGGAATGTCATACGAACGTCTTGGTAATTTGAGTTATTCAGAACGAAATTATGTGAGTGCTCAAAAATACTATGATTCATGTTCAAAGGTAATCACTGATAAATATCCAAATGCAGAAGGTGTTAGAAACAAAGCAGCAAAACTGGCTGATTTAGTTGTAGCCGTTGAAACAGCATACTATGAAGATAGCGTTCAGCGAATTGCTAAAATGTCGGAAGATGACCGTGTTGCATTCATTGAAAAAGTCATCAAGCAAATTAAAGACGACGAGAAACGTAGAAAGGAAGCTGAAGCAAAGCGTTTGAGAGAATTGCAAGATAATCAAAACAACTTTGTTCAAAATAGTGGTAATGGAAATAAATGGTATTTCAATAATCCCAAAACACGGACAGAAGGGTACGATGAATTTAAGAAATTGTGGGGAGCGAGAGATAATGAGGATGATTGGAGACGGACGGACAAAACAAGTTTTGTCATTAACATTCCAGAAGGGGATTCTGTTGTGGTAGTCGAAGATGTAGTAAAAAAAGATTCTTTAACGGTGGAGATGCTGCTTGCAAATATTCCTATGACTGATTCTGCGATGCAAGTTTCGACAGATCGTTTATTAGAAGCTTTGTATGTAGCTGGAATAATTTATAAGGAGCAATTGAATGAGCCCGAATTGGCTAAAAAGCAATTTAGAAATGTTCGAAGTAAGGAGCTGATCTGTGAAACAGATATGGCGTCCTCATACCAATTGTATAAAATGCAAGAAGGAACTGAGGCTGCAGCAACTGAAAAAGAACATATTTTGGCCAATTATTCAAACTCCGATTATGCGAATTACCTAAGAGATCCAAATTTCTTCGTTAAACGAAAAGAGATGGAAGCTTTGGCTGTTCAGGAATATATTACAGTATTGGAGCGTTATAATCGAGGTGTTTACTATCCGGTTCTCACGAAAGCAGAAGCTGTAATAACAACTGAAAAGGAAAATCCATACCGAGCGAAATATATGCTCTTGAAAGCCATGTGTATGGGCCAAATGAATGGAGATAAAACGCTTTTACTCCCAGTATTGAATCAATTGGTTGAAGAATATCCAGCAACTGAAGAAGCTAAAAGAGCACAAGAAATGATTGCGATTATAAACAATGGGTATTCTCAAAATATAGAAGTTGATTTCAATAAAAAGTCTATATATACTTATAATGATAAAGCAGAACATTGGGTGATTATTTTCTTGGATAAGACAGAAAATTCGAGTCTAGCGAAAACAAAGGTTTCAGATTTCACGAAGGAATTCTTTAGCCGCGATAAATTAAAAGTGAGCACCAAGATTTATGGTGAGGATCAAAGCATCATTTTAGTTCAAGATTTCAAAGATGACATGAAAGCGAAGGAGTTTGTTCGTGTGTATAAAGCAACACGGAAACATTTACTTGATCTACAAAAAGCAAAGGCCTTAGTCATTACCCAAGATAATATGCGTACCTTGTTTGAAACAAGGAATTTAGCAGAGTATGAAATTTTCCTAGAAGAATACTATTGATATGTTAAAACGAAAGGAGAAAGTACCATTTGAAAGTCCAGATAGACTAAATAGATTGGTGGAAGGCACTAAAATCATCGGAGATGTATTTTCTGAATCGAATTTGCGTATTGATGGCGAAATACAGGGAAATATTTCTACCTCCTCAAAAGTTGTTATAGGTGAGTCAGGAATTCTTCGTGGCAACTTAACTTGCCTAGAAGCGGACATTGAAGGAACCGTTGAAGGGAAGTTAATGATAGAAAATCTGCTGATTTTAAGAGAACAAGCAAAAGTTCATGGCGATATCCTCACCGGTAAACTGCATATCGAGGAAGGCGCTGTATTTGTTGGAGCCTGTAAAATGAATTCAAGTTTCAAACCAACACCAACTTCCAAGACAATAGCAGTGTCAAGCGAAAATGACAGCGTAGTTTATTAAGTTGAAATGAGCGATCAAGACAATAAAAAGGTTTCCAAATTTGCCCGTTTTTCTTCCCTTGGAATACAAATGGGTGTTATCATTGCTTTATTTACATGGCTTGGAACCTATTTGGATGAAAAATACCAAACATCAATAGCTTGGTGGACAATCGGACTATCACTTTTCGGTGTTGTAGCCTCTTTAACACTAATTATTATGGAAGTAATTAAAATGGGTAAAGAAGATGAATAAAAAGAGAATTTTTGTAAACAAATTTTTACTTTCGGTCATGTTGATCATGAGTATTTATCTTAGTTTAGTTGGTTTAAATCTTTTGCCAATCGATAAAGGTACGGCAAGTTATCTCGCTCTTCTTGTCAGTTTTATTTTTTTAATCGGAATGTTGATTATTGCACCCAGTCTTAATAAAGATTCTGAAAAATTCATTTTAAGTTTTTTACTACTCACAACCGTCCAAATGCTTATTGTTTTGGGTATTGTCGGAATAATAATAGTCCTTAAAATTGAAAATGTAAAAGTAATAGGCTTTCATTTTTTAGCATTATTCTGCTCATTATTATTTTTACAATCTTTTCTTTTAATAAAGATCAATAAATTGAGTGCATAATTTTTTCGCTCCAAGACAGTATCATCCTTAAAATGAAATAGTTTTAGAATCGAACTCCGCTTATTAAATAATTCTAAATTTCTTCGCTAATTAATATTGTTTCTTTCGAAAGTTTGGCTAACTTTGCGCCAAATTTTGAGGGTTTTTTTAAGAAATAAACGTGCAATGGCATTAGAAAACGGGATCAAATCAGTACTTATTACCTTATTAGCAGTCTTTACATTTAATTTTGCAAATGCAAATGCAACTGAAAATGAAAAATTTGCTGACACACTAAAAAAAGAGTTTAATGTTGGCGAAATGATCATGCACCATATTAAAGATGCACATGAGTGGCATCTTTGGGGGCCTGAGCATGGTGGGACATCTATTTATTTACCTGTTATATTGATTGATGGTGGATTAAAAACTTTTTCATCGTCTAATTTTTACCATGGTGAAATGAAAGAAGCAATGGACCACAAGACGCATGAGTCGGTTGAGTTTGTTGCTGGAGTAGGTCCGGCAGAAGGTTATGCATTATTTCATGAGAAGATCTACAAACTAGATAATGGTGAATTACATATAGAAGATGGTCATGTGCACGGAAACGCAAAGCCTTTCAACTTGTCTATTACTAAAAATGTTCTTTCATTATTTTTTGGTTCAGCCATCATTTTAGTGTTAATGTTTTCTGTGGCAAAGTTTTACAAGAAAAATGGTGCAGTTTCTCCAAAAGGATTAGCTAAATTTATTGAGCCATTGATTGTCTTTGTTCGAGATGATATTGCTAAATCAAATATTGGTGATAAGAAATATCAAAAATATGTTCCTTATTTATTGACAATATTTTTCTTTATATTTTTTAATAACCTTTTAGGTTTAGTGCCAATTTTACCGGGTGGAGCAAATCTCACAGGTAACTTGTCGGTAACGATGTTTTTAGCAATCTGTACATTAATCATTACCTTGTTTTCTGCGAATAAGAATTATTGGAAACACATTTTTGCTACTCCGGGTGTTCCAGTTGCATTATTACCAATTATGATTCCAATTGAGATTGTAGGGATCTTTACAAAACCTTTCGCATTAATGATTCGTTTATTTGCGAACATGACTGCAGGTCACATTATCGTTTTAGCGTTAATTTCAATCATCTTTATAAATAAAAGTGTAGCATGGGGAGCATTGTCTGTCCCAATGGCTTTGTTTATATCTGTTTTGGAATTGTTGGTAGCTTTCTTACAAGCGTATCTATTTGCATTGCTTTCTGCTTTGTTTATCGGTGCAGCAGTGGAAGAAGCACACCATTAATTAACTAGTAATTTTTTAACACAAATAAGTATGTACGGAAGTATAGCAGCAATCGGAGCAGGTCTTGCAGTTTTAGGCGCAGGATTAGGAATTGGTAGAATCGGTGGTTCAGCAATGGACGCAATCGCACGTCAACCAGAAGCTTCAGGAAAAATTACAACAACAATGATTATCGCAGCTGCGTTAATTGAAGGTGTTGCGCTTTTCGGTGTAGTAGTTGGTCTACTAGGAGGAGCGAAATAATTTAATGATCATTGCTTTAACGGTTGGTTAAAGCAATGATTTGTTTTTTTGAAAAAAATTAAAAATAGTATACCATGGATTTGATTTTACCAGATTTTGGACTTTTATTTTGGACAGCATTAGTGTTCATTTCATTATTACTTGTTCTGACAAAGTTTATTTGGAAGCCGATCTTAAGTGCAGTAAATGCACGAGAGCAAAAAATTTCTGAAGCATTAGAATTAGCTGTAAAAACACAAGCTGAAATGAAATTAATGCAAGCTCAGAACGAAGATCTTCTTAAAGAGGCACGTGCTGAACGTGATGCAATCGTTAAAGATGCGAAGGAAATTGCTACTAAAGTAATCGAGGATGCTAAATCTGCAGCTAAAAAAGAATCTGAAAAAGTGGTGATCGCTGCTCGTCAGGCTATTGAAGCTGAGAAAGCTGGAGCAATTGCAGATTTGAAATCTCAAGTGGCGGCGTTTTCAATTGAAATTGCAGAGAAAATTGTTCGTGGTGAGTTATCAAATGATGACAAGCAAAAAGCATTGGCCGAGAAATTAGCTACTGACATAAACTTGAATTAAGAACTCAGATGAAAGGAACAAAGGCAGCATCCAGATATGCGAAAGCATTGCTTGAATTGGCGATTGAAAACAATATATTGGATTCAGTTGCTGCTGATATGAACTATTTATTGGAAACAAGTAAAGAAACTGCTGATTTTGCGACTTTTTTGAAATCTCCAGTAATCAACAGTTCAAAGAAAATTTCAATCCTTCAAGAAATTTTTGGTCAATTTGAAGACCTAAGTATGCTATTCATCAAACATGTAGCAAATAACAGAAGAGAATTTTTACTTCCCGAGATTGCTTTTGCTTTCGACGCACAGTTAAAAGCGTACAAAGGAATCGTTCCAATAACTATTTTTTCAGCAGTACCTTTGAACGAGGCAACGAAAGAAAGCATTTTGAATAAGATCAATGCAAGTGTAAAAGGAGAATTGGAAGTAAGTGAAGTAATAGATACTGATTTGATTGGTGGATTTATTGTTCGAATGGGAGATATGCAAATCGACGCTTCAGTTTCAAGTCAATTGAATAATTTAAAACAACGTTTAACAAAATAAGGTAGGAGAAAATGAAGTTTTCGATGAAATCAGCGTTAAGCTAATTCTACATAGAATCGAAACTTATTTTTTGCTCAATTTTAAATAAAGAACAACATGGCAGATGTAAAACCAGCAGAAGTTTCTGCAATTTTAAGAGAACAGTTATCGGGATTCCGTTCTGAGGCTGAACTTCAAGAAGTAGGTACTGTTCTTCAAGTAGGAGATGGTATCGCACGTATTTACGGATTGAAAGGTGTTCAATACGGAGAGTTGATCGAATTTGATGGTGGTTTGCAAGGAATTGCACTGAACCTTGAAGAAGATAATGTTGGAGCTGTATTACTTGGTCGTTCTTCTGGCGTAAAAGAAGGTGACACTGTAAAACGTCTTGGTCGTATTGCATCTGTTCAAGTTGGAGAAGGAATGGTTGGACGTGTAGTAGACACATTAGGAAGCCCAATCGATGGTAAAGGTCCAATAACTGGACAGTTATACGAAATGCCAATTGAGCGTAAAGCACCAGGAGTTATTTTCCGTCAACCAGTTACAGAACCTCTTCAAACGGGTATCAAAGCAGTTGATGCGATGATTCCAATTGGTCGTGGACAGCGTGAGTTAATCATTGGTGACCGTCAAACGGGTAAAACAACTGTTGCAATTGATACAATTATCAACCAACGTGAGTTTTTCGATAGAGGAGAACCTGTTTTCTGTATCTATGTTGCTATTGGACAAAAAGGTTCAACGGTAGCTGGTATCGTTAAGAAATTGGAAGATGCTGGTGCAATGGCATATACAGTTATTGTTGCGGCAAATGCGGCTGATCCAGCACCGATGCAGTTTTACGCTCCGATGACGGGTGCTGCAATTGGTGAGTTCTTCCGTGATTCAGGACGTCCAGCATTAATTATTTATGATGATTTATCGAAACAAGCGGTTGCTTACCGTGAAGTTTCTTTGTTATTACGTCGTCCTCCAGGTCGTGAGGCATACCCAGGTGACGTATTCTACCTTCACTCGCGTTTATTGGAAAGAGCAGCAAAAATTATCGCTGATGATAAAATTGCAGCACAAATGAATGATTTACCTGATTCATTGAAAGGAATCGTTAAAGGTGGGGGTTCATTAACAGCTTTGCCAATTATTGAAACTCAAGCGGGTGACGTTTCGGCGTATATCCCAACAAACGTAATTTCGATTACGGATGGTCAAATCTTCTTGGAAGGTGATTTATTCAACGCTGGTATTCGTCCAGCAATCAACGTTGGAATCTCTGTTTCTCGTGTAGGTGGTAACGCTCAAATCAAATCGATGAAGAAAGTTGCTGGTACCTTGAAATTAGATCAAGCACAATACCGTGAGTTGGAAGCGTTTGCAAAATTTGGTTCTGATTTAGATGCTGCAACAAAATCTGTACTTGACAAAGGTGCACGTAACGTTGAAATCTTAAAGCAAAAAGATGGTGATCCAATGTCAGTTGAGAAACAAGTTGCGATCATCTTCGTTGGAACAAAAGGATTAATGCAACGAGTACCTGTATCGAAAGTGAAAGAATTCGAGAAAGAATACTTGAACTTCTTAGAAGCAAAGCATGCAGATGTATTGGTTGCTTTAAGAGCAGGTAAATATACAGATGAGATTACTGATACTTTGACAAAGGTTGCAAAAGAATTAGCTGATAAATACTAAACAATTTGGAATTCAAGATTCGTGATTATAGGAATTACGAATCTTGAATCTTGAATCCTGAATATAATTATGGCAAGTTTAAAGGAAATACGTAATAGAATTACCTCAGTGGGATCAACTATGCAGATTACTTCAGCAATGAAGATGGTATCTGCTGCGAAATTGAAACGTGCTCAGGATGCTATTACGCAAATGCGCCCATATTCTGAAAAATTACAAGAGATACTAAGTAACTTAAGTGCGACCCTTGATCTTTCAGAGAATGCATTTGCAGATAGCCGTGAAGTGAAGAATGTGCTAATTATTGGTATTACTTCAAATCGTGGTTTATGTGGTGGATTCAATAATAATATCATCAAACGTGTGAATGTACTTGTAAACCAAGAGTATGTGGATGTGAACACGCATGTGCTATGTTTAGGCAAGAAAATCAAAGATGCTTACAAGCGCTCTGAGAGATATTATATCAATGACGATATAGCGCCTGTTGAAGATATTTTTTCAGCTTTGACATTCGAAAATGTTTCAACCATCGCGAATGATTTAATGAACCGTTTTGCAGCAAAAGAATTTGATAAAGTTGTTGTAGTTTACAATAAGTTTGTGAATGCCGCAACGCAAAAGGTTATGACAGAGCAATTATTACCAATTGTGCCAACAGCTCAATCTGGGGATAAAGCGACAGGAGACTACATCTTTGAACCTTCTAAAACAGAAATCGTTGAAGAGTTAATTCCTAAATCATTGAAAATTCAATTGTTCAAATCGTTGTTAGATTCAAATGCCTCTGAGAATGGAGCGAGAATGACTGCCATGCACAAAGCAACAGATAATGCTAAAGAATTACAAAAAGCACTGAAATTAACATATAATAAAGCGCGTCAGGCATCAATTACAAATGAAATCTTAGAAATTGTTGGTGGTGCAGAAGCATTAAACAATTAATTTACTAAAAAAATATAGTTAAAAGCAGAATGGATTTCCATTCTGCTTTTTTTGTTTTTATGACCGTCGTTCTCGATACATTCTACGCTTCGCTACGAATACTCGAACGGACGGATCTTATAACACTAACCGTCAGTTCGAGTGGCGCGCCAGTAGCGAAGCGAATGGCGTGACGTATCGAGAACGACGGTTTTATACATTCTTCGCTACGCTACGAATACTCGAACGGACGGGTCTTACAACACACTAACCGTCAGTTCGAGTGGCGCGCCAGTAGCGAAGCGAATGGCGTGACGTACCGAGAACGACGGTGGTGTTCCTCAGCGTGCCTGTCAGTTCGAGTGGTTTTTTGGAACGTAGTGGAAAAAAATCGTATCGAGAACAAAGGCACAACACAATTTTTCACTATCTTCAATAGAAAACCTACAATGAAACACCTTTTTGTCTACATCTTAGAATGCAATGATGGAACATTTTACACTGGCGTAACCAACAATTTAGACAGAAGATTCCAAGAACACCAATCTGCTTTACATGCAAATTCCTATTCTGCACATCGTTTACCACTAAAGTTGGTTTATTTCACAAAAATTCATGGACCATTAACAGCAATTCATAAGGAAAAGCAAATTAAGAAATGGTCGCAAGTAAAAAAGAGAGCATTGATTGATGGTCGATTTGATGATCTACCTAATTTGGCAAAGAAAAAGTTTAATTAACCGTCGTTCTCGATACATTCTTCGCTACGCTACGAATACTCGAACGGACGGTTTTATACATTCTTCGCTTCGCTACGAATACTCGAACGGACGGATCTTATAACACTAACCGTCAGTTCGAGTGGCGCGCCAGTAGCGAAGCGGATGGCGTGACGTACCGAGAACGACGGTTTTATACATTCTTCACTTCGCTGCGAATACTCGAACGGACGGATCTTATAACATTAACCGTCAGTTCGAGTGGCGCGCCAGTAGCGAAGCGAATGGCTTGACGTATCGAGAACAAAGGCACGACACAATTTCTTCAATAGATAACTTACAATAAAGCAACCTAAGGTTGCAATAACTAACACGGACCAGTAAATCATTTGTAGTGAAGAAGCATAGAATTCATAATAGAGAAGTATAGTACTCCCCAAAATTAAGACAACTGATTAAAGTGTAATTTAACAGTTGAAATATGAAAAGAACAAGA
>Ga0209702_10000902_pt1 | contig 60781 bp, 50 predicted proteins | sample FRY01_FD_187210 | JGI IMG/M metagenome (GOLD analysis project Ga0209702, IMG submission 187210) | Freshwater microbial communities from Lake Fryxell liftoff mats and glacier meltwater in Antarctica - FRY-01 (SPAdes) (version 2) | ecosystem: Environmental > Aquatic > Freshwater > Ice > Glacier...
GTCTGGAAATGATCTGAGAGAATAACGTTATATTTACCATGGAGAAAGGGCTGTTTTTGTGCACCTCAAAGGTAACGATGAGTTAAAACTTTCCTTTCTCCTTTTTTAATCGTTTAGGACGCTATTGATTTAGAAAGTAAAAGAATTTTTTAGTCAAGAAATAAAATAACAAATTTGATATTTTACCAATTTTGGGTAAATTTTAGTTTTATGAGTAAAAACAATTCAGCATCGTTAGGGAATTACTTTGAAGGTTTTGTTGAGTATAGAATCTATTAAGGGAGATATAAAAATGAAGTTATAAGAGCTGGATTGCGACTGTTAAAAGAAGAAGAAAATAAAATTAAACCTCTGAAAAATGTAATTAGTGAAGGTGTAGAAAGCGGTATCAATAAAAATTTAAATCCAGAAAATTATTTGCCAAAACTAAAAGTTTATAAACAAACAAATGGCTAAGAAAAGCCATTTAAAATGTTATTAAAGAGTATTTAAAACTTTGAATAATAAGATCCACAACCTAAACATGTTAGTCTCTAAACTTACTCTCCCAATCTTCTAATTCCCATTAACCTAGGTTTGTAATAGCTGTTTAAGTTTGTTAAAACTACGCTATTGGTTTTTCCCGAGCTACATAAGATAAAAGAAATAGGCTGACCTTGTGGGCTTATCACAATAGCTACCTGGCTCACTACTTTTTTAACGGAATCGGATTTTGAGAAAAGTAAAATATCTCCTGCAGCAGTTTCATTTTCTTTAACTGCATTCCCTGCAACTATGTAAGCTGCGCTGTATCGTGGGACAGAAATATTAAATTTAGAAAATACATGGTTAACAAATCCCGAGTTATCAAATCCTTTTTCTGGCGTATTTTGTCCGTAAGTGTAAGGTTTCCCCATTAGCGTTTTAGCGTAAGTTACAAGATTATCCATATTAGTGCTAACCTTGATCACTGGTTTTCCTACAATTGGAGCTGCTGTTGGTTTAAGAATACTATCTATTTTAACAACGGTATTAATAGTGTCAATTAGAACAGAATCTACAATTGGTTTTACAGTTGTTGTGTCTTTTTTGATGATGATAAACCTAGAACCAGTATCTAGAATACTTGTTTTGGATGCAATTTTATTTTTATTACTGATTTCGTATTCGCAAGAAATCATGACGATACTCAGCATCATTATTAAAAGCGCTAAAGAAAATATATTTTGTTTTTGGTGCATCAATATTTAATATTCTTTGGGATCAACTAAATTACAATTCATTTATCATTTTGTATTATCTAATTGTTTTTTTAGATCGAAATATGTTTTGGAGTGATTATGTCCTTGGGTTTTTTGCCACGAATGAATGATTCATATTATTCTGGGATTGAAACGAATTAGAAGTTTATTTGGGTTATTGTATTGATTAGGCTGGGTTATTTTTTTGCCACGAATGCACAAATGAAATCCAATCTAGTTTTGAAATGTATTAGTGATTTGTTTTTTTTATGAATCCACTAATGAAATCTATTCTGGGTTATTTTTTTGCCACGAATGCACAAATGAAATCCAATCTAGTTTTGAAATGTATTAGTGATTTGTTTTTTTTATGAATCCACTAATGAAATCTAATCTGGATTATTTTTTTTACACGAATGCACAAATGAAATATAATCTCTTCACAGCACATAATTCTAATTGAAGGATAAGCCGGATAGAAAATGAAAATGAATTTTCTGATGCTGCTAAATAATTGAAGTTCATGTTCCCGCTTGATAGGGGCGTTAACGACAGTAAGATAGTTATCGAGATGGCATCCTTTTTTGTCTTTGATGCGATTGCAAATGGAAAAAAGATATAATCTATGGCGTGTTAAAACGCCCAAATAACTATAATATTAAAGCTAAAACAGATGTTTTTTGAAATTTAAAAACCCATTATAATTAACGCTTATCTAATTATCATTTTATTGAGGCTAGCGTTGATAAATTTTTATCTTTGCCCATGCAAGAGAAAATCCTTATCCTCGATTTTGGTTCTCAATACACCCAGCTTATCGCTAGAAGGGTTAGAGAATTGAATGTTTATTGTGAAATCCACCCGTTTAACAAGATTCCCGAAATAGACGAATTTACAAAAGGTGTAATCCTTTCTGGTAGCCCATCTTCTGTTCGTATGGCAGATGCGCCGCAAGTAGATTTTAGTCAATTTCATGGTAAATTGCCTTTATTGGGCGTTTGTTACGGTGCTCAATATATTGCACAACATAGCGGTGGGAACGTTACTCCGTCGGAAATAAGGGAGTATGGCCGAGCAAATTTAGAGTATATTCACACCAATAATCCGTTGATGAAAGAATTGCCTGTACGCTCCCAAGTGTGGATGTCTCATGGCGATACCATTAAAGAAATTCCATCTAATTTTGAAATTATTGCCAGTACAGATACCGTAAAAGTTGCGGCTTACCATATTAAAGATTCGCAAACTTATGGCATTCAGTTTCATCCAGAGGTTACCCATTCTACAGATGGCAAGCAGTTGCTACAAAATTTCTTATTAGATATTTGCGGTTGTAGCCAAGATTGGACTCCTTTTTCTTTTGCCGAAGAAACCATTGCCGGTTTGAAAGCGCAATTGCAAGACGATAAAGTTGTTTTAGGTTTATCGGGTGGGGTTGATTCTTCTGTTGCGGCTTTAATTTTACACCAAGCTGTAGGTAAAAACTTACACTGCATTTTTGTAGATAACGGTTTATTACGTAAAGACGAGTTTGCATCTGTTTTAAGTTCTTATAAAGATTTAGGCTTAAATGTAAAAGGAGTTGATGCTAAGCAACGTTTTTATGATGCTTTAGAAGGATTGTCTGACCCAGAATTGAAAAGAAAAGCAATTGGCAGGGTTTTTATAGAAGTATTTGATGATGAAGCGCATTTGATTAATGATGTGAAATGGTTAGCCCAAGGCACTATTTATCCAGATGTAATTGAGTCAGTTTCGGTAAACGGTGGTCCATCGGCAACTATTAAATCGCACCATAATGTGGGTGGTTTACCCGATTTTATGAAATTGAAGATTGTGGAGCCGCTAAAATCTTTGTTTAAAGATGAGGTAAGGAGAGTAGGAAAAGCTTTGGGTCTACCTGCCGATATTTTAGGTCGTCACCCTTTTCCTGGTCCTGGTTTAGCAATCAGAATTTTAGGAGATATTACGCCAGAGAAAGTAGCCATTTTGCAAGAAGCGGATGCTATCTATATCAAAAACTTGAAAGATAGTGGCTGGTACGATAAAGTTTGGCAAGCCGGAGCAATTTATTTGCCTATACAATCTGTAGGAGTAATGGGCGATGAAAGAACTTACGAAAATGTGGTTGCGCTTAGGGCGGTAGAATCTGTGGATGGAATGACTGCCGATTGGAGTCATTTACCGTACAATTTACTAGCTAAAATATCTAACGATATAATTAATAATGTTAAAGGAATAAACCGTGTTGTGTATGATATTAGCTCTAAACCACCAGCAACGATTGAGTGGGAGTAAGAAATTAGTTTATTTTTTTGGATTTATTCTGCTGTTAATTGCTGCGTGTTCGCCAAAAACGATTCCGGTGAAAAAAGCACCGGGGGAAACAACTGTTTTGAAGCCATCGGTACAAAAACCTGAGGCTAAAGTACAGCCAGAAAAGCCAAATGTACAACCTCCAGTTAAGCCAGAGGCAAGATTAGAAATGCAAATTTCTATGCTTTTACCATTCGATTTAGATAATGTTAATTATAAAACAGCCTCGCTATCAGATTTAAAAAAATCCGAAATAGCTATAGATTTTTATCAAGGCTTTAAAATGGGTTTAGATTCTGTTGCACACCAAAAAGGAGCTAAGAATTTTAAACTGAATGTTATTGACTCGCAAGATGACCCTACACGTTTGGTCGCTTTAGCGAATAGAGGTGATGTAAAAGCGTCTGATTTGATTATTGGGCCTATATTTCCTACTGGCGTCAAAGCTTTTTCTGTTTACTCTAAAAACAGGAAAACACCAATGGTTTCGCCTTTGGCGGCATCAGATCCTTCAAATTTTAACAATCCTTATTTAATATCTTTCAATAATTCTTTAGATCAGCATGCTTATAAAGCTGCCGAATTTGTGAAAACAGATTTAAGACCAAAAAAAGTGATTCTGATTAGAAGTGGTCAAGCCGATGAATTTAAATATGCCATACCTTTTAAAAAGGGGATGGATAGTTTAGCTAAAGGAATTCCTTTTGCCGAGATTGGAATTAAAGCAGTAGGCTATGAAAATATTTATAAATCTTTAAGTCCACTAGGTTTAAACGTGATTGTTTTACCTGCAACAGACAGGATTTTTTTACTCACCATTTTACCCGAGCTAGAAAAATTAACAGCTAACTATCAAATTGCTATCATTGGGCACCCGGGCTGGGAAAGATCAACTTTTTTAAATACTAATCAGCTAGAGTTATTAAATACTTACATCACTTCTGCTTATCAGATAGATTATAAATCGGCAAGGGTAGCCACTTTCTTAAAATATTACCGTTCTAAATATAGTTTAGAGCCATCAGAATATGCTTTTAAGGGTTTCGATATTGGTTTTTACTTAGGAAATTTAATGAACAAGTACGGTAAAGATTATTTTGCCGAACTAAAAAACTTAAACTCCGATGGGATTCATAACAACTTTAAATTTTTAAAAGATGTTCGTTACGGTTATTATAACGTAGGTTTAATGGTGATGAAATATCGTTTTAACGAGTTAGAAATTGTAAAATAATAGATGAAAGCTTTTCACCAGTTAAGTACCTTCCAGAAAATAATTAGCGAGTTTAAAAACGATGAACCTTTAAGCAGGTTTTTGGGTTTACATTATAGACAAAATAAGCAAATGGGTTCTAGAGATAGACGCATGGCTAGCAGATTAGTTTATAATTATTTCAGATTGGGAAATGCCTTAGGCGATATTGATTTGGTAGAAAGGTTAGCTGTCGCCGAGTTCTTATGTAATGATATTTCTAATTCCTTTTTAGAATATTATCAACCCGAATGGAATAATCAAGTCGAGCTTTCTTTAGCAGAAAAATTAGCTTTGGTCAAAGAAAAATATGCTCAATTTGATTTAAAAGATGTTTTCCCATTTAATGAGCATTTTAGTGAGGGCATAGATCAAGAAGCATATCTACTTTCTTTCTTTACTCAGCCCGATTTATTCATTAGAGTAAAAGCAACAGAAGAACAAAAAATAAAGAAGCTTTTGGCTTCCGCCGATATAAAATTTGAAGCTAAAGGCAACCAAACCATCGCCTTATCTAATGGAACTAAACTAGAGCAAATTATTACTGATAGCAGTTCTTACGAAATTCAGGATTGGTCGTCGCAAAAAGTAGGACAATTTTTTGAACCTAAAAAGTGGGAGAAATGGTGGGATTGCTGTGCAGCATCGGGCGGAAAAACATTATTATTACATGCTTTGCAGCCCGATTTAAAGCTATTGGTTACCGATAATAGAGAATCTATTTTAGAAAACCTTCAACAGCGTTTTGCTTTAGCAGGCATTAGAAGTTACCAAAAGAAAGTATTCGATTTAACTTTAAGTCAGGATTTGTTTTTACACGATTACGAGTTTGACGGTATCATCTTTGATGCACCTTGCAGCGGTTCTGGCACTTGGGGACGCACTCCAGAAATGATTGCTCAGTTTGCCAACCATAAAATAAAATTCTACACAGAGTTGCAAAAGAAAATCGCCAATAATGTAGTGAAATACCTAAAACCAGAAAAACCTTTGATTTACATCACCTGCTCGGTTTTTAAGGAAGAAAACGAAGATCAAGTAAAGTGGCTTTGTGATACTTTTAATTTAGAAATAGAGAAGCAAGAGTTGATTAAAGGCTATGAAGTTAAAGCGGATACCATGTTTGTGGCTAGGTTGATTAAGGGAGTGGGATAGGTGTTTTTTATCTTTAGGTTTTGTCATGCTGAATTTATTTCAGCATCTTATCAAAACAGAAAACTTTCCTTGTAAGATCCTGAAACAAGTTCAAGATGACCTGATTTGTGGCTATGCGTTTTGGCTCTTGATTTTGTTTCTACGTATTGTCATGCTGAATTTATTTCAGCATCTCATTAATCAGTAACCACTACTTAATCTAATCCAACCTCACACCCCTCAAAAAATCACCAATTAACATTCTTTTTTTGCCTTCTAACTGTAAATCTAAAATGCTGATGTAACCATCTACAGTTGCAAATTTTAAAAAAGTTTTTCCATCAGATAAAAATTCCCCGACACCAATTTCTGGTTTTTCATCTTCTTTTTTAACCGAGTACAATTTCAAAGTTTTATCTAAAAATGTGGTGTAAGCAGTAGGATAGGGGCTTAAGCCTCTTATTTTGTTATAAGTTTGATTGTTGTTTAATTGCCAGTTTATAAAACAATCCTCTTTAAAAATTTTGGGAGCATGTTTCAATTCGGTATGATCTGAATGTTGTTGAGGCGTTTCTTGATAGTCGTTTGCTGCAATGGCATTTACTGTTTTTACCAATAAAAGTGCGCCCACTTCCATCAGTTCATCGTGTAAGTCGCCAGCCGTCATGCTGTTTGTAATGGTCACTTTTTCTTTAAATAAAACGTCACCAGTATCAATCTCGTTTTTTAAAAAGAAGGTTGTTAAACCACTTTCTTGTTCGTCGTTAATAATGGCCCAATTGATTGGCGCAGCACCACGGTACTGCGGCAACAATGATGCATGCAAATTAATAGTACCTTTGTCCGGCATGCGCCAAACCAACTCGGGTAACATTCTAAAAGCAACCACCACTTGTAAATCGGCATCTAAGGTTTTTAATTCGGCTAAAAAATCAGGATTTTTTAATTTCTCCGGTTGTAAAACTTTTAAATTTTTAGATACAGCATATTTCTTCACCGCCGACTCGTTCATCTTCTGCCCACGGCCAGCAGGTTTATCAGGTGCAGTAATTACACCCACCACATCGCAGCCATTTTTTATTAAAGCATCTAAAGAAGCCACCGCAAAATCTGGTGTGCCCATAAATATTATTCTCATATTTTCTTAACTGAAAGCATTTTCGCCAGTTACATCTAAACCTGTAATGAGCAAATGAATATCATGCGTACCCTCGTAGGTCACCACAGATTCTAAATTCATCATGTGACGCATAATTGGGTATTCTCCAGTAATCCCCATTCCGCCAAGCATCTGTCGAGCATCTCTAGCAACGTTTAAAGCTGTTTCTACCGAGTTTCTTTTGCCCATAGAAATTTGCGCTGGTGTTGCCCTGTTTTCGTTTTTTAAAACCCCTAAACGCCATATTAACAATTGTCCTTTGGTTATTTCGGTAATCATTTCGGCCAGTTTCTTTTGTTGCAGCTGGAATTTAGCTATCGGTTTACCAAACTGTTCTCTTTGTTTGGTATATCTTAAAGCTGTATCGTAACAATCCATTGCTGCGCCTAAAGCTCCCCAAGCAATACCAAATCGGGCTTGGTTTAAACAACTTAACGGACCTTTAAGTCCCTTTACATTAGGTAAAATATTTTCTTTAGGAATTTCTACATTATCAAAAACCAATTCGCCAGTAGCCGATGCCCTTAATGACCATTTATTATGCGTTTCTGGGGTAGTAAAACCTTTCATGCTACGCTCCACAATTACGCCACGTACAATTCCTTCTTCATCTTTTGCCCAAACCATAGCAATATCTGCAAAAGGAGAATTAGAAATCCACATTTTTGCACCGTTTAAAATATAGTGCGAGCCTGCATCTTTAATATTAGTCGTCATGCCACCAGGGTCAGATCCATGATCAGGTTCAGTTAAACCAAAACAACCCATCATTTCGCCAGTGGCTAATTTTGGAAGGTACTTTTTACGCTGCTCTTCAGATCCAAATGCAAAAATCGGATACATGACCAAAGAACCTTGTACAGAAGCCGTAGAACGTATGCCGCTATCGCCTCGCTCTAATTCTTGCATTATAATTCCGTAAGAAATATAATCCAAACCAGCACCTCCATACTCAGCAGGAATGGTAGGGCCAAAAGCACCAATTTCTCCTAGTCCTTTCAGTAAATGTTTAGGGAAAGTAGCGTTTTGAGCGTGAGATTCTATAATCGGACTCACCTCTTTTTTAACCCATTCTCTAGCCGTATTTCTGATAAGCTTATGCTCCTCGGTTAATAAATCGTCTAATAAATAGTAATCTGGCTGTTCGTATAAATCTTTCTTCAAAGATTTTTCTGTTGCTGTAGCATTCATAAAATTGGTTTGATTCAAATTTACAAAAAGCAAATTGTAAAATGTAAAAGATTATCACAAATGGATAGGATATGAATATTCTTATTTATTTATTCTGATTTTATATTCTGAAGTTAAGTTTTTGGGCGTTCCGATAGCTATCGTAATAAAACGCTTTCCGCTAAATCTTTTTTTGCTATTTGCTAAATGCGTAAGAGCAAAAAAAGCCTGCCCGTAAATACAGGGGGCATATTGATTCTCTGAAGTTCAGAAGCAATCCTTTCGGAAATTCTTTGGAAAGTTGTTAACGCATTTTTCAAATTGAAAAATAGATTTTATTAAGGGTTCGACATTCTCTCACCAATTTTTGTTACAAAAAAAATGCTGTTCTGAGAACTAACTCAAAACAGCATTTTTAAATAGTATTAAATCTAAGATTTACTAATCTTCGGTCAATTCAAAACCCCAATTTTTGCCTTTTTCTGTTGCTGGTACACCTGTTTTAAGCCAAACAGGAGCTGGAGCTCCTTTTAAAAAGTGATCAAAAAATTGTTGCTCGCGAATAGAAATATCTTTTCTGTTTTGTCGCTGTACTAAGTTGTGGTCCTCGTTGTTGTATACCAATAACCAAACTGGTTTATTTAATCTACGCAATGCAGTAAACATCTCTATTCCTTGGTACCAAGGCACAGATCCATCGGCATCATTAGCCATAATTGCTACTGGTGTTTGTACGTTTGGCAATTTAAATAAAGGTGAGTTTTCTATGTAAAGTTCTGGTTTTTCCCAAATGGTTGCACCAATTCTGCTTTGTGTCTTTTCGTATTGAAACTGACGATTCATTCCGCTTCCCCATCTAACACCACCATAGGCCGAAAACATATTTACAACTGGTGCACCAGCCCAAGCGGCAGCATACATATTGGTACGTGTAATTAAGTGAGCTACTTGGTAGCCACCCCAACTTTGACCTTGTATACCTATTTTACTTCCGTCAACCCAACTGTTTTTCTTTAAAGATTCTACACCAGAATTAATAAACTCTTCGGCAGATTTACCAGGGTATCCATCCTCATAGCTAATATCAGGCGTAAAAACTAAATAACCATTACTCACAAAAAGCGGAATATTTATACTAGAAGCACTAGGAGCTGGAGCTTTGTAATTATACAAACCGTCTGATAGTTTTTCGTAGAAATAAACAATCATTGGGTATTTTTTATTGGGATCAAAATCTTCTGTCTTGTATAAAATACCTTCAGATTTGTAGCCTTTTGGCGTAGTCCATTTTACCAATTCTGCTGTTCCCCAATTGTAATCTTTTTGCTGTGGATTTGTTTCCGTCAGTTTTGTTTCTTGTTTAAAATTAGAAGAAACAAATAAATCTGGCGACTCTACGTAACTACTTTTCTCATAAACCAATACATCGGCATTTTTAGCCTTTTGCGGACGAGAATAATTGTTATTGGCCATTACCATTAAAGTAGGGTCTGTGGTTTTACCCATATCTTTTTGGTAAAAACCATTTTGCTTTGTTGTATGGTTAAATGCGTCTAACAAAATATTTCCTTTTGTTGCAATTCCTTTTTCTTCTGGGTTTAAATCAACATATTTTAAAGTGATGTTATTTTTTCTACCAAAACCGTTTGTGATATTTTTACCCATTCCAGTTAACGGGTCAAAGCTCCAAATATCATATCTATCGTAGATTAAAAATTGTTTTTCGTCTATGCTGAAACCCGCTTCCCCATATTCTCTTGGTTCGTCTGGCACATCGTTTTCTTCATCGTAAAATTTGATATTTTCTGGTAAGTTTAAACTGATTTTATTGCCAGTTGCAACGTCATAACTAAACCATTTCTTGGTATTTCTATTATACCAATACACAAATTTACCATTCGGAGAAATTTGATAATTTGCTCTTTCGAAATCATTAAGTGCTTTTTTATCTCCAGTTTTTAGGTTAATTAATAGCGCATTTCTGTTAGAAAAACCTTCCCATTGTACAGAACCTCGCTGACCATAATCGCCACTTAAAACACCATGATCACTATTTCCAAAGTCGCCTATACCTACATTTTCCATTTGCTCATTAGCAATTTGTAAAAAGCGGGTAGATTTTAAATCAACCATGGCCAAAAAGCTTTCTTTTAAAGCTTTACTTAGACCTACCAATTGCATAGGCTGTAATTCTTGATCTTTATAATTCCAAATGTCTAGTTTGGCAACCTCAAAATCTACAATGGTAGTATCTTTCGCAATTGGAGAAAGTGCTGTTCCAAAAAACAAACGTTCTGTATTTTTACTAAAATAAACTCTTCCGTTTTCGCTTACGCTCGATTTAGATGGCATACCAGTAGTGCTTGCAGAAACCAAAACGACAGCTGAGTCTGTTTCGAAATTGTAGTAATATAAATCATGAATTTTAACCAATGCTTTCTCTGCGCTTTTATTGGCTGTAAAAGCTAATTGAGTAGATTTCTCGTCAAAAGTTAAGTTTTTGTAAATTCCTTTTCCAGCACTAATTTGCTTACTGTTGTTGGCTTTTACATCATAGATATAAATTCCTGCTTTTAAAGTACTGTCTTTTTTAGTGCCAGTAGAAACGTACATTACGTAATTTCCGTTTTTACTAATTTGATATTCTGTTACACCTTTAAATATGGCATCATTTCCCGATTCTAAATTTTTAACTACCAAATTTGTTCCTTCTTTAGAGGTTCCCGAGGAGGGAGTTTCATCTACAAAATAATTGGCACTATCTTCTTTAGTAGCCACTTGTTTTTTCTTTTTGGTAGTGTCTGGTAATTCTTTGTCTGCTAAATACACAAAGATATTGCTCGCATCTTCTGGGAAAGCAAATGATTTTATTCTTGGTATTTTTATCAATTCAGAACTATTTAACTTCACCAAGCCTAAACTGTCTTTAGGCATATCATCGGCTTTTTTCTTTTTGATTTTTGCTTGTCTAACTTCTGCATAAGTTGGTTTTATCTTAAATGCAGCATATTTCTCGTTTTCTGAAAAGTTAAAAGATTCTACTCTTGGATAATTAAACTGAGTTTTTGTTTTTAGATTTTTGATATAAAAATCGGCATCACCAGCTTGTGGAGTAATGGAATAACCAACAAAAGTGCCAGCATTACTTAGTTTTTCGGTACTTACAGTTTGCCACATATCGTAAACCGAATGATCTACCGGTTTTTTTTGCGCACAAAGCTGAAAAGAAATGAAAAGTAAAAGATTGAAAGTTAAAATTTTACGCATAATTTAAGTTTTAAATCTTAAATATGGTAAAACAGAATTTGAAATACTAATTGGTTATTAAAATATTACAATTTGAAATGGGAAACGCCTTAAATTAACACTCATTTTTTTTTATAATTTCACTCATTTTTTTCTCTTTTAGCTATTAATTTTCCAATCCAAATGAAAAGGTAAAAAAACAAGAGAAATACGATAAAAAGGATTAGAGAATTTAGCAATGCCGTTGGATAACCAAAAGTATTTACGTTTATGAAGAAGTATGGATATTGTTGCGTGATGGCTCCTCTAATAAAAATATAAATCACATATATAAGAGGATATACCAGCCAAGAAGTAGCTTGCTTATATGCCAAAGTAGATTTATCTACAAAAACTACCCAAAAGATTAAAAAGTAAATTGGGATAAAAGAGTGTAAAATTTCATTGGCTAAAAGTTTCAAACCTTGTAAAGGTTGCATTGCTGGCCTTAACACAAAATTGTAAACTAAACAAACCACCAATATATATACTAAAATGGCTGTAAAAGAGCTTGCCTTGTTTAACTTTTTTTGTAACCAAGTTGGCTTTTTAAATAAAAGTACAGTGAAGGTAACAGCAACTAGTATATTGGTGAGAATAGTGAAGTAACTAAAAAACTTTATAATGGCAGGAATTAATGGCATCACTCGGTTAAGGATGGTTAGGTATAATTCTAGAATTACACCAAACCAAGCTGTAATAAATCCGATAATTAAAAAAGCAGTGGCAGATTTGTTATTCATATCTTATTTTTTTAAAGATATATTTTTTTTGAAAATGATTTTTACAAATTGATCTCTTAATTTTTCGTTTTGCTGCGTTAGGGATTGTCCAAAGGACTATCCTAAGGTCCAAAGGACTCCTTAGGATAGTCCTTTAGACCTTAGGAGCAGTGAAAATCCTTTTTGTAAAACATTCGGTTTACAAAAAGATTGTACCAAAGGCACTCTTTCGGAGTAACGGAAAGCTTCAAAGGAGTCACTTTGTGACCCGGCTCCGCATTTTTTGGCGGGGTAACGCCCAAATTATTTTAAAACTCTCGTTCGCCAAACTCGCTGTTAGGCAATTTTAACTTTTTGCTTAATTGGTTAAAATTGAAGCTGATATTGACCATAAAAATATCTTTCTCTAAAATATAATTGGTGGTGGTAAAAAAGTTTGCTCCAGAGGTTGTAATTCTTTGCTCGTTTGTAGGAATTAGTCCCAAGCCCATATTTTGCCAAAGCAAAGAAGCGCTAAGTTTACCATCTAAAAAGGTTTTTTTAACTGAAGAGTTAGGAATAATAAACCTAGAATCTTCGCCCTGCGCCGTTGGACGATTAGACAAATAGTTTAAATTAAACTGAAAACTTACCGTTTTTGAGGCGGTAAAACTCTGATTGGTATTTACAGAATACACAAATCCGCCATTGTTTACATTAACACTATTATTAAAAAGTGCGCCTGAAATTCGATAATCGTAAACATTAGCGCCAATATAAGAACTCCACCATTTGGTAGGCTTTATATTAAATCCAGTTTCTATTCCCCATAAAGTGGCGTTGCCTGCATTGGTGTAAATTCGGTTTAAGATGGTATCTGCATAAACGCTATTTACGCGATTTACCACGTCTCTAATTTGCTGATTGTATAAGGTAAAAAACACAGATCCTTTATAGAAATCTTTAATTAAACCAAGCTCGGTAAGGTTTACAAACTCTGGCAAAATACGAGGGTCGCCTTGCTCTAATGTCTCGGAATGTTCTCTTTCTGCATAAGGATTTAGCTCATTATTGGTAGAGCGTTGCACCCTCCGACTGAAGCCTCCTTTTAGCTTAAAATCTTGATTATAATTGTATAAAAAATTTACCGATGGGAAAAAATTTGATAAATTGAGATCGAAAGGTTGTGCGACTTTATTTGCAATAAACGTTCTGGTAGAATACTCGTAACGTAAGCCGCCGGTATATTCTAGCTTACCTTGCTTGGCGTTATATTGTGCATAAACCGAGTTGATGCTTTGGCTCACATCAATATCGTCACTAAACTCTGGAACAGTGTTGAAACGGCCTGTTCCTAAAATGGCTTCTTGGTATAAAAAGCTACCCGTTTGTTTTTGATAACGGAATTGATAGCCAGTTTCTAGTTTTCCTTTTCCTAATGGCAAAGCATAATCTATCTTTCCTCTTAAGGCATTTAACGGACTAGTGCCTGTATTTAAAACGTATTGTAACGTATCTACATAGTTGTTTTGGTTTAAATTTCTGTTTTTGGTATAGCCTTCAAACTTGGCGTACTCGTACAAACCAGAAATGGTTAAGATAGATTTATCCTCAAATTTATGCTGATAGTCTAAGTTAGCTAAGCCAAAATCTCCTTGTCTTAAAACTAAGTTAGAGTTATAATAATCTATTTTACCTATTACTTGCCCAGTGTTAACATTGGTTTTTAAGTTATTATAATTGATATCTGCTAAGCGAAACTGTTTACGCTGACCAAGGTAAAATCCTGCATTAATAGTGTTATTTGCATCAGCAGCATAACTTGCCGAAGTTCTAAAAGCGTAATTGGTTCTGTCAAGACTGCGCTCCCCAATAGAGGGGAAAACTGTTTTTCTGTTTGCTAAAGTTGTGTTCACATCACCCTCTCTTCTGCCCGCAATGTCTGATTTTTGGTAGCTCGCCCCAAAGGCTAAATCCCACTTATTTTTGGTGTAATTCAAAGAAGCATCTGCACCGTAACGTGGCGAGTTTTCTTTATTATTAAAATTATTTACACTTGGCAAGCCTGTTTGTGTATTTACGGTATAAGTTAAGCCGTCGCTTATTCCAGTTTTGGTGGTAATGTTTAAAATTCCAGATTTTCCATCAGCATCGTACTTGGCAGATGGGGCAGTAATAATTTCTATATTTTCTATAGAATTTGCAGGCAACTGTCCCAGTAAAGTTGCCGCATCTGTTTGTACAGGTTTGCCATTTAGCAAAATTAAAAAACCAGTAGAACCTCTTAATCTAATTTCGTTTTCGCCGTTTACACTAATAGAAGGCATATTTCTAATTACATCTATGGCTGTGCCTCCTTTTGCGGTTTCAAACTGACTAGCTTTATAAATTTGCTTATCTATTTTATTGATGCTGTTAGGCGTTTCGCCAGTTACCGTAATTTCATTCAATAATTGTGCACTTCCAATTAATAAAATAGAACCCAAATCAATAGATTTATTGAAATCTATGTTTTTAATCAGCTTTGTTTGGTAGCCTATAAAATCTATTTTAACATTGTATTTGTTTGCTTTTAAATTATTGATGCTGAACATTCCGTTAGCATCAGTAACCATACCGCTAACCAATTTGCCATCAGAAGAAGTGTAAATACCTATGCTTGCATATTCTATGGCCGATTTTGCTAAAGAATCTAATACTTTTCCTTTAATACTTTGCGAATAAATATGACTAGTTAAAGCTAGTAACATAACACTTAAAAAAACTTTTTTTAACATAATGAAATTGATGATTAAGAATGTAGTAATAGATTTAACATTCTTTTTTTTGTAATATATTTTATTGTAATCTTTAAGTTGATTGCCTTAAGTATTAAGTCTTAAACCTTTCACCCTTATTTAGCGCATCTAAAACCCATGTTACTTAATCCAGAATCGTAAGAAGTTTTCATTCTGCGGGCTACACGGTAACCAGAGCAATAGCTATCATTACACATAAAAGAACCACCACGGGCAACTTTTTTAGGCGTAAATGGCTCGTCAGGGTCGTAGCTATCGGCTGGACCTTGTGGGTTTTTTACCCCTTTTGGCGTATTTACGGCATGGTAATAATCATTTCTGTACCAATCACTACACCATTCCCAAACGTTACCAGCAATATCATACAAACCATAAGCATTAGGCGCAAAAGATTTTACAGGTGCTAAACCTTCAAACCCATCTTTCTTTGTGTTTTCATTAGGAAAATTACCTTCCCACGAGTTTGCTTTGGGCGTACCTTCAGAAATATGCTGATTTCCCCAAGGGTAAATATTATTTTTTAATCCACCTCTAGCGGCAAATTCCCACTCGGCTTCGGTAGGTAAACGCTTACCAGTCCATTTGCAATAAGCCATCGCATCATCCCAGCTAATATGTATCACAGGGTAATTATCCATTCCATCAATATTGCTTCCAAGTCCTTTTGGTTGTCTCCAATTTGCGCCAGGCGTCCAAGTCCACCATTGCGAATAGTCGTTTAAATCTACTGCATTGTTTGGCGGAGTAAAAACCAAAGACGAAGCAATTAATTGGCTTTCATCTGGCTTTGGTGTGTTAGGCGGTAACTGTTTTTTCAAATCTTCCCAATTTGGCTTTTGCTCGGCTGTGGTCACATAACCTGTGGCATCTACAAAAGCTTTAAACTGTGCATTGGTAACTTCATGGGCGTCTAAATAAAAATCGCTGACAATAACTTTGTGTTTAGGATATTCGTCTTTATCTGCTTGACTATTATCACCTCCCATCATAAAATCGCTACCCTTTATTAAAACCATTCCTGTGGTAGATGTATCGCCATTAAAAGTAATTTCTACTGTGGCGCTGGGTAATGTACTGTCTGTGTTAGAGGTTATATTTTTAGTATCAGAATTGCAAGAGAATAAAATAGTGAAACTGGCAAGAATTAATAAATTTTTGATTTTCCGCATAATTACAAAGACTAACTTGTTGCTTAAATGTTCAGCAAAACTATGAAAATATAGTGCATTGAATGTAAAATTATTGTTCAATTTTGGTGCACTAGCAGTTTTTTTTGAAGATTTTTTCATGTTTTTCTATGGTTAAGGGTGCATTGTTTTACTCCGCTTTTTCCCCAACACACAACCGGGCTGTTTCGGGGTTCCGTAATTTATTAAGCCGAAAAAAAGGCTTAATAAATGTACCAAGCCCTACACATCCCTTGCACAAGAAGCGTTGATGTGTAGATTTTGGTTTGGATTGAAACCGATGGGCATTTTTTTTAATATCCTACATTCGAAACATAAATTATTTTAACTTTAAGCATTTAAACTTTCTAAAAAAGAAAATTTAAATAGAATTATTAACAAGATTTTTATTTAAATCCTTATCAATAATAAATAAATGAAAATTTATAGAGTAGATATGATTCTGAACTTAATTTGGCTATTCTAAATGTTGTTCAATTCATTTCATTTCCTTTTCTTTTTTGTCATTGTAACCACAATTTATTTTGCAATACCTTACAAATGGAGGTGGTTATTATTATTAATTAGTAGTTGCTATTTTTATATGGCATTTGTGCCAATCTATATTTTAATTTTAGCATTTACCATCATTATAGATTATATAGCTGGTATTTTTATAGAAAACGCTGTAGGCACAAAACGAAAATTTTATCTAACCATCAGTTTAATCGCTAATATTGGGGTTTTATCCATTTTTAAATACTTCAATTTTTTAAACGAAAACTTTTCTTTTTTAATGCATGGTTTTGGGCTAGATAATCCAGTACCGTATCTATCTATTTTACTTCCTATAGGGCTTTCTTTCCATACTTTCCAAGCCATGAGTTATGCTATAGAGGTTTATAGAGGAAACCAAAAAGCAGAAAGACATTTTGGAATATATGCCCTTTATGTGATGTTTTACCCACAATTGGTTGCCGGGCCAATAGAACGTCCACAAAATTTATTACATCAATTTAGGCAGAAGTATGATTTTGACTACGACAGAATTGTAAGTGGATTAAAATTAATACTTTGGGGCTTTTTTAAAAAGCTAGTGATTGCCGATAGATTGGCTTTTTATGTAAATGCTGTTTATAATAACGTAGACCAACACGGTGGGTTAACGTTATTATTAGCTACTATTTTCTTTGCATTTCAGATTTATTGCGATTTTTCTGGCTATTCTGACATGGCTATTGGCATTGCCCGTATCATGGGTTTTGATTTAATGAAGAATTTTAACCGACCGTATTTTGCTAAAAATATTGCAGAATTTTGGAGTAGATGGCATATCTCTTTATCTACTTGGTTTAAAGATTATTTATACATCCCGCTTGGCGGAAATAGAGTTTCTGTACCTAAATGGTATTTTAATTTATTCATTGTGTTTCTAATTAGCGGTTTGTGGCATGGTGCCAATTGGACTTATTTGGTTTGGGGTGGCTTAAATGGTGTTTATTTGATTTTTGCAAGTCAATCTAAGCAGTTTAGAGAAAACCTTAACGTAAAATTGGGCTTTACTAAGTTCCCAAAATTGCTTAAAGGAAGTCAGATTTTAACAACTTTTATATTAGTAGCTTTTGCTTGGGTATTTTTTAGAGCAAATACCATTGCAGACGCTTTTACAATTATTAAGAAAATAGCAGGGTTAGATGGCTCATTGTTTATAGAAAATCCATCTAAACTAATTTTTTCTTTCTTGGGTATCGCCATACTCTTTATTGTTGAGTTAAAACGGGAGTTTTATAAAGGCAAATTTTCTTTATTTGATAACCAAAACTGGATGGTTAGAAATTTAACTTATGCATCTTTAATCATTATTATTCTTGTATTTGGTGTATTTGATGGCGGTCAGTTTATTTATTTTCAATTTTAAAAAGAGATGAAGAAACAATTATTTATTAAAATCATAGAGAAACCTTATCTATATTTTAGCATTAAGCTCATTGCGTTTTTAATTTCAATATTTAGTTTAGACTACATTATTGGTAATACCTTACGCTATTTTTACTTTAAACAAGAAAGCGGAGAAGAACATAGAGCCACTTATGTTATGGAACAAGCTCATCAAGAATTATTAGTTTTTGGTTCCTCTAAAGCTTCTCATCACTATCAGCCAGAAATTATAGAAAATAAATTGGGTTTAACAACTTACAATGCTGGTAGAAATGGAAATCCTATTTTATATCATCTAGCAATTTTTAAAAGCGTTTTAAAAAGGTATAAACCCAAACAGGTCATATTAGATATCAATATTAACGAGTTTCAGGAAATTGAAGATAGTTACGAAGTTTTAGCTACGCTTTTACCTTATTATAAAATTCACTCCCAAGTTAGACCAATGGTTAAACTGAGGAGTAAGTTTGAACAAATAAAATTATGCTCTCAAATTTATCCCTTCAATTCTTTAATTTTTACCATTGCTGCAGGTAATACAGAATTTAATAAACAAAGGAGGGAAGAGATTAATGGTTATATACCATTAAAAAATACATGGAAAAAAAGCTTGGAGATTGAAAAGAAGCAGATAAACTATGTTTTAGACACCATTAAAGTAAATGCTTTGAAAACCTTTATTAAGGAATGTAAAACAAATAATGTCAAGTTAATATTAGTTTTTTCTCCTGACTTTAGAAAATTTGAGGAAACTAATAATTCAGTATCCATTGCAAAAAAAATAGCCTTAGAAAACAACATTAGTTTTTATGATTTCACAAATGATAAAAGATTTATTACTAAACCTGAATTTTTTGCAGATTATACTCACTTAAATGATACTGGTTCTCGGTATTTCACCAATATTTTGGTAGATTCTTTGCTAACGAAAACGGCTATTAAATAATTGGATTTCGATTTATGGGGTGGATTAACGATTAAATCGGTATCCCCGCCAGTTTTTCGGGAAGGCTTTATACCTGTTCTTTTTAGGGCATAATCATTTGAGCGTGTTTAAACTCTCAAATAAAAATTATTGAAAATATTGGTACTTCTCGAAATGCATTGTTTTAGAGAAAAATTCAAACTGCCAATAACCTTTTACTGATAATTTACCATTGTTATCAAAAAGCACAACTGTACTCCAAAATTTACCTGTATTTGGGTCGTAAACAGTTCCGTCTTCCCACCTGTCAGATTCTGGATTAAATTTTAACCCATTTAAAATCTGTAACCCAACTAATTTATTATTTCTTAAACTTGGATTAGGATTTTTAAAATCAAGCCTACTATTCATTGCTTTACTAGGATCTTCCGAAACTGTGAACCAAACAATTTTAGATTTATAGGTATTATTTTCCTTATAAACTTCTACAATTAGATTTTTCTCGGCAGATATCCATTTGCCTAAAATCACATCGGCAGAAACATGTAAATTATTGTAGGGTAACAACAACATCAAAAAAGCACCGATATAACTGTAAGTCATTTCTTGTAAATGAATATTATGAAATTGGAATTGTTATATGTCAAAACTTAAACCATCAAAAGATAATGCAATATTTGGGCCTAATTCTTCAGATACATCTTTGTGTTTACCTAATTTATGACTTATATGGGTAAAATAGGTTTGCTCGGCATTAACTTTTTTTGCAAAAGCGATGGCTTCTTCTAAAGTAAAATGAGAAATATGTTTTTCTATTTGCAATGCATTAATTACTAAAATTTTTGTGCCCTTAATTTTTTCAAATTCGGTATCAGTAATTGTTTTTGCATCAGTAATGTAGGTAAAATCTTTAACTCTGAATCCTAATACTGGCATTTTATAGTGAAACACCTCTATAGGTTGTAAAGTGATATCTCCTACTGTAAAACGATCTAATGCTATGGTGTTAAAATTAATTAGTGGTATGCCTGGATATTTAAAATCTGAAAAAATGTAATAAAACTCTCTCCTTAAAGATTCTTGAGTAGCTTCTGTGGCAAACACTTCCATAGCGCTTTTCTGCTTGTAGTTAAATGCTCTCACATCATCCATACCTGCAATATGGTCTTTGTGTGGATGAGTAAATACAATAGCGTCTAACTTTTGGGTATGATTACGTAACATTTGATACCTAAAATCTGGGCCGGTATCTACAATAATAGTTGTGGTGTCTGATTCTATTAAAATAGAGCTTCTAAGTCTGTTGTCTTTAGGGTTTTTACTTAAACAAACAGCGCAATTACAGGCAATTACGGGTACGCCTTGTGATGTTCCGGTGCCTAGAAATGTAATTTTCAAAATTCTATTTTTGTTTGTTTAAGAGCGTAATAAAATGCTTTTTGCTTTTCTGTTAAATGGCTTGCTTCGCTATCTATAGCTTTTACTAATTCTACTAAAGCTATTATTTTGCTTTCCAAATTAGAAAACTTATTTACAACAATAATTTTAGTATATGCTATTAGGCAAGAGCCAGTTTTAAAGTTGCCTTTTTCGTACCTTATTGTATAACCAAAATCTGCTAGTAAAGTTTCTAATTTTTCTAAAGTATGATTGGTAAACGTTAAAGCCATTTTAAGAGATATCTATCTTAAATCTACAATATCTACTCCAGGGTATTTTTTTGGATCGAAACTAAAAGTGCTTTCGGCAACCTTTACATTGGGAGTAAAAGCCTTGATTAAATAGCTGTAAACGTTGCCGTTTTTATCGTTTACTACAATGTTATTAATTTGCTTATTCTGCTTATCTATTCTTAATTTTATTTTAGAAAAAGATCTGCTAATTAAAGGCGCTAGCTCTATATTCTGATAAATTTTGCCACCAATAGTAGTTTCCCCTAAATAAACATATTTAAAGCCTTTCTCATAAATGGTAAAAATTTGAGCAGGGTTCAATGCATTAGAACTGTTATCAATTTCGCTTATTTGAACTTCGTTATCGTTCTTTAAAAAAGTCCATTGAATTTGTCCGTTAGATATTAACTCTTGTCCATCTAAGTTTACTTTATATTTATTTTGCTTAGACCGTACATATAAAGTTCCGTTTTGGGTAGTGTTTACATTACTTTGTGGACTTTTAATATTATAGCTAAAATCAGCTTTTACTACATCATAAGAATTATACTTTTTACTTACGCCAGCTAAAATAGCCTTTGCTTTTGGGTCGTCTTGTGCAAAAAGCCCTATAGTAGTGAAAAGAAATACTATTAATAATGTGAATTGCTTGTTAATTTTCATTTTTCTAGTCTTTTTTTACTAATGTAGACAAGAACTGTTCCAATGCGTATTCGTCTGGAATTAATACTTCTCTAGCCTTGCTACCTTCAAAAGCACCTACAATACCTGCGCCCTCTAATTGGTCTATAATTCTACCAGCTCGGTTATAACCTAATTTTAGCTTTCGCTGGATTAAAGAGGTAGAACCTTGCTGATGCATCACTATTAAACGAGCAGCATCTTCAAACATTGCATCTCTATCACTAGGGTCAAAATCTTTTATGCTGCCACCATCTCCGTCATCTCCTACATATTCTGGTAGTAAATAAGCAGATGAATAGCCTCTTTGTTCGCCAATAAAATCTGTAACTCTGTCTACTTCTGGCGTATCTACAAAAGCGCACTGCAAACGTATTAAATCACTTCCAGTAGATAAAAGCATATCACCTTTCCCAATTAATTGATCGGCGCCGCCAGTATCTAAAATTGTTCTAGAATCTATTTTAGAAGTCACTCTAAATGCTAAACGAGCGGGGAAATTAGCTTTAATTGTACCTGTAATGATATTTACTGATGGACGTTGGGTAGCTAAAACCAAATGAATACCAATGGCTCTGGCTAACTGTGCTAAACGGGCAATGGGTGTTTCTACTTCTTTACCCGCAGTCATCATTAAATCGGCAAACTCATCAATAACCAATACAATAAATGGTAAAAACTTATGTCCATTATTTGGGTTAAGCTTTCGCTTGATAAACTTCTCGTTATACTCTTTTAAATTTCTTACCCCAGCATCTTTTAATAAATCATAACGCTGATCCATTTCAATACATAAAGAATTTAAAGTATTAATTACCTTTTTGGTATCGGTAATAATCGCATCATCTTCGCCAGGTAATTTGGCTAAAAAGTGTCTTTCTATCTTTTTAAATAAAGAAAGCTCTACTTTTTTTGGATCTACCAATACAAATTTCAGTTGCGACGGATGCTTTTTATAAAGCAAAGAAACTAAAATGGTATTTATCCCTACAGATTTACCTTGCCCTGTGGCACCTGCAACTAGCATGTGAGGCATTTTAGCCAAATCGGCAATAAATACCTCGTTAGAAATAGTTTTACCTAAAGCAATGGGCAAATCCATTGTCGTATTTTGAAATTTCTCTGTAGCAATAATGGAGCGCATAGAAACCATTTCTGGATGCGAGTTTGGTACCTCAATACCAATAGTTCCTTTCCCAGGCATTGGTGCAATAATCCTGATTCCTAAAGCGGCTAAGCTTAAAGCAATATCATCCTCTAAATTTTTGATTTTAGAAATACGCACACCTGGAGCAGGGATAATCTCATAAAGCGTAACTGTTGGGCCAATAGTAGCTTTAATTTTATCAATCTCTATATTGTAGTTGTTTAATGTCTCTACAATTTTATTTTTATTACTTTCTAGTTCTGCAGCGTCAACATTTATTTTTCCTGTTCCATATTGCTCTAATAGTTCTATCGTGGGGTTTTTATAAGAAGATAAATCTAAGGTAGGGTCATAAGATCCAAATTGCTCTACTAAATCTTCTGATTTTGCATCTTCCTCTGTTTTTTCTATTGTTAATTCTAAATTTTCTTCTTCTTTTGGTGCATCAGGTTCTTTTTTATGATTAATGACTTCGTCAAAACCGTCATTAGCTTTTACAAATTCTTCTTCGACTTGTTTGGTTGTATCTTCTACCTCAAAACTATGTTCTGGTTGTTTTATTGGTAACGGAACATTTATTTTTTTGTCTTTTAATGGAAATTCTACCGGAGCAGTAACATACTCATCGTCATTTAAAATTTCTTCTTCATATTCTCTTTCAAAATCATCACCAACTTCAATATCTTGTTGATCATCAACCTCAACCAGATTGATTTTTTTCTCTGGTAATCTAAAGTCTATGTTATAGGCAATAATTAAACAAGTTAAGCTTGCAAAAATCAAAACCCCTGCAACGCCTGCAACTCCAATTTGTGCTTCTAATAATAAATTAGAGTAAAAGCCAAATTCGCCTTCTAAGTAATGAGGGTATTCACTTAAAAAAGAATGAAACAAACCAAAAGTAACAGAGGTGAATATTAATAGGAAAAAGCAGTATGCTAATGTTTTAGGGATAGATAATAAATGAACCTTAAGCAATAAGCGATATCCAATAACTACAAAGACAAAAACAAATAAAAACGAAGCCACACCAAACCATTCGTAAATAAACTGGTGGGATAGTAAGGCACCTAATTTACCCGCCCAATTCTGAATGTTAGGATTTATTGCCCCATCGGATTTCAGCTCTTTTATGGTTTTAAAAAGATTGCTCCATCCACCATTTGCATCTATAACGTAACTTTGGTCGTCTTCCCAGGTGAAAAAATACGATGTGAATGAAACCATAAAGTACAAAGCCAAAACCAGTAAAAATAAGCCAGCTATTTTTATTACTCTATCATTTCTAAAGTTTAATTTAAAGTTAGACTCGGAACGTAATTCTTTATCCACCGACTTTTTATAAGGCTCTGAAGCTTTATTAGCAGGTTCTTTTATTGTATTTGATTTAAACTGATTTCCTTTTATGGGCATTAGCTAATGTTTTGCTCAACAAATATAATTTAAAGCTTAAGTTTTACTGAAATAATTTCTTTAAAACCTAGATTGAGGGTTAAAATAATTAAAATAAATGTGGAATTGCAAAAATCTTTCTATACGTTTTTTCCGTAATTGAATATAATTCGAATGGATGTTTTTTAATCGTTTTTTTTAGGTTTTATGGTTAAGCCTGATTTCTTATTTAGAGGTCAGGCTTTTTTAAAAACTTAATTTTTTTTGTTTAAGATCTATGAAAAATTTATTCTACTAAATCTATATTCATCATTAATAACATTCTTTCAAATTCCGAATGAATTTTAGCTTTTAAATGTAAGTCTTTACCAGTTATGGGATGAGCAAAAGCTAATTCAGAAGCATGCAAAAGCATTTTATCCATTTGCCAAGTTTCTTTAAATAGCTTATTCTGCTTATTACAACCATGTGGTCTATCTCCAATTATTGGATGATGAATATGTGCAAAATGTTTCCTAAGTTGATGCATTCTTCCTGTCTGCGGATAAGCTTCAACCAAAGAATACCTAGAGGTGTTATGTTTGCCAAAGGCTACTTCAATTTCTGTTTTTGCGATAGTTTTAAAATGAGTAAAAGCTTCTTGGATTTGTCCGTTTTCTTTCATCAAAGGGTAATCTATATCCATTTCATCTGGTGTAAAACCCCTAACCAAGGCTAAATATTTTTTAGATATTTTGTTTTCTCTAAAAAGTGCTTGTAGCAAACGATTAGTTTGAGTGTTAAGCGCAAATAATAATAAGCCACTAGTTTTTCTATCTAACCGATGTGCAGGCCAAACGTTTTGCCCAATTTGATTGCGTAGCATTTGCAAGGCAAATTCTTCTGCGTCTCTGGCAATTGGAGATTGATGTACTAACAAACCATGTGGTTTATTAATGACTACCAAATCATCATCTTGAAAAATTATTTCTAGCATTAAAAAGTAAGGACTTTATTGTTTTATTTAAAGATGGCGAAGGTAAGTCTTTTCAGTTAAATAGAAATAACACTTTCAACGAAGCATTTATACAGTCAAATATTTACTAGATCTTAAATTTCGTTCTAAGTCTTTTGCTTCTTCTTTTTAGCTGCCGGGAACAAGATGTTGTTTAATATCAAACGGTAGCCTGGTGAGTTTGGATACAAATTTAAATCGGTAGGAGGGTCGCCTACCATGTGCTGGTAATCTTCAGGATCGTGTCCACCGTAAAAAGTCCATTGACCTTTACCAAATTCGCCATGGATATATCTCGCTTCACCAGCCGATTTCAATTCTCCCATTACTAAAACATCGGGTTTTATTAAAGATTTTTTAAATGATGTTGTTTGTCCCATAAAACCTTTCACTACTTTTTCGTGGTTTTGGGTAAGCATAGTAGGTATTACATCCCATTTTGCCGAAAAATCAAATAAGGTGAAATAATCATTCGTTCTGCTAACTTGCCTGCTATTGGTAGCGTCAATATCAGAAAACTCATAATTCATGGGGTTTGTATCTAAAGTAAAATCTTGAAAGGCAAATGTTTGACTAAAATCTAATTTGCTTTGGGCATTTGGCGTAACGCCATCTCCATCAAACATGCGTTCGCAAATGTCTAGTCCTGCGGCGGCTAATGCAATGTCATAACTATCCGTTCCAGAACACATCGCAAATAAAAATCCACCTCCACTACAAAAGTTTTTAATATTTTGCGCAACGGCTAGTTTCATTTGAGAAACTTTATTAAATCCTAATTTTTTTGCTGTATTTTCTTGATTCTTTACATCGTCTTGGTACCAGCTGTTTCCCCTGTAATTAGCCCAAAACCGACCATATTGCCCTGTAAAATCCTCATGGTGTAAATGCAACCAATCATATTCTGGTAATTTACCCCCAATAATTTCATCATCATAAATAACATCATAAGGAATTTCTGCGTAGGTTAAAACCATGGTCACGGCATCATCCCAAGGGAGTTTACTTTTAGGAGAATAAACGGCAATTTTTGGTATTTTTTCTAACTTCACAATGTCCATATTAACTTCTGGATTGCTTATTTCTGTTAAAATCAAGTTCACTTTAGCATCTGCAACTACTTGGTAGCTTACTCCTCTAACTTTTAATTCGTTTTCTATATTTTGGTTATAGTATATTAGGAAGGAACCTCCTCTATAATTTAATAGCCAATCTACTTCTATACCTTTTTGTAAGGTGTAAAATGCAATACCGTAAGCTTTTAGGTGATTTTTCTGATCTTCATCCATTGGGATTAAAATAGACGATGAAAAGCTTTTAAGGCTAATAATCAGCAACAATAGTAGGAGTTTAATTTTTTTCATGTCATCTAATTTAAGGATAATTGTTAAAACGTTTACTCACCCTAAAAATTTTGTTAATTTTGTATCTCTTTTAAACAAACAAGATATTATGAGTAAAGCGATAATTAAAACTGAAAAAGGCGAAATGACCGTTCAGTTTTATGATAATGATGCCCCCAAAGCAGTTGCAAATTTTAAAAAATTAGCTGGAGAAGGATTTTATGAAGGCGTAACTTTTCATAGGGTAATTCCTAATTTTATGGTACAAGTTGGTTGTCCTTTTTCTAAAAGCGAAACCACTAAATTTAAAGCCGGTACTGGCGGCCCAGGTTATCATATTGATTGTGAGCTTGATGGTGAAAATCAATATCATGATAGAGGTGTATTGTCTATGGCTCATGCTGGAAGAAATACTGGTGGATCACAATTCTTTATTTGCCATAGCAGAGCAAACACTGCACATTTAGATAGAAATCACACTTGCTTTGGTAAGGTTGTAGAAAACGTAGATCTAGTAGATGATATTAGACAAGACGATAAAATTTTATCAATAGAAGTAATAGAAGATTAATAAATATGAAGTTAGCAGGTATTGTTGCGGTTTCTGGTAAACCTGGCCTATTTAATTTAATAGGTCAAAATAAATCAGGGTATATATTAGAAAGTTTAGATCAGGCTAAAACTAAAACCATTGTAAATATTTCTACGGCTAAATTGGCTTCTTTAGAAGATATTACAGTTTATGGAGAAGATGAAGATCTAAAGTTGAAAGATATTTTTGAAGTGATGAAAACTTCTAAGAATACGCCTGACCCAAAAGCAGATGGAAAAGTTTTAAGAGATTTTTTTATTGAAGTGGCTCCAGAACATGATCAGGAGAAAGTTTATGCATCTGACATGAAAAAAATTATTTCTTGGTTTTTGATTCTAAAAGATTTGCCTTTATTTTCTGAAGAAGAAGATGCAAAAGATGAAAGCAAAACTTTAAAAGAAGCACCAAAGGCAGATAAAATTAAAAATATTAAGCCTAAAAGTGAAAAAGGTGGAAATACTAAAAGTGTAGCTACCAAGAAAGCTGGCGGTAGTAAAAATCCTTAAAAAAATATTTTTTGAAATTGGAAAGGCTGGGTAAATTTTATCTAGCCTTTTTTGATTTACAGTCCTCTGTAATATGCAATTGCAACAAATATTGCGCTTAAAACAATTGCTAAAACCCAAAATAACTTGTTCTCGTTATTTTGGTTTCCACCTTTAAATCTGTAGTTACGTTTGTATCCAAATAAATCCATTATCTTTTATTATTCATGATGGTAAGGCTCGCCTTTTAAAATGGTAAATGCCCTATAAACTTGCTCCACAAAAAACAACCTAACCATTTGATGTGAAAATGTCATTCTAGACAATGATATTTTATGGTTAGCTCTTTGATATAAACTACTATCAAATCCGTACGGGCCACCAATTAAAAACACTAAATTTTGTACACTGCTTATCATTTTTTTGTTAAGCATATCTGCAAAATGAGTAGAACTTAATTCTGTTCCTTTTTCGTCTAATAAAACAACAATATCTTGTGTTTGTATTTGCTTAAAAAATAAATCAGATTCTTTACTTTTTTGTTCTTCTTCTGATAAGTTTTTAGACTTCTTAATATCTGAAATTAAAATAACATCAAATTTAATATAGTGTTTTAATCGTTTTAAGTATTTGTTAAAACCTTCTTGTAGATAACTGTCATCTGTTTTGCCAATAGCAATAAGTGTAATTTTCATATCAAATGAGATAGATTTAACTTAAACAAGAAAGGTTGTTTATTAAAAAACTTAATTTACAGTTTCTGTATTTTGTCCTAGAGCTCTCCTTACCGTATCTAAAATAACGTTAGGATAAATAGGCTTATTGATGAAGTCATAAGCACCCATTCTTATCAATTCGGCTGCTAAATTAGGGTCGCCAAAACCACTAACTATGATAACAATTAATTCTGGATATTGAGATTTTATGGTACGTAAAATCTCACGTCCATCGGTATCTTCTAATCTAAAATCGCTCAAAACCAAATCAAATTTTTGGTTTTTTAAAGCTTCATAAGCCGCAGCACCACTTTCTGCAGTAGTAGTATGGTAACCATTTTTTGTTAAAAACTTAGACATAATTAAACATATCCCTATTTCGTCATCAATGATTAAAATATTACTCATTTTATTTATTTAAAAATACTATATTTTTTGGTTACTTATTGAAAAATAAAAGTAGGCATTTAATTTTAAAATTAAAAAATTGAGTTATAAACACTAAACTGTTTTTCAACTATTCATTAAATTTTCATTAATATTTAACTATTTTCGAAATTATTAATTATACAGAAATAAATTATCAATAAAATGAAAATTAAGTATTTAAGCCTTTTTGCCTGTTTCTTAACCTTATTCTTGTTCAGCACTTCTTGTAAATCTAAAAAAGTTATTGCTAAACCTGCAGAAGTAGAAACAGTTATAGCCGCAGAACCTGTAAAAGTTGTTGAGCCAGTAGAAAAAGATACTGACGGTGATGGTATTCCAGATAGTAAAGACGATTGTCCGGAAGAAAAAGGAACTTCAGAAAATGGTGGTTGTCCAGTAGTTGTGATAGATTATTCTAAAATTAATTTTAAAAATATTCAATTTGAGTTTAATTCATCTGTTCTAAAAACAACTTCTTACACCACTTTAGATATGATTGCTACACAAATGAAAAAATTTGACAAAATATCATTTGTATTAAACGGACATTCATCTGCCGAAGGGTCTGAGCAAAGAAATATGATGCTTTCTGTAGATAGAGCCAATGCGGTAAAAGCTTACCTAGTAAATAATGGCGTAAAAACGGGTAGATTAAAAACCGAAGGTTTTGGCGAATCTAAGCCGGTAGCAAGTAACGATACCGAAGATAATAAAGCTAAAAATAGAAGAGTAGAAATAGAAATTACGAACTAATATTTTTTACCGATATTGAAACCGTGTGAAGTAATTTACACGGTTTTTTTTTGAAAAATTTATAATATGCAAAATAGTAGTGTGGTTAGTAAATACCAAGAGCAAATTGAGAAATTAACGCTTGATATTAAAATTTTATCATCGCAAATTAATCAATATGCCTATTTGAGACTAATTGTTTTTGCCTTAGCAATCACTTTTACCTATCTTTTTTTTGATGGAGGCTTAACTTATATTTCTGCCATTTGGGTTATTGCAATTATTGCTTTTTTATACTTAGTTAAAATATATGTTAAAAAGCAAAACGAACTACAGTTTCAAAACAATAAACTGCTGCTTTTAGAAAACGAATGTAATTCTCTACTAAAAAAGGAGAATATTTATTCAGATGGTTCTCAATTTATGGATGCCTATCATCCTTACACAGACGATTTAGATATTTTTGGTGCTCATTCTCTCTATCATTATGTAAACCGGTCTATCACATTAGAAGGCCAAGAATTATTAGCAAATTGGTTTAAGAAACCCACCAACCAAGACGATATTCTTCTAAGGCAACAAGCAAGTTTAGAACTGGAAGATTATCAAAGTGAAAGTTTAGATTTTAGAGCTAAACTTTACCCATTAAACCATCAAGATTTAATAAAGATTAAACACTTTATTGCTCAAGTTTTACCTAAAGAAATTGGGTTTATGGAGCAATCATTTATTAAAATTTTAATTTGGCTTACGCCGATGCTAAATTTTTCAATACTTGCTTTAGCTATAATATTTAATGGAGTTTGGTGGAGTATTTTGGCTTTATGTTTAATATTAATAGGTATTGCCTATTTCTTTTTTAAAAAGAAAATAGATTCAATTCATAATCAGGCAGATGGCTGTGCAAATGTGCTAAACTCTTATGCTCAGAATATTAATTGGATAGAATCCAATCTATGGAAAAGCGATTTGTTAAATGAAATCAAAAAAAGTATCGAAACTAATCAGAAACCTCTTTACCAAGAAATTGACAGTCTATCTCAAATTATAAAACGTTTAGATAATAGATTAAATCCTATTGTTGGAATATTTCTAAATTTATTTTTACAATGGGATTTAAGATGTCTAACTCAGCTTCATCTATGGGAAAAAGCTAATCAAACTAAAGTTTTAAAAGGATTTGATGTAATTGCTCATTTTGAAGCCTTAATAAGCTTTTCCATATTCAATATCAACCATCCAGATTATGTCTTTCCTCTAATTGCTAAGCAATACAGCTTTAAATCCAAAGAAATTGGACATCCTCTTATCCCTGTAGACACATGCGTTAAAAACAATTTCGAGTTAGAAAATCAAATAACTGTAGATATCATTACAGGTTCTAACATGGCAGGAAAGTCTACTTTTTTAAGAACTGTAGGAATAAACATGGTAATGGCTTTTGCCGGCATGAAAGTTTGCGCCACACAATTAGAAACCTCAATTTTTAATATCGTTAGCTACATGCGGATTAAAGATTCTTTGGCCAATCAAACATCAACTTTTAAAGCAGAAATAGACCGACTGAAAATGATTATTGATTTTACACAAGAGAACAAGAGTAGCTTTGTCTTGATTGATGAAATGTTGCGGGGAACCAATAGCAAAGATAAATATTTGGGTACGAAAGCTTTTATACAAAAATTGATTAAGGAACAAATTCCAGGATTTATAGCCACTCATGATTTGCAAATAGCCGAATTAGAAACCGACCATCCAAAAGCAGTGAGGAACTTCCATTTCGACATTACTTTAAACAACCAAGAAATGTTTTTTGATTATCAGATAAAAATGGGAGAATGTAAGAATTTTAACGCGGCTATTTTGTTGAAGGCAATTGGTATTGGGTAAAAAAGAGAATGTTTAAAAAGAAAATAATGTCACATTGAGCGGAGTGGAAATGTATTCTTAATAAGGATTAAAAAGGCTTCGACTCCGCTCAGCCTGACAAAAATTATAATTTTTTAGCAGTAACTTTCCAGATAATACCAGCACCATCATCTGCAACTAGCAAAGAGCCATCTTTAGCAACACTCACACCTACTGGTCTACCATGCACATCTCTGCCGCCATCACCTACGATAAAGCCACTCAAAAAATCTTCTGGTTTACCAGCAGGTTTACCATTTTTAAATGGAACAAAAACTACTTTATACCCAGTAAATTCCGATCTATTCCAAGAACCATGCTGACCAATGAAGGCTCCATTTTGATATTTGGTAGGGAATTGCTTAGCCGAATAAAAAGTTAAACCTAATGAAGCACTGTGAGGAGCTAGTGCATAATCTGGAACAACTGCTTTGGCAACCATTTCTGGTTTTTCTCCTTTTCGTCTAGGATCTATATTTTGTCCAAAATAGCTGTAAGGCCATCCATAAAAAGCATTTTGCTTTACAGATGTCATATAATCGGGAACCAAATCGTCTCCCAATTTATCTCTTTCATTTACTACTGTCCATAATTCTTTGGTCACCGGATTCCAGGACATTCCTACTGGATTTCTCAATCCCGAACCATATATTTTTTCGTCAGTGCCGTCAGGATTAATTTCTAAAATATTTGCCCTTCTCACTTCCTTATCCATCCCGTTTTCACCCACATTACTGCCCGAACCTACAGAAATATATATTTTACTGTTTTTTTCATTGGCAATTAAATTTCTTGTCCAATGGTTATTGTAACCTCCTGCTGGTAAATCTAATATCTTTTTACCCGTACCTTTTATTTGAGTTTCTCCAGATTTATAGGTATAAACCATTATTCCATCGGTATTGGCAACATAAAATTGATTACCTATAATTAACATACCATAAGGTTGGTTTAATCCGCTTAAAAACAAAGTTTTTACCTCTGCAATTCCATCTCCATCCGCATCCCTGTAAAGTAAAATGTTGTTGGCACTTTTGCCACCAACTTCAGCGTCGTTCATTCCAACAATTGCTCCTAGTACTTTTTCTTTAACTGTTCGTTCTGAGTTAGATAAAACAATCAAGATATCTCCATTTGGAGCAACATAAGTTTGTCTTGGGCTTTTAATATTTTCGGCAAAACGGGTAACAGTAAATCCATCAGGTGCTACAGGAGTTTCCCCTTCTTTCCATCCAATTATATTACTAAATTTCATTTTTGAATCAGAAACGGGAGGTAATGAATCTATATTTGTCCCAGTAATGGTATTAGAAGATTTAAGTTTACCTTCTGCCGCTTTGTTACTATTGCAGGCTATTGCCAATAAAGATGAAGCTCCTAAGGCGTATAATAAAATGTTCTTTTTCATAACAATGAATTATTATTGTTTATAAGGTATGCAATTATTTTGCCAATTGTTGACTGAACTAATTCAACTCTTGTTATTTAAATAGCTATTTTTTGTCGAAATTATTTTTTGGAGAGGTTATAGATTGGTTTTCTAATTAACATGGCAATCTATTTTTTCTTTAAAATCTAATGTGTGGACCTTTCTATACCAGTAATTATAACGTAAGCTTGTAAAAAATTCCATCCTTTTTTATTCATATAATTTAAGGCATCAATCCTAGAGTTGAAAAAAATCTCTCTATTGTTTTCGTCTCTTAAAACTCTTTGCGAAAAGAAACTTGTCTCCTTATCAAAATCTACATTTACTTTATCACTAAATAACATAGTGTTGTATGGTAATTCACAACAAACAAATTTTGGATTTGAGGTAGAATCTACTTTTAATTGAGCAAATGAAAATATAGAAATTATAAATAGACAAAATTTAAAAAATAGTTTTTCATAAATTAATTTGGTTTAAAATCATAAGTCAAATTTAAACAATATTCATTTTTTCAAAAATTAATCCACAAAAAAAGCATCGATAAAAACCGATGCTTTTTGAATTTTATTTTCTAAAACTTAGTTTAAAATCAAAGTTTGTAATCTGTCTGGACCTACAGATAAATATTTGATAGGCACTTCTAAATGTTTTTCTAAGTAAGTAATGTAAGCACTTAATTTAGCAGGGATTTCATTTATTTCTCTAATGCCTGTTAAATCTTCTTTCCAGCCATCAATTTCTTCAAAAATTGGTTCTGGTTTAATACTAGAAATATCGTAAGGCATATAATCTATTACTTCACCATTATAGTTGTAATGGGTACAAGCATAAATTTTCTCAAAACCACTTAAAACATCCGCTTTTGTCATTACCAATTGGGTAACTCCGTTTAGCATAATGGCGTATTTAAGAGCAGGTAAATCTATCCAGCCAGTACGTCTAGGGCGGCCAGTAGTTGCGCCAAACTCATGACCAATTTTTCTTAATTCTTCACCTAATTCATTATCCAATTCGGTAGGGAAGGGGCCACTCCCAACACGGGTACAATAAGCTTTGAAAATACCTACCACTTCGCCAATTTTATTTGGGGCAATACCTAAACCGGTACAAGCGCCAGCAGTGGTTGTATTAGATGAAGTTACAAAAGGGTACGAGCCAAAATCTATATCTAACATAGTTCCTTGTGCGCCTTCGGCTAAAACTTTTTTGCCTTCTTTTAAGTACTGAGCCACCAAATGCTCGCTATCTACATGTGGGAATTGTTTTAATAATTCTAGTGCTTCAAAAAATGCTTTTTCTCTTTCACTAAAATCTTCAATTTCGCCGTAGTTAGCTAGAATAGAACAATGTTTTTCTACCAGTTTATTGTATTTTTCTTTAAAATCTGGCAAGTAAATATCACCTACACGTAAGCCGTTTCTACCAGTTTTGTCCATATAAGTTGGACCAATACCTTTTAGCGTAGAACCAATTTTGCTGTCGCCCATTTTCTTTTCAGAAGAAGCATCTAGCAATTGGTGAGTAGGTAAAATTAAATGCGCTTTGCGGGCAATCATTAGATTTTTTTTGGCTAATAAATCATGACCAGCATCTTTTAATTTGTCAATTTCTCTTTTTAAGATAATTGGGTCTATTACTACACCATTTCCAATTAAGTTCATGGTGTGTTTCTCAAAAATTCCTGATGGAATTGTATTTAAAACATACTTTTTACCATCAAACTCTAAAGTGTGACCGGCATTTGGTCCACCTTGAAAACGAGCAATTAGATCGTATTTTGGCGCTAAAACATCAACAATTTTCCCTTTTCCTTCGTCGCCCCACTGAAGGCCTAATAATACATCAACAGCCATTTATTTTTTTGGTTGGATTTTTATGTGATTGTGTAAATCAATTAATTTTTGAATTCTCTGGTTTCGCAAAATCCGTCTTGTAAACGGGTGCAATTGCCATATAGGTTTAATGAATGATGTTGAATGTTAAATTTCAACAAATCGCCCATCATAGATTGTATTTGCTGTACTCGCGGATCGCAAAATTCTACCACCTTACCACAATCTAAGCATATAATATGATCATGCTGTTTAAAGCCGTAAGACTTCTCAAATTGCGCCATATTTTTTCCAAACTGATGCTTGGCAACCAAATCGCAAGAAAGTAGCAGTTCTAAAGTATTGTAAACGGTGGCTCTACTTACTCTGTATTTCTTGTTCTTCATTTGGATGTATAGTGATTCAACATCAAAATGATCTGTACGAGAGTAAATTTCTTCGAGTATAGCGAAGCGTTCAGGAGTTTTTCTGAGGTTTTTATTCTCAAGATAGCTCTCAAAAATCTTTTTTACCAGTTCAATGGTTTCTTGTACGCCCATAGTGAATTATAGAATTCAAAGTTATTAAAATATTTAAAAGCAATTCAAAATTTAACAGCTAATTTTTGAACATCAGTACTGCTTAAAAATAATATTTGTTTTTTTTAGCGGAAATTCTATGTCAGAACTAAAATTAAATATTTTATAAATAAGTATTTAATTTTTTTTGAATCAAAATAATCCCTTTATAATCAAGAAATAATTCAATACATTTAACTAAAAATTACGATTACCTAATGAACATATCTATTGAAAATTTATCGCTAGAAATAGGAGATAAAAAAATTTTAACAAATATCAATTTTGACTTTAAGTCTGGTAAAATTTCTAAAGTTGAAGGTGCAAATGGTTGCGGTAAAACATCATTGCTAAATTGTATTTTAGGTATTTATAATGATTATTCTGGTTTAGTTAGAATGAATGATGAATTAATTGAACCTAATAATCAATTAAAATATAACAGAAAGATTAGTTTTTTAATTAGTCAAAAAGCACATTACGACCAATTAACGGTTTCAGAAAATATTAATATTTTTAAATACTACTACCAAGTTAAAGAAATAGCTAAGGAACTCACTCAATTATATTCCATTTTTGGTTTAACGAACTTTGAGAATGTAAAAGCTTCAAATCTATCTGAAGGATATAAAAAAAAGTTAAGTATGATTTTATGTTTGATTAATAACGGAGATTCCATTATTTTAGATGAGCCATTTAATTTTTTGGATCAAGAATCTGTGGTTTCTTTAAAACAATATTTTACAGGTTGTACAGCTCAAAAAAAGTCAGTCATTTTTAGTGCCCATCAGCAAAATATTTTTGACGATATGGAAATAAGTACTTTAAGCTTATGACAAAAGCAGACAATTTCTATTGGGAATTTCTGAAATTCAAGAAACACCCAAAGATTTTTATTCTACCCATCGCAGCCTTTTTTTTTATTCTGATACTACTATTTATTTTTAGTTTTTCATTTACTAAAAATTATGACAGATGGTATGCTGAGGGTGGAATTAGGAATGTATTTGAATATTTTTTTTCAAGAATAAATTTCATGATAGGAACTATATTTAGTTTTATCTTAATTTTTATTGCAAACACGATTTATCAATCTGAATATAGTTCTGGGACTTTTATCAAGTTGTATTATAGTAATACGTCAATTCATAGTATTTTAAATAGCAAACTTTATTTGCATCTAATTTATATGTCTTTGACAGTAGTTATTGCTGCAATAGTTATAGCTATTTATTCTACTAGTATCAGTATTAAATATTCTGATTTTGATTTTTACGTAACAAAAGCTAATTCAACTAGCTGGTTTCAGTTTGTGAGTTTATATTTAATTAAAAGTATAAACTGTTGTTTTTTAATTAGGCTAACGATTTTAAACTTGAAAAATAAACTTTTACAATATTTAGTTTATGCTGCATTAATTTTGAATAATGTTTTAATTTTTGATAGCACACCATTTAATTATTTCTACAGTGTACAATCTAGTTATTTTACTATTCTAACTGTATCTTTAATTACGGCAACCATCCTTTGTATCTTGATTATATATGAAAAGCGAATTTTTAAAAGTTAAGAGAAATATTTTCTTTTGGATTGTCTTAATTGGAATAATAAGTTTAGGAATTATGGCAGTCCTTTCTGAAATAAAGATTCCAGATTCTCTAATGACAAAACCAGTAATTTTCAACAAAATTAACAACGTTAACTACTATTATGTGATAATAATTAATAGTAGTTTTAGTTATTTTTTCATTTTGTTTTTTTCGTTACTAACTCTTGTATTTTATGAGGTTGACCATCATCTACTAAAAAATGCTTTTGCTTATAATTTTAGAAAATCAAATTTAAATATCTTATTAAATAAAGCTTTGAGTGTCTTTTTTATCTGTCTGTTTTTTTACTTAGTTTATTGCGTTTTGGCTCTTTCTAATCTAGATTTATTTCAAAAGAATAAAATAGAACAATTGTATTCTTTTTCTTTGTTATTCCTTTTAAAATACGTGATCAACTCTTTTTTTTTAGTTAGTATCTTAATATTGGTTCAAGCAATTCTTAAAAACATGTGGTTGTATTTATTCTTTATCATTATGAATCTATCTGCTCTATTTCTAGTGGAAAGGCAATACTCGTTTTTTAGCTGGTATGTTAATGCCTTAGCTTTTATGCTAAAATTTATGAAAAATCGGAGTTTTAATATTACTGAAAACTATCAATCTGAATTGTTTTTAGCGGCAACATTTTTAATTTTATTACTTAGTTTCTACTACATTGAAAAAATTAGATACAAGCAAATTAGGCCTCAGTAAGCTTTGGGAAGTTTTACTAGTAATTGTGTTAATTGCCTTTGGTTATACTTTTACACTTTATTTATTTGATAGATTTACCATTTTTACTCACGATTACACCTTTCCTAGGTTTGTGATAATAATTGTATTGGCATTTATTTTTTACTCACCATTTTATAATAACAAAGCAATAGTAAGGTTCAAATATTTTGGCTCGATATGTTTTGTTTATCTCCTAACGGTTTCATCTACCACATTAGCCATAGCTTATTTTGATGAATCTTTAAAATCTGAATACATAGCATATCAAATACATAATAGTATTGAACAAGACCAAAAGTATCTAGCATCTAAAAACAGAACTTTATATGTGAAAAAATCATATTCAGTTATTGAAGAAGCAGCAAATAATAAAGTAAGTATTAAAAATTTAATTACGGAATTTTTAATATCATTAATAACAGGTTTACTGTTTAGTTATTTAGTTGCTTATTTTTTTACTTTTAAGAGTTTTAAACACTTTAATTCTTCGAGTAGTTATAACTAGCTTGCTGAATCAATTGCAAAATTTTAGCCCCGGATATTCGCGTTAACAATTGTCCCAAAGGGAAGCCTTTGGCTAAATGGCATCCTTTTTTGCCCCTTGATAAAATTGCAGATGGCAAAAAAGATAAAATGTAAAGCGTGTAAACACAGAATCTATCGGGACGCCCAAAACAACACTTAATTTTTTATCGGATAATCCACCTCAGAATCAAAACGCATTACGTCTGATATTCCTTTTACTTCTTTAATTCTATCTATTAAATCTTCTAGGTGTTTGGTGTCGTTTACGTAAATCATGATGGTTCCATTAAAAATCCCTTGGTCGGTGTCTACAGTGATAGAGCGCATATTTACCTTAAAATCAAACGAAATAACCTGTGTGAGGTTGTTAATTAAGCCTACTTCGTCTATTCCCGTAATGCGCAAACCAGTTAAAAAAGCCAATTGCTTTTGGCTAGTCCATTTGGCTTTAACAATCCTGTAGCCAAAGCTAGACATTAGTTTTGTGGCATTGGGGCAATTGGTACGGTGTATTTTTATGCCGTCGGATACGGTTACAAAACCAAAAACATCATCGCCAGGGATAGGGTTACAGCAAGTAGATAATTTATAATCTATTTTTTGTAGGTCCTCGCCAATTAATAAAATATCGCTGTCTTTGGTTTTAACTTGTTTGATGATTTTCTGAATCTGCTCGGTATCGGTATTAGCGGCAGGTTTTTGTTCAATAACTTTTTCAGAAGCGGCAAATTCCTTTAAATCTTTTAAATCTATAATACCTTTAGCAACATTATAAAAAACATCTTGACTAGAGCTCAGCTTAAAGTAGTAGCTCAGTTTTAAGATATTGTCTGTGTTGTAGGTTATTTTTAATGATTTTAGTTTACGCTCTAAAATTTCTTTTCCATCTTCGGCAATTTTTCTACGTTCTTCTTTAAGGGACGACTTAATTTTGGCTTTAGCTTTTGCTGTGACCACAAAATTTAACCAATCTTCTTTTGGTGCTTGCTTGCCTGAAGTGATTACCTCAACTTGATCGCCATTTTGAAGTTTATAAGAAAGCGGCACCAATTTATGGTTTACTTTTGCGCCAATACATTTTGCACCTACATCAGAGTGAATCTCGAAAGCAAAATCTAAAGCCGTAGCTTCAATGGGTAATTGTATTAAATCTCCTTTTGGGGTAAAAATGAAAATCTCGTCTGAGAATAAGTTCATTTTAAAATCATCTAAGAAGTCTAAAGCATTAGCCTCTGGGTTGCTAAATAATTCTCTCACTTTAGAAACCCATAAATCTAAACCGCTGTCGCTAGAAGATTCTTTGTATTTCCAATGAGCGGCAAAGCCTTTTTCGGCAATTTCGTTCATCCTTAAGGTACGTATTTGCACTTCTACCCATTGGCCTTTGGGTCCCATTACGGTAGTGTGTAAAGACTCATATCCGTTTGCCTTTGGCGATGATATCCAATCTCTTAATCGATCGGGATTTGGGCGGTATAAATCGGTAACTATAGAATATGCCTTCCACGAGTCGGATTTTTCATTCTCTGGTTCGCTATCTAAAATTATTCTAATGGCAAAAAGATCATAAACCTCTTCAAAAGGGATGCCTTTTTTCTTCATCTTATCCCAAATAGAATGGATAGATTTTGGTCGGCCTACAACAATAGCATTTAAACTTAACTCTTTTAAAATGCGGTTAATAGGGCCAATAAACTCTTTGATGAAATGCTCGCGTTCTGCTTTTTTCTCATTTAGCTTGGTGGCAATGAATTTATAAGTTTCGGGCTCCATGTACTTCATGGATAAATCCTCTAACTCGGATTTTATAGCATATAAACCTAAACGATGCGCCAATGGCGCATATAAGTAAACCGTTTCTGAACATATTTTTAACTGCTTAACCCGTGGCATAAAATCCATGGTTCGCATGTTGTGCAGCCTATCGGCTAGTTTAATTAAGATTACCCTCACATCATCTGCAAGGGTTAACAGCATTTTCCTGAAGTTTTCTGCCTGCATAGAGCTATTGGCATCAAACACTCCAGAAATCTTGGTTAAGCCATCAATTATTTTGGTCACTTTTTTACCAAAATCTCTTTCAATATCTTCTAAAGTAATGTCCGTATCTTCTACAACATCATGTAAAAGTGCACAAACAATAGAGGTTGGTCCCAAGCCAATTTCCTCTGCAGCAATTTGTGCAACGGCAATAGGGTGATAGATGTAAGGTTCGCCAGATTTTCTGCGCATTTCTTTATGGCTTTCTACTGCCAAGTCAAATGCCATCCTAATCATTCTTTTATCTCCCTTTTTAAGCGTTGATTTACAAGCCCTAAGCAGTGCTCTATATCTTTTTAAAATCTCAGATTTCTCGGCCTCTATATCAATAATATAATCTTTCATTCAATATTTTTACGTCAGAAACGTTTTATGGTTTTAAATTAATAAAAATTGGGTTACTTATTATCTTTTTTACGAATTAATAGGTATAAATTTGTATCTTAAAATTATGAAATTGAAATTAATATTTCTTTTTTGTGGATTAATTTTTGTGGCATTAAAAAGCAATGCACAAGATGATCAATCGCGTACTGTAAAATTTGATACCATAAAGGTAGCAACCACCAATTTAAATGGCGAAATTATTCCTTGGATTGTTTTAAACGAAGTAAAGGTTGTTGCCATTAGAACTTTCCAATCTGAACAACATTTTAAAAACTACCAAAGATTAAGGTATAATGTTTTAAAAGTTTTGCCTTACGCCAGATATGCAGGACAAAGATACCGACAATTAGAGCGTGATTTGGCAATAACTCCCGAAAAACGAAAACAAAAAGAGCTTGTGAAAGCTTGTGATAAAGAGATTAAAGATTTATTTAACGATAAAATAAAGAACCTAACAATCTCGCAAGGAGAAATTTTAATAAAATTAGTTGACAGAGAAACCGGTAATAGCAGTTTTGATTTAGTGAAAGATATGAAAGGTGGCGTTTCTGCCTTTGTTATGCAATCTGTAGCAAAAGTTTTTGGACACGATTTAAAAAATAAATACAACCGCGACCAAGAGCGAGACATAGAATCTATCATACAGTCTGCTGGATATTACAGTTATTAATTTAGTGATGAGCGAAAAAAATATTTACGCTTTTGAGGCCGAAACTCAAAAGGGAGAGAAAATTACATTAGACAAGTACAAAGGAAAAGTTTTACTGATTGTTAATACCGCTTCAGAATGTGGCTTTACCCCTCAACTTCAAGATTTAGAAGAACTTAGAAAGGAGTTTGATACCCAAAAATTTGAAATTTTAGCATTTCCAAGTAATGATTTTGGTCAGCAAGAGCCACTAAATGATGAAGCAATAGGTAAATTTTGTGCCATAAACTACCATACTCATTTCACCATTTTTAAGAAAACCAGAGTGAGAGGAGATTATGCTGCCCCTTTATTTAAGTTTTTAGCTAATAAAAAGTTAAATGGAAACATAAACGCTTCCCCTAGGTGGAATTTTCATAAATATTTAGTAAACAGTAAAGGTGAAGTTGTGGATTATTTCTATTCTTTTACCAAACCAAATTCTGCCAAGGTCAAAAAAAAGATACAGAAGTTGTTAAGTACTACCAAAGGCGAATAATGAAATTAGACCTGCTATTTATAGTTGCTCACCCAGATGATGTTGAGTTGGGCGCCGCCGGAACAATTTTAAAAAGCAAAGCCGAAGGTAAGAAAGTAGGTATTTTAGATTTAACCAAAGGTGAGTTAGGAACAAGAGGAACTGTAGAAACCCGAAAAGCAGAAGCAGATGATGCAGCTAAAATTTTGGGTTTAGATGTTAGAGATAATTTAGGAATTAGAGATGGTTTCTTTAAAAACGACGAAGAGCATCAATTGCTAGTTATTGCCGCCATTAGAAAATATCAGCCGGAAATTATTATTACCAACGCTTATTATGATAGGCATCCAGACCACGGTCGAGCTTCTGATTTGGTAAACGATTCCTGTTTTTTAGCAGGCTTATCTAAAATAGAAACCTTTCAGAATAATGCTTCACAAAAAGTATGGCGACCTAAATTACTGTTACATTTAATTCAAGATACTTACATAAAACCAGATATTGTTATAGACATTAGCGAGTTTATAGAGCAGAAAATTGAAGCCATTAGAGCTTACAAAACACAATTTTACGTTCCTGGTGTAGAATTAAAGGAAGCTCCTACCTATATCTCTAACCCCGCTTTTATGGATACAATTATTGGCAGAACAAGAGAGTACGGAAAATCTATAAATGTTCCTCACGCCGAAGGATTTTTAAGCAAAAAGATTTTGGGAGTAAATAGTTTGTTTGATTTAATGTAGTGTAATTATTGCTATGAATTTTCAAGTTTAAAAAAGTATTTGTGCGTTCCGATAGCTATCGAAATAACACGATGCAGATTTATCTTTTTGTTAATTTCGCTACTACTATACAAAGCCAATGGTAGAAATCCAACTATCATTATTTAAAAGGGTTTTCTCTGCTTCACGTCATGTCGACGATAGGAGACATCACACAAATAGGTGGTAAATTTTAAATGCGGAATTTGCTTGTGTGACCTCGCGTTCCTCGAGGTGACGTAACGCACTTTAAATATTGATACTACCAAGTCCTCATCGCTGTGTTTGAAGGTTCATTTTTATCGTTAACGCATCAATATAAAGCGTTTATTTTATGTTTCACGTCATGTCGACGATAGGATACATCACACAAATAGGTGGTAAATTTTAAATGCGGACTTTGCTTGTGTGACCTCTCGTTTCTCGAGGTGACGTAACACACTTTAAATATTGATATTACCAAGTATGCCTCATCGTTTTGTTTGAAGGTTCATTTTTATCGTTAACTCATCAATATAAAGCGTTTATTTTATGTTTCACGTCATGTCGACGATAGGAGACATCACACAAATAGGTTGTAAATTTTAAATGCGATATTTGCTTGTGTGACCTCTCGTTCCTCGAGGTGACGTAACACACTTTAAATATTGATATTACCAAGCATGCCTCATCGTTTTGTTTAAAGGTTCATTTTTATCATTAACACATTAATGCAAAGCGTTTATTTTATGTTTCACGTCATGTCGACGATAGGAGACATCACACAAATAGGTGGTAAATCCTAGATACGGACTTTGCTTGTGTGACCTCTCGTTCCTCAAGGTGACAATTACGTTTTAAATAATGACATTGACCGGTAATCATGCTCGTTCCGTTGGGCGGGCGCTTCAATCGTTAACACATTAATGCAAAGCGTTTATTTTATGTTTCACGTCATGTCGACGATAGGAGTCATCACACAAATAGGTGGTAAATTTTAAATGCGGACTTTGCTTGTGTGACCTCTCGTTCCTCGAGGTGACGTAACCCGCTTTAAATATTGATATTACCAAGTATGCCTCATCGTTTTGTTTGAAGGTTTATTCTTATCGTTAAATCATCAATATAAAGCGTTTATTTTATGTTTCACGTCATGTCGACGATAGGGAGACATCACACAAATAGGTGGTAAATTTTAAATGCGGAATTTGCTTGTGTGACCTCTCGTTCCTCGAGGTGACGTAACACGCTTTAAATATTGATATTACCAAGCATGCCTCATCGTTTTGTTTAAAGGTTCATTTTTATCGTTAACTCATCAATATGAAGCGTTTATTTTATGTTTCACGTCATGTCGACAATAGGAGACATCACACAAATAGGTGGTAAATTTTAAATGCGGACTTTGCTTGTGTGACCTCTCGTTCCTCGAGGTGACGTAACCCGCTTTAAATATTGATATTACCAAGTATGCCTCATCGTTTTGTTTGAAGGTTTATTCTTATCGTTAAATCATCAATATAAAGCGTTTATTTTATGTTTCACGTCATGTCGACGATAGGGAGACATCACACAAATAGGTGGTAAATTTTAAATGCGGAATTTGCTTGTGTGACCTCTCGTTCCTCGAGGTGACGTAACACGCTTTAAATATTGATATTACCAAGCATGCCTCATCGTTTTGTTTAAAGGTTCATTTTTATCGTTAACTCATCAATATGAAGCGTTTATTTTATGTTTCACGTCATGTCGACAATAGGAGACATCACACAAATAGGTGGTAAATTTTAAATGCGGACTTTGCCTGTGTGACCTCTCGTTCCTCGAGGTGACGTAAAACGCTTTAAATATTGATATTACCAAGCATGCCTCATCGTTTTGTTAAAAGGTTCATTTTTATCGTTAATGCATCAATATAAAGCGTTTATTTTATGTTTCACGTCATGTCGACGATGGGAGACATCACACAAATAGGTGGTAAATTTTAAATGCGGACTTTGCTTGTGTGACCTCTCGTTCCTCGAGGTGACGTAACACACTTTAAATATTGATATTACCAAGTATGCCTCATTTCTGTGTTTGAAGGTTCATTTTTATCGTTAACGCATTAATGTAAAGCGTTTACTACATGGGTTTAAAACGATATTAAAAACAGAAGTTCTAAACTCCTAATTGATCCCATTCTTCCTTAGAAATACTATAGACAAAATTCAATTTAGGTAGTTCTCCAAAATAAGTCACTTCCTGTTCCCCAATTTTTGTGGTTCCTAATCTACCTAATGATATTTGCGACTTAACGTTATTTGCACCAATATGGAAATACACTTTGGATACAAACTGAAAAATATAGTTCAGCATTAAGGTCTTCACCGTATGGTTAAAGCCATTTCCCCAATAAGTTAATCCAAAGAAAGTGTAGCCAATAAGTATGGTGTTATCTTCTTGGTTGTAGTCATAAAAGCGAGTGCTACCTATCACATCTCCACTTTTTTTGTCAACTATTTTATATGCGCCTTTACTTTGTAGTGCGCCATCAAAAAAAACTTTGAATACTTCAATTTTGTAACGGTTTTTGTTTGGATGTTGTTCCCATATTTTTGGGTCGGCGGCAACTGCAAATAAATCGTTAAAGTCATTCTCTTGTAGCGGATAAAGAATTACTTTTTCATTCTCTAAAGTAGGTTGAATATTGATGCCCATTTTGAATATGTTTTTAAATAAAATTTTCGTGAACTTTTTGGTTGTACCAATATAATATTGTTTTTGGGTTTAATCTAAAAAAGGAATCCTAATACTAAAATTGCAGCAGATGTAACATCCTAATTTATTTTAAAGTTCGAGATGCGGAAAATCTAACGTTATGAACAACATGTATTTAACTATTTAATGCCCATGGTCTGTGTCCTTACAGATCATTATTATCTACCTTATTATAGTTTCGGTGTGTGAGGACACAGACCGAGGGGTTAGATTTCTAGTTGATTGTAAATTCACTTTATTTTAAAGTACGAGATGCGAAAAAGCTAACATCTTGAAAAGCTTTTTATGAGCATCAGTTTTAAAAGAAAAAAATAAAAAATCTTAATCAATAAATTTACTTTGAAAATTTGTAACTAAATGATTCGCGGCAACAACAGCACCCTCCATATATCCTGGAAAAGAGGGAGAAGTTTCTGTGCCAGCTAAATATAATTGATGATTAAAAAAGCTTTGTTTATAAATTGGATGTCCGTTATTTTGGTGTGGGTAAACCTCCAAATCGTCCTGAAGTTCACTTTTAGTAAAAGTCTCTTCTGCCCATACTACTTCTTCATAGCTTAAAAAGTTGAGGGCACCAGTACCAAATATTTGGGTTAAATGTTTCAAGATTTTTTCTTTACGCTCTAATTTTGAAAGTTGCGCTAAATCTCCGTTCACAAAGCCGCATAATGCAAAGCGTGTATTTTCTAAATTTGACTGATCGTAGAATTCGGTAATCGGACCTACATTACTAAAAATAGTACCTGATAAATTCTTGTTTTTCCAGAAAGGAGCGGGATAAACCAAAGCCACTTTAATAGAATCCTGCATCCAAGTATGCGTGGTTTTTGCAATTGTTACCAATTGATGATTAAATGAAGGTTTCACTTCAATATTATTGATCAATAAAGCAGGCGGTAGAGTAGAGATGACAACATCTGTTTCGAAAGATTGCTGATCGGTTTTTATACGTACTTTTTCACTTTCAAAATTTAAACTAACTACCGTTTGATTGAGTAAGAGTTCACCACCTTTCAAATCCTCGGCTAAAGCATTAATTAATGATGATGTGCCACCTTGTATTCTGTAACTAGGAGAATCTGAAGGTATTTTAACCCATTGTGGAGGAGAGGAAAAATGAGGTTCGTAAAAAGCTAAACCATTCATAAATTGGTCAAAAGGAGTCAAGTTTAATTCGGCTAGTAAACTTCTTAAGTGCGTGTGCTGCTGATTAAACCAAGTGGCACCCATTTCTACAAGAGTGTCTTCCAAATTAATTGTTGAAATACGACCACCAATACGCTCTCTTGCTTCTAAAATTTGGATATTAAAGCCAAGTTTTTTTAATCGGTAAGCGATTAATAAACCAGATAATCCGGCGCCAAGAATGGTGATTTTAGGTTTCATAATTAACACGTAATAATACCTTTTAAAACTGTGAGATTGTGCGTTTGTTCTCTTGGCGGTAAAATATGATAAAAGTTAGTTTATATTATTTGATGGAAAATATTTGAGGCTCGTGACTGGTTAATTAACAAAAATGAGAAGTTTCAATCGGGTTAAAAGGTTTTTTGCGTTAACGATTGAAACGACAGCTTTTTTTGCATTAGCCATTTAGTAAATAGCAAAAAAACTATAGTGCAAAGCGTGTTGAAACGCCCATATAAACTTCATATTTAAATTTAATTGAAACAAAAAACCCCAATCAAAATTAATGATTGAGGTTTTAAAATTTTTTATAATTGAGCTTGACAATTCCTAAGTATCGATTACCGATTACAAATAACCCACTTCAAAAGCACCGATTACCGTTAACAATAACCCACCTACAAAGTACCGATTACCAAATATTACTTCTTAAAACGATCTGCCATTGTAGGCTTTTCGCAACAGCTCATTCCTGATTTTTTCGCTGCTGCCATCATTCCTGGAGCGCATTCTTTACCGTCTTTGTGCATCGCTTTCATCATTTCTGGAGAACATTCTTCGCCATTTTTATGCATAGCAGCCATCATTTCTGGAGTGTATGCCATTCCGCTTGCCATATCTATACTGTGGTGCATTTTATGCATAGCCGCTACATCTGCATTAGATGGTTGCGCAATGTAAGGTGCAATAACTAAAGAAACGATAGACATTAACTTAATTAAAATATTCATTGACGGCCCAGAAGTATCTTTAAACGGGTCTCCAACAGTATCGCCAGTTACAGAAGCTTTATGAGGCTCTGAACCTTTATAGCTCATTTCGCCGTCAATTAAAACACCTTTTTCGAAAGATTTTTTTGCATTATCCCATGCACCACCAGCGTTAGATTGGAAAATACCCATCAATACGCCAGATACCGTAACACCTGCTAATAAACCACCTAAAACCTCAGCTTTGAAAATAAAACCTACTATTATTGGTGTAATTAATGCAATTGCACCAGGTAACATCATCTCGCGGATAGATGCTTTGGTAGATATAGCTACACATTTTTCGTATTCAGGTTTAGCTTTATATTCCATAATTCCAGGAATTTCTCTAAACTGACGACGAACCTCGTTCACCATTTCCATTGCGGCTTTACCTACCGCTTGGATACAAAGTGCGGAGAAAACGAAAGGAATCATTCCGCCTACAAATAATCCAGCTAAAACTGGTGCTTTGTAAATATCAATTGCGTCAATTCCGGCAATACCTACAAATGCTGCAAATAAAGCTAAAGAAGTTAAAGCTGCAGAAGCAATGGCAAAACCTTTACCAGTTGCGGCAGTGGTATTTCCTACTGCATCTAAATTATCTGTACGCTCTCTTACTTCTGGAGGAAGCTGACTCATTTCTGCAATACCTCCTGCATTATCTGCAATTGGCCCAAAAGCATCAATTGCTAATTGCATAGCAGTGGTAGCCATCATACCTGCGGCCGCAATAGCCACACCGTACAATCCAGCAAAATAATAAGATGCCATAATACCGGCAGCCAAAGTTAAAATTGGAATTACTGTAGATTTCATCCCTACAGATAAGCCTGCAATAATATTTGTAGCGTGACCGGTAGAAGATTGTTGTACAATAGAATCTACTGGGGCTTTACCCATTGCAGTATAGTATTCTGTAACCACACTCATAATTGTTCCTACAACTAAACCTACTAAAATGGCATAGTACACATTGATGTTTGTGAACTCGTAACCACGCATGCTTAAGTTTTCAGGCAACATCCACATTACAATAAAATAAGAAGCTACGGCAGTAATTGCGATAGAAGACCAGTTTCCTAAATTTAAAGCTGTTTGAACATTAGATTTTTCGTCTTTTATGGTTACAAACCAAGTTCCTACAATAGAAAATAAGATTCCTAAACCACAAATCAACATGGGCAATAAGATAGGAGACATGCCACCAAATGAGTCAGATGAAGCATCAATTTCTTGTCCTAAAACCATGGTAGCTAAAATTGTAGCCACGTAAGAACCAAATAAATCGGCTCCCATTCCTGCAACATCACCTACATTATCGCCTACGTTATCGGCAATTGTTGCGGGGTTACGAATGTCATCTTCAGGTATTCCAGCTTCTACTTTACCTACTAAATCGGCACCTACATCGGCAGCTTTAGTATAAATACCACCACCTACACGAGCAAATAAGGCTATAGATTCTGCTCCCAAAGAGAAACCTGTTAATACCTCAATAGATGTTTTAACGGTATCGGGACCTAAGTCTTTAAAAATTGCTAAAAAAGTGATAAATAAACCACCTAGGCCTAATATTGCTAATCCAGCAACACCTAATCCCATCACGGTACCGCCAGTAAAAGAAACTTTTAAAGCTTGTTTTAAGCTTGTTCTTGCAGCTTGGGTAGTTCTAACATTCGCTTTTGTTGCTGCTCTCATTCCTATATATCCTGCGTAAGCAGACAATACGGCACCTATCACAAAAGAGATAGAAATAATCCAGCTGGAGTGAATTTCTTTTCCGTTTACCTCATGAATTGTTCCACTGTAAGCTAATAAAGCAGCAGCAAAAACAACAAAAATGCTTAAAACTTTCCACTCGGCTTTTAAAAAGGCCATTGCACCGTCTGCAATATAACCCGCAAGTTCTTGCATTTTAGCATCGCCAGCATCTTGCTTAGCTACCCAAATAGATTTAGAAATCATGACTAGTATGCCAATCAGACCTAAAACTGGAATAAAATAAATTAAATTAGTTTGTAAAAAATCCATACATATAAAAAAGTTAAAAAATAGATAATATTCGGTTTTTTGTGCTTTCGCAATTTTTCAAAAGTATAAAATTTGCTCTGAAAAGCATATCGCCAATATAAAAAGTTGGTTTAATAGCACTTAACAAAAATATTCTTTCTGCAAAACAGGATGCGAAGATATTAATATTTATAAATAATTAAAGATAATTAAAGCTATTGCTAAGGCAAATGCATTTAAAATAGTTAAGAAATTTTAAAAATCAATTTTACTAGGGTTAAAATTTTTTTGGCAAATCCCTTCGGGTCGGGTCACAAAGTGACTCCTTTGGGACTGTACATTCCCGCTTTTTTGCCAAAAAAAGGCAAAAAAGAGTTCCATTTCTTCGAAGGAGCCCTTTGGACCATCCCTTTTGCAAGCGTATCATCATAAAAAAAGCAATAATTGATTTGAAAAGTTAAATGCGTTTGCCCTGAGCTATTGCTCTTTCTAAGATTAAATGAAAGGATACATTTAGCGCAGTATCTAATTTTAACAATTTTTAAATACATTTATTTTTTTTTAAAAATGACTGAACAGAACACTGACATTACTTTAAAGCGAGAACTTGGCTTGCTAGATTCTACCATGATAGTTTCGGGATCTATGATAGGATCTGGAATATTTTTAGTTACCTCCGATATGGCCAGAATGGTCGGTTCGCCAGGAATAGTCCTTTTAATTTGGGTAGTTACTGGTCTAATTACATTGATAGCTGCACTAAGCTATGGCGAACTAGCTGGTATGATGCCCAAAGCTGGCGGACAATATGTTTATTTAAAAGAAGCCTACAATAATATGGTTGGCTTTCTATTTGGGTGGACCGTTTTTACGGTTATCCAAACTGGCGTAATTGCAGCCGTTGCTATTGCTTTTGCTAAATACACAGCCGAGCTTATTCCTTTTTTTGATGAAAAAAATATTCTATTCAGTTTAGGTTTCTTTGACTTTAATGCCACTCAATTTTTAGCTTTATTATTGATTATTTTTTTAACTGCACTTAATTTACAGGGCATAAAAAGTGCAAAAATTATTCAGACTACTTTTACGCTAGCTAAAATAATCGCTTTAGTCGGGCTAATTGCATTAGGTTTTTATTTTGGAATTAATTCTGACGCCTTCAAATTAAATTTAGATAATTTTTGGACTACCTATTCTGTAAAAGTTAATAGTGATGGAACTGTTACCAAAGAGTTATTAAGTGGCGTAGTGTTATGGGGAGCAATGGGAGCGGCTATGGTTGGTTCTTTATTTAGTTCTGATGCTTGGAATAACATCACTTATACTGCAGGAGAAGTAAAAAATCCAAAGAGAAATATACCGCTAAGTTTATTTTTTGGAACGCTGATAGTGACAGTTTTATACGTGTTAGCTAATGTTTCCTATTTAATGCTTTTACCAATAAATGGATTGCCAGGTGGAGCCACGGTTATTGAAAGAGGAATTATGTTTGCCGAGTATGACCGTGTAGGTACTGCAGCAGCATCCGTCTTTTTTGGGGGAACCGCCGTTAGTATTATGGCTATTTTAATCATGATTTCTACTTTTGGATGTAATAATGGATTGATACTTTCTGGCGCAAGGTTGTATTACGCCATGGCCAAAGATGGTTTCTTTTTTAAAAGAGCAGCTGTCTTAAATAATAAAGGAGTGCCTGCTTTTGCTTTGGTCTTGCAAGCCATCTGGACTTCTGTGCTATGCCTTTCTGGTTCTTATGGTCAGTTATTAGATTACTGTACATTCTCGTCCTTATTATTTTATATTATAACTATTTTAGGTTTATTTATTCTTCGGAAAAAACATCCAGATTGGGAGAGACCATACAAAGCTTTTGGCTATCCTTTTCTACCTGCCTTATATATTTTGGTAGCATCGGCAATTTGCGTCACTTTATTAATTTATAAACCAACTACATGTGGTTGGGGCTTGTTTATTGTTTTACTTGGTATTCCAATCTATTATATCACTAAACCAAAACCTATTTCTATTTAACTTAAAATTTTTATCAATAATGAAAAAACTATTTCAATTTACATTTTTAGCTTTCTTTTCCAGTTTGCTTTATGCTCAAAATCCTAATTCTAGCGAAATTAAAAAAGTTATCAAATTAGATGAAAAGGCACAAGTAAGAGATGCCGCTGGAATGGAGTATCCTTACGCTGTTTGGAAAAAGCTATCAGGAACAGGAAAATATAGTTTTAAATTAATTGATGGCAAAAATCCCGAGACTCCAATTTTTATGATATTTGAGCTTTCGCCACAAGAGATAGAAGCAAGAAGAGAAAGAATGCCAAAGCCAATGGCAAGTAAGGCTTTTAAAGATGGTGATGATTTTAAATATTTTAGTTTTAGAGATTCTGAAAACCAAAAATTTAAAGTGGAGGATTTGAAAGGTAAGGTTCTAGTTGTTAATTTTTGGTTTATCAATTGTCCGCCTTGCCGAGCAGAAATTCCTGATTTGAACGAAATGGTAGAAGAGTACAAAGACAACAAAGATGTGTTATTTATAGCAATTGGTTTAGACCCTTGGTTTGAATTAAAAGAATACCTTGTAAAACAACCTTTTAACTATCATTTAATTACCGATGGTAGATATTATGCTACAGAAAAAAACGTGAATAGTTACCCAACAAATGTGGTGGTAGATAAAAATGGAAAGGTAGCTTTTCAAAGTATGGGTGGTTCACCAGCTACTACAATTTGGATGAAAAAGGCAATAGATGCTGCTTTAGTCCCAAATAGCAATTAATATAATTATTGAATAATTTTTAATATTTCACAACAGAAAAAATAGTTTAAACTTCGTTAATCCCTTTTTTCCAATCCTACTCAAATTTTCCAAATTCAAATCCCTATTTTTGCACAAATATTAAAAGGGAAACAATGACTAAGAATGTAAAGCTAGGTTTGGTTCAAATGACCTGTACTGCCAATAAGCAGCAGAATTTAGATAAAGCAATAGAAAAAGTTAAGGAGGCAGCGGCAAAAGGTGCTCAAATAATTTGTTTACAAGAATTGTTTACTTCCCTATATTTTTGTGATGTAGAAGATTACGATAATTTTGCTTTAGCGGAGTCTATTCCTGGTCCATCTTCAGATGCATTGCAAAAGCTAGCTGGCGAATTAGGTGTGGTCATCATTGCTTCCTTGTTTGAAAAGCGTACCCAAGGAATTTACCATAATACCACTGCAGTTTTAGATGCAGATGGCTCTTATTTAGGTAAATACCGTAAAATGCATATTCCAGATGATCCTGGTTTTTACGAAAAATTTTATTTTACCCCCGGCGATTTAGGTTATAAAGTATTCAAAACTAAATTTGCCACTATTGGTGTTTTAATCTGCTGGGATCAATGGTATCCAGAAGCTGCTAGAATAACCAGTTTAATGGGCGCCGAAATTCTTTTTTATCCCACTGCAATTGGATGGGCAACTACTCAAGACAAAGAAACAAACAACGAACAGCATAATGCTTGGCAAACCATACAAAGCTCTCATGCTATTGCAAATGGAGTACATGTTGTAGGTGTAAACAGGGTAGGAGAAGAAGCAGGTGTTAAATTTTGGGGAGGTTCATTTATCACTAACCCTTTCGGGAGATTATTATATAAAGGCTCGGTAGATAACGAAGAAGTTCATGTTCAAGAAGTTGATTTAGCAAAATCTGATAGTTACAGAATTCACTGGCCCTTCTTACGAGATAGAAGGATTGATTCTTATCAGCCTATTGTGAAAAGGTATATTGACGAGGGGTAGGGGTCGGATGTCGGGAGACCGAAGTCTGAAGTTTGGGTGGGAAGACGTTGGATGTTAGAAGATCAAGGACCGGAGTTAGGGTAGATAGAAGTCGGGAGACCGAAGTCTGAAGTTTGGGTGGGAAGACGTTGGATGTTAGAAGATCAAGGACCGGAGTTTGGGGGGATAGAAGTCGGGAGACCGAAGTCTGAAGTTTGGGTGGGAAGAAGTTGGATGTTAGAAGATCAAGGACCGGAGTTTGGGTAGATAGAAGTCGGGAGACCGAAGTCTGAAGTTTAGGTGGGAAGAAGTTGAATGTTAGAAGACCAAGGACCGGAGTTTGGGTAGATAGAAGTCGGGAGACCGAAGTCTGAAGTTTGGGTGGGAAGAAGTTGGATGTTAGAAGACCAAGGACCGGAGTTTGGGTAGATAGAAGTCGGGAGACCGAAGTCTGAAGAAATTGTATCATGGGATAAAAAAAATATTCAAATTGCAGTTATATTGAACAATAAAACACATTAAATAATAATGGCATTTAAATTCGAAAATCTTAAAGTTTGGCAGAAAGCAATCGATCTTTCTTTTCAAATAGATTTGCTGGCAAAGAAGTTTCCAAAAGATGAATTATATATTTTATCATCACAGATTAAAAGAGCAGCAGATTCTGTAGCGTTAAACATTGCCGAAGGAAGTACAGACCAATCCAATGCTGAATTTGCAAGATTTCTAAGCTATTCGATTCGTTCAAATATAGAGGTTGTCAGTTGTTTACATCTAGGTAAACGTCGAGGAATTATTAATCAAGCAGATTTTGATAAGCTTTATGCTGATTGCGAGCAAATTCATTTTATGCTAATTGCATTGAAAAAATCAATAAAATAAATGGAAAATCAGAAATCCAAAATCACTACTAAAAACCTTAAAGTTGAGTCTATCGATCTCAGACTTCGGTCCCTAGACTCCCGTCCTCCGACTTCTTACGCCTTCCCTCCAGAATGGGCAAAACATGAAGCTACTTGGCTATCATGGCCGCATAAAGAAGAAAGCTGGCCGGGTAAAATTGAAAGTATTTATCCAAAATATGCCGAGTTTATTAAATATTTAGCCTTATCTGAAAAGGTGAGAATTAATGTTAAAGACGAGGAAATGAAACAATTTGCCTTAACCCATATTTTAGAAGCTGGTGCCGATTTATCTCAAATTGAGTTTTATTTTCATCCTACAAATGATGCTTGGTGTCGCGATCATGGCCCAGCGTTTTTGGTAAACCCAAATGCCGAGCAGAAAAAGGTAATTGTAGATTGGAGTTTTAATGCTTGGGGCGGTAAATATCCACCTTTTGATTTGGACGATGTTATCCCGACTAAAATTGGAAATCATTTTAATATTCCGGTTTATCATCCAGGAATTATAATGGAAGGGGGCTCGGTAGAATTTAATGGAAAAGGCACCATTTTAACGTCTAAAAGTTGTTTGTTAAATCAGAATAGAAATCCGCATTTATCGCAAGAAGAAATAGAGCAATATCTAAAAGATTATTACGGTCAGGAGCAAATACTTTGGGTAAGTGATGGCATTGTAGGTGACGATACCGACGGACATATTGATGATACCGTACGTTTTGTAAACTACAACACTGTTTTAACTGTAGTAGAAAACAATCCCGAAGACGAAAATTACGAGCTATTGCAAACTAATTTGCGGGAGTTAAAGGAAATGACTTTGCTTAATGGCGAAAAATTGAACATCATAGAATTGCCCATGCCAGATGCTGTGGTTCACGAAGAAACTCGTTTGCCCGCTTCTTATGCTAACTTTTATATTAGTAACGGTCATGTAATTGTTCCTACGTACAATTGCGAAAAAGACCAAATTGCATTAGATATTATTGCCAAATGCTTTCCAGATAGAGAAACTGTGGGTATAGATTCTACTGATATTATTTGGGGATTAGGCAGTTTTCATTGCTTAAGTCAGCAAGAGCCGGCGGGTTAATTTTTTTTATTGAGTAGTTAATAGCTTTAAAATTTTATTGGGGGTAGGTTTTTTTCTTTTCATGGAGGTTGATGTGGTTTTGCGTTAACGATAGTCCCGATAGCTATTGGGATGGCATCCTTTTTTGCAATAGCCACCTTGCATGTTGCAAAAAAGGTATAACGGATAGCGTGTTAAAACGCCCAAATTATTTTCAAAATATTCCTTTTAATTACCTTAAACCAAGAAATTATCGATATTGAAATAATGACATTTTAATAGTTGAGTCATTGGTAGAACTTTGTTGATTTTTAGCTAATTTTGCACCTTCAAAAAACAAAAGCAGGTTTGGTTTTTTATACCTGTAACTTAATTTTCTATGAGTAAGAATAACGTTGACCTTGGCGAACAAAGCGAAGTTGAAGTTTATGGTGCTAGGGTTCATAATTTAAAAAATATAGATATTTCTTTTCCGCGTAACCAATTGGTCGTAATAACGGGTTTAAGCGGTTCTGGTAAATCTTCCTTAGCTTTTGATACCATTTATGCCGAGGGACAGCGACGTTATATGGAAACATTTTCGGCTTATTCTCGTCAGTTTATGGGCGGAATGGAGCGTCCGGATGTAGATAAAGTTTCGGGTTTAAGTCCGGTAATTGCTATTGAACAAAAAACGACTTCTAAAAATCCGCGTTCTACGGTAGGTACCATTACAGAGATTTACGATTTTATGCGTTTGTTGTATGCTAGAGTGGGCGATGCTTATTCTTATAACACAGGCGAAAAAATGGTTAAAATGTCTGAGGATCAAATATTGAATCAGATTTTAATACAGTTTGAAGGTAAACCAGTAAATATTTTAGCACCCGTTGTAAAAGGTAGAAAAGGGCATTATCGCGAGCTTTTTGAGCAAATACGCAAGCAAGGTTATTTGAAAGTACGTGTAGATGGTGAGATTGTAGATGTGGTGCCTAAAATGCAGCTAGACCGTTACAAAATCCATGATATTGAGACCGTTGTAGATCGATTAATTGTAACAGAAAACGATAAAAAGAGATTATATACTTCTATCCAATCTGCTTTAAAAATCGCTAAAGGAATTATAAAAATATCTGATAAAGAGAATAATACTTACCATTTTTCTAAATATTTGATGTGCCCTACCACGGGTATTTCTTACGACGAGCCTCAGCCAAATTCTTTTTCTTTCAACTCGCCTTATGGCGCTTGTCCGGAGTGTGATGGCTTGGGTTATGTTTTTGATGTAGATGAGGAAACGGTTATTCCGTATCCTAAATTAAGCATAGTTAATGGTGGTTTAGCGCCTTTGGGTGAGTACCGCGAAACTTGGATTTTTCAGGTAATTAAAGCATTGGGTAAGAAATATAACTTCTCGCTTTCGCAGCCTATGGAGAAGCTGGGCAAAGAAGCTATTGATATTTTGCTTCACGGAACAGATGAATTATTGTCGGTGCCGGTAGAATATAACAAGTGGAATGTTCAAAACTATCAGATTACTTTTGACGGCATTATTAAGATGCTGGAAGAGCAAAACGAGAAAAAAGGTGGTATTTCTGATGATTTAGATGCTTTTAGGGTTTTAAAAACTTGTCCGCTTTGTGAAGGGGCAAGATTGAAAAAGGAATCGCTACATTTTAAAGTAGATGAAAAAAACATTTACGAGCTTTCTTCTATGGATATTGACAAACTGAGTAAGTGGTTTGAAGGTGTGGAGGATAGATTAAGTGAAAGACAAAATGTAATTGCTAAAGAAATTTTAAAAGAAATACGTTCTAGAATTGTTTTTTTATTAGATGTAGGATTAGTGTATTTAACATTAGACCGTACGGCAAAAACTTTATCTGGTGGCGAGGCACAACGTATCCGTTTGGCAACACAAATAGGTTCGCAGCTGATGAATGTGATGTACATTTTGGATGAACCTAGTATTGGCTTGCACCAAAGAGATAACGACCGTTTGATCAAAGCGCTTAAGAATCTTCGGGATTTAAACAATACTGTTTTAGTGGTAGAGCATGATAAGGATATGATTTTGGAGGCTGATTATGTGATAGATATGGGTCCGGCGGCTGGCGTTAAAGGTGGACAAGTAGTTGCCCAAGGTACAGCAGCAGAGGTTCTAAAATCTAACACTTTAACCGCTTCTTACCTAAATGGCGAGCGAGAAATTGCTATTCCGGAAAAGCGCAGAGCAGGAAATGGAAATACATTAAGTATCAAAAATGCGACAGGAAATAATTTAAAGAATGTAAGTGTAGATTTCCCTTTAGGAAAGTTAATTTGTGTAACTGGCGTATCTGGAAGTGGAAAATCTACATTAATTGGCGAAACCCTTTATCCGGTATTAAATAAACACTTTTTTAGGGCCAAGAAAACGCCTATGCCTTATAAAGAAATTAAAGGTTTAGAGCATATAGACAAAGTAATTGAAATAGATCAAGCCCCAATTGGACGTACACCACGTTCTAATCCATCTACTTATACTGGTGTTTTTTCCGATATTAGAAATTTATTTGTTGCCCTGCCCGAGGCGCAAATACGTGGTTACAAACCTGGTCGTTTTTCTTTTAACGTTAAAGGTGGAAGATGCGAAACTTGTCAGGGTGGCGGAATGAAAGTAATAGAAATGAACTTTTTGCCCGATGTTGCAGTGCCTTGTGAAGAGTGCGGCGGTAAACGCTATAATAGAGAAACTTTAGAAGTTCGCTTTCGCGGAAAATCTATATCTGATGTTCTGGATATGAGTATTGAAGATGCTGTTCTTTTCTTCGAGAATATTCCTTCCATCTATCGTAAAATAAAGACTTTAAAAGACGTGGGATTAGGCTATATTACTTTAGGTCAGTCCTCTACCACACTTTCTGGTGGCGAGGCGCAACGTGTAAAATTAGCGACCGAGCTTTCTAAAAAAGATACAGGAAACACCTTTTATATTTTAGATGAACCTACAACGGGTTTACATTTTGAAGATATTAATGTCTTACTGGGCGTTTTAAATTTAATTGTAGATAAGGGCAATACTGTTTTGGTGATTGAGCACAATTTAGACGTAGTAAAAGTAGCCGATTATGTGATAGATTTGGGTCCAGAAGGTGGCTCTGGCGGTGGAAACATTGTTTATAAAGGTACACCAGAAGGTTTATGCAAGGTTAAAGAAAGTTTTACGGGTATTTTCTTGAAAAAGGAAATGAAGGTTAAGGGATAGATTTTTTTGAGTTTGTATTTTAATCTGATTTTTATTTTTTAGTAATGATAATTTTTTTGGGCGATTTAACACGCTTTACGTTATATCTTTTTTTGCCTTATTCTTCGGCTCCGCTCAGAAAGGCAAAAAAGATGTCGCTCCTCCGAAGGAGTCCTTTGGACAATCGTTAACGCACTTATAGAATGTTTTGATCTAAAAAAAAGAAATGAAAGTTTTAAGGGTTAATGATTAAATTCAATTGCCTAAAAAACTTCTGAATCCGCTGATTTCACTTTCTGACAATTCTGATTTCTTAACAAATAACATTTTTTTGTAAGCGAATTTCTGATTCACTAGTAAGTAGAAAGCTTTTTCGTTTTCTTGATATTTTGAAATCCAATTCCAATTTCTAGTTTCTGATAAATCTTTGTTTAAATGTTTGATGTTTATCTTTAATTTTTTATCTTTTTAATATGCCTTAAAATAGAGTTTACGCTCATTTTCAGAAAAGATTTTTTCTTTTAAATCCATACCTTGTGCCAATAAAAATATAACAATTCTGCTTTTGCAAGTAACTCGACCAGAAATAATCCCTGCTGACGTAAAAACCATTTCTTTTAGAAAAGGGTCCGATTTGTCTTTAACACTAAAAGCTATACTTGCCGAAGAAAATGTTTTAGTAGAAGGAGCATATTCTTTTGGATTGGACCTTTTACATGAGTTGCAATTGGTTTTAAAAGAAACTTATCCTCAAGAAAATTTTATAGCGCAAAGAGTTTATCGTAAAGCTTTTCGCCATTATTCCCATTTCATTTTGCTTCAAGTTAAAGCGCATAAATTAACAGTAAAGAAAGCACCAGAAATAGGATGGTTAGCAAAGCTTTATCCAGAACAGCATGATTTTATGTTAACTTTCCCGGCTATTCAAGGGCTAAATAGTGCTTGGCAATGGTATGTAAAAGGCATTTATATACCGGTATTAAGAAATAAAATCCATCCTTATTATGGCGTTTATTTCCCCACTCGGTTTGAGCATTTATTTTTGTTTGATAACTGGTTAAAGCATTATCCTGGACCAAACAAAACTGCTATCGAGGTTGGCGTAGGAAGCGGTATACTTTCTTTTCAATTGGTAAAGCATGGTTTCCAAAAGGTTTTTGTGACTGATACAAATCCCAATGCTATCATTGGATTAAAAGAGTTAATGGGAGAGACCAAACTCTCTAGAAAAATCGAAATTGATTTTGCCCCGTTATTTGGAAAATGGGAAAAGCCTACAGAACTGATTGTTTTTAATCCGCCTTGGTTGCCTGCCACTCAGGAACTAGAAAATTTAGAGGAAGCTGTTTATTATGATGAAAATCTCTTTCCTGATTTCTTTGCGGAAGCAAAAAAGAGACTCCTTCCTGAAGGAAAAATTATATTGCTATTTTCAAATCTTGCGCAAGTCACAGAAGTTTCTAAAACTCATCCTATAGAAAAAGAACTAGCCGAAGGTGGAAGGTTTAAGCTAGAGCGATGTAATAAAAAGACAGTGAAATTAGCTTCGGATAAAACCAAACGCGACCAATATTGGCGTTCTGAAGAGATGGTAGAGTTATGGGTTTTGGTGCATGTTTAATAAGTGCCATTGTCACCTCGACGTAAGGAGGGGTTTTAGAATAGTCATTTTATCCAATTAAACTTATATCCATAATTCAGGTTATCAAAAAAAGATAATTATCAAAATTTGATAATTAAAAATATTATATTTATTTTTGACTAGGAAATAACAAAACAACAATATGATACGAAGCGAGGGATAAATTTTAACCCAATTTAAAGATGAAAATAATATTTCATGACGAGCATCTAAGTACGCTTGCAAAGAAAGACTTTAAAGGAAAAAGTAAGTTTCCAAATGAAGTAATTATTGCATTTAAAAAAAAGCTTTTCTTTATAAAAGGAGCAACTAATACTCAGGATTTGAGAGCAATGAGTTCTTTACATTTTGAAAAACTAATTGAAAAAAGATATTTGGGTATGTACTCTATCCGATTAAATAGAAGTTATAGACTCATATTTAGTATTGATAAAGAAAATAACCTTGAAGTAATGATTATTGAAGAAATTAGTAATCATTACAAATAACAAATCGACACGACTAAAAATATAAAAATATGAATAATCAGATCTTTAATTCTAAAAGTGTTGAAATTGAAATCGAAGTATTTCATCCAGGAGAATTCTTGCTAGACGAAATTGAAGCAAGACAAATTCAAAAGAAGGATTTTGCCGGTGAAATTGGTATTTTTCCAAATAACCTTAGTTTAATTTTTGCAGGAAAAAGAGATATATCTGCTTCTCTTGCCATCAAAATAGGCAAAGCTTTAGGAATGAGTGGCGAATTATGGTATAATTTGCAATCTGCCTATACTTTTCAGCAAGCTTTGTTGAAGGAAATGGAAGTTGCGTAAATTGTAATTAGAGTCACCACGACGATAGGAGATGTCTCACTTATAGGTTAGGCAGATTGCAAATCCTTAATCATTTGAAGTTTGAGATGCTATAAGCTGATGTTTAGAATAGATTAAAGTTATTTTACTTTTTCTCCAATCAATAGTCAATTATCAATAGCGTCCTAAACGATTAAAAAAGGAGAAAGGAAAGTTTTAACTCATCGTTACCTTTGAGGTGCACAAAAACAGCCCTTTCTCCATGGTAAATATAACGTTATTCTCTCAGATCATTTCCAGAC
>Ga0209702_10000903_pt1 | contig 60768 bp, 60 predicted proteins | sample FRY01_FD_187210 | JGI IMG/M metagenome (GOLD analysis project Ga0209702, IMG submission 187210) | Freshwater microbial communities from Lake Fryxell liftoff mats and glacier meltwater in Antarctica - FRY-01 (SPAdes) (version 2) | ecosystem: Environmental > Aquatic > Freshwater > Ice > Glacier...
GGGGCTCGCCAATCAATGCCTTCGAGCAACATTGAGAGCTGCGCAGCACTTAAATGCACCGCACCACTGTCAGCCTGCGGCCACACAAACCGACCCTCTTCTAGTCGCTTGATTAACAAACACATGCCGTCGCCCGCATACCAAAGCACCTTAATACGATCACCACGCCTGCCCCTGAACACAAATACATGGCCACCAAAGGGACTGTGCTCAAGAACATTCTGCACAACAGCGGCCAAGCCATCAAAGCTCTTGCGCATATCTGTCACCCCTGCGGCTAACCACACTTGGGTACCAGGTGGCATGCCCATCATGAGTGATGTGCCATGGCGTTTGGTGCAATAGTGTGAGATAAAGCTTGAGATGTTGAATTTAAAGCAACCAAGACTGCACGCAAATTGCTCACCTGTACATCGCCGTGAATACAAACACGGTGGTCGCCAACAAAGAGCTCAATATGGCTATTGGTTTGCACCGTTGATTGCGACGGTACATGAGCAGAATCAGGCAAAGAAGGGCTAGAAATAGCGGTTTTTTTAACAACCGCCGCCGCACGCGGCTTGGGTGCCAGTACAGATGATGTCAATTTAACGGGTAAAAAACCAGTGACTGAGCCCAACTCAAGTCGCTCAGCGTATGAACCTAACTGATCATTCCTATATAACCAGCGCCACCGGTGCAATTGGTTGGCATTGATGCGATGCGACATCGCCACAGCAGCAATTGATGCATCAGGTCGCATCGATTCTTGAACGATTCGAATCTTCTGAGCGGCTGTGTAGCTCTGGCGTAACTGGGGTTGAGATGTGGGTGAAAGATTATCCATAATTGATGTCCGCTTAAAATTAGATGGACGCTTATTGTGGATAAATTTGAGACAAATAACTAGGCGGTGCAGGTCGGGTGCTTACGATATTTCAAAGCGAGCCAATGAGTCAGTGATTAAATTTGCAGCAATAGTGGGTGCTAAAGATACCAATATCTGATTCTCTATCGTGTAACGGGTTGAGCGCATGTCTGCAATAAGCTGTTGAGTTTGCCCTAGCAACTTTTTTGACTTTTCAAAAAGGTAGTCTCCTTGGGGCGTTAGCCTAACGATGCGGGTTGTTCTTTCAAACAGAGTCACCCCTAGATAATCTTCGAGCTGAATGATTTGGGCGGTAATCGCTGGCTGAGTTCGGCCCAGTGTTTCTGCCGCTAGGCGAAAGCTCATGAGCTCAGTAACTGCCACGAAGGTGCGAAGGTGGCCAAACAGACTTTTAGGAATTTGACTGAATTGATGCATGGAGACCTTCAGAATGTTTGAGGGTAGCGTTACAAAACTTAAAAAGTTATGAAGCAGTGATAAAACAGTAATAAAGCTTAAATTCTATTCATTAGTTTTTCTTATTAGTATATTGATATTTTTGTGTTGTAGTTATGAATCATAAGAAGTAACTTATTTAAGGCTAACTAAGCCCTAAAAAACGGAAGGTTCAAACAATGAAGCTGTATTACTCAACAAATTCACCTTATGCACGCAAGGTCCGCGTACTGATTCTCGAGTTAAACCTGACTGAGGGGGTCGAGCTTCTTGAGGCAGATACTAAAGACCTCGCTGGCCCCGTTTGCACCTTTAATCCGCTGGCTAAAGTTCCCGTTTTGCTGACCGACGATGGAATTGCTGTTTATGACTCGCCTGTCATCAGCGAGTTTTTAGCGGGTAACGTGGCAACCCATAACTTCCCTGGGGTAGCCCCCGCTTTAAAAGACAAGTGTTTAGTTTCAACTGCAGATGGCATTCTTGATGCAGGTTACGCCGCTCGCTTAGAAAAAATTCGCCCGCAAAATTTTCAGTGGCAAGAATTTATCGATCTGCAGTTTGGCAAAATCAACCGAACTTTAGACCGCTTAGATCAAGACGCGAATAGCCTTCCGCATGAGGCAACTCAGGGCGCAATCGCGCTTGCGTGCGCGCTTGAATGGATTCAATTTCGACATGCTGAAGGTCAATGGTTAATCAACAGACTTCAGCTAGCCGAATGGGCGCAACGCTTTTCGCAACGCCCCTCAATGATGGCCACTCGGCCAGAGTAGTTTTTTAAATAATAAAAAAATCTGCTGTTAGGTTTAACCTTAGGAGGAAGGCATCATGAATAAAAAAATTAAATTAACATTGGCGACCATTGGTGGTGGTTTGATATTTGGCGCCGCATCAGCTACGACTACATTCAACTTGGTGCATGGCTCACCCGCAAATCACGTTATTACCAAAGAGTTTGTTATGCCATGGATGACGTGCGTGCAAAAAATCGCCGGCGACAAGGTGGCTTTTAAGTACTTCCCATCAGGGCAGTTAGCGACGCTTAAAGAGTTGTTGCCTGCGCTGCAAAAAGGGGTGGCTGACGTTGCACCAGTGCCGGTTGGTTTATTACAGCGACAAGCTTCCACTTAACGGTGTTTCGATGCTTCCAGGGCTTGGTAGCACGGCAGTGGCGATCGTAACGGCTTATAGCAAGACTCTAAGTAACCCAGCTTTGGCCAAAGAATTTAGTGATAATGGGGTGGTGCCGATTTCAGTCATGGCCTTTCCGCCCTACCAAATTGTTTCAGTGTCAAAAGAGATTAAAACGCCCGCCCAATTTAAGGGCAAGGTGATTCGCTCTGCCGGGGGCGCCATGGACCTCGTGATTAAATCACTAGGCGGTTCACCTGCCACTATTTCGGTAGGTGACACCTACGTTGCTTTGCAGAGGGGTACAGCCGATGCCACGATCTCTGCGTTGGCAAGCGTCTCGGGTTACAAACTACAAGAGCTAGCTAAAGCAATCAGCACAAACGGTTCATTCGGAACATTTGTTAATGTCATGTCGGTTCGACAAGCAAAATGGAATGAGATGGACGACAGTTTAAAGAAGATCTTTCAAGATTGTGGTCAATCTGTGCAAAGCCAAGCGGCAAATAGTTTAGACAATGCGGGTGGTTTACTCGCGCAGAAATTCGCTGCTGACGGGGTACAGATGTTTGCTTTCACGCCTGCGCAATTGCAAGAAATGTCGACCAAGTTAGACTTGGTGCACGTTGATTGGGTTAAGCGCCTAAACAGTCGAGGGCTCCCTGCCACAGCCGTTTTAGATGCCTACAAGGGCAACTTCTAAAGCTAAACGGAGACAATCATGCACAAGCATGAAAACAGCCAGTTACTTAATAGGCTGGCTAGGGCCTTGTTGCTTGTAGAAAATAGCTGTGCTGTGATTGCTGCGATTGCCCTAATAGCCGCTGTCTTGCTCGTAGGTGCCAACGCAGCTGGCCGGCACCTATTTTCTGCACCGATTGAATTCCAGCTTGAGTTGACTCAGACTTATCTGCTTGTGATGTTGATCACACTGGCATTGCCATGGGGGTTTCGACAGGGCGGTTTTATTCGAATAACGTTATTAGCTCAGTGGTTGCCCGCACAACTTTGGCAAGGCATCTATAGGGTCGGGTTGATCTTCTCTGCGATCTATCTTGGCGTTCTAGGGTTTGAGGCGTTTGTGGTGTTTTGGGAAGCTTGGCAAAAAAATCACATGATCATGGGCGTGATTGATTGGCCAGTGGCGTGGAGTTGGATCTGGATTCCGATTGGCTGTTGGCTTTTATCTGTTAGAACATTACTTATGGGTCTTGGCGTAGGCGACCAGCCTGAGGGGCATTGATGGACATTGCGCTTGGCATTGGCTTGTTGTTGGTTCTGATCACGCTTGGTTGGCCAGTTGGGTTTGCAATTGGTATAGCGGGTACCGTCAGTCTTTATTTGTTGGTAGGTTCAACCATAACCCTAGGGCTGCTCAGCCAGGTGGTACATCACGCTACGGCAAATTATGTGATTTTGACAATTCCAACATTTATTCTGATGGCAGAGTTGTTAAGTTCTAGTGGTGTGGCCGAAGATTTGATGGAGGCATTTAACCGTCGCTTTAGAGGTTTACGTGGTGGGCTTGCTACCGCTTGCATTTTGGCGGGCTCGGTCTTTGCGGCTGCTTGTGGCAGCTCTACCGCCGCAGTGGCTAGCTTGTCTCGATCAGCTTTTCCGACCATGAAAAAACTTGGTTATGATCAGGGCTTCAGTGTTGCTATCATCAGTATTACGGGAACACTGTCTATTCTTATTCCCCCATCGATTGCCTTGGTTGTTTACGGCATCATCACAGAAGAATCAGTGGGAAAGCTTTTTTTGGCTGGCATTATTCCTGGCATTCTGACTGCCGCGGGCTACATTGTTGCGGTTTACGTCACCATTTTTTTTAGACCCCAGAGCGTACCGCCCCTATCCAAGAATTTAAAAGAGATACCGGTCAGTACTGCCAAAGGTCGAGTTTGGCCCATTGGGTTGCTGATTTTTTTGGTTTTAGGAAGCCTCTATACCGGCTTTGCGACCCCAACTGAAGTGGGTGCGCTTGGTGCTTTGGGTGCATTTCTTTTGTGCATTGGAATGAAACGTCTGAGCTGGGCAGGGTTTCAGCAGGCGACGGGCAACACGCTTAAGAACACTGCGATGATCGTCACGATCATTTTTGGTGCTTTAATTTTTGGGCAATTTATTACATTGTCACAGGTCATTCCAGCGCTGCTCAACAGTATCAGTGAAATAGGTATGTCTCCGTTACTTGTGTTGTTTTTCGTCGTACTTTTTTACATCATTCTTGGCATGTTCATGGATCAATTTGCAATTCTGCTGTTGACCGTGCCGATTACATATGAACTGCTAACAAACCTTGGCTTTGACGGTATCTGGCTAGGTATTTTGATTATAAAAACGGCTGAGATTGGTCTGATAACCCCTCCTATGGGGTTGAACGTCTTTATTGCTTCGGGTGCAACAGGGGTAAATACAAAGTTAATTTTTGCTAGATCTGTGCCTTTTGTTATTACCGAAATATTATTAATTGTGCTTTTTGTTATGTTCCCGGGGCTCGTAACGTGGCTGCCGAATCAAATGTAAGGGTCATTATGCAGCTATGTTGTGTTGAATTAGATGGAGGTCCGCAAGCAGCTATTCATTTAGACGGTATGTTGTATCTGCTGATGGATGTGTGTCATCAGGCGGGAGTCGAGGTAGATAGCCTTCGAGGTAAGCCGGTGGCTGAGCAAATACTTGCGATTGCTAATTCTCCAGGTTTGCGTGCAAAGTTACTGGAACATTTGTCGCAGACACCAGGGCTTCCAGAGCGTGATATTCGTTATGGGGTGCCTGTTAACGGACCCATTATTGGCGTCGGTCGTAACTACCAAGACCATGTCAGTGAGGGTGGGTTAAAACTGGGAGACTACCCAAAAATATTCTTCAATCACCCTAATTCATTGGCGGCACATGATCAAGATATTCTCATTCCTAAGTTAATTCAAAAAACAGATTGGGAAGCTGAATTGGGCGTAGTGATTGGTCGCCGCATGCGCCGGGTGAGCCCAGAGCATGCTTTAACTTATGTAGCGGGCTTTATTAACGTCAATGATGTCTCGGCCAGGGAATTTCAGTTTGATTTTGGACCGGCGCAAACATCTTTTGCTAAAAGTATGGACGGTTTTTGCCCTTGTGGTCCATGGTTAGTCACAAGCGACGAAATCGATAACTGTCAAAACTTGTCTGTGCGCTGTGAAGTCAATGCAGAGCTAATGCAAAATGGCCACACGTCACACATGATCTACTCTGTGGCTGAAATTTTGTCCCACCTTTCTACCTATATGACACTTGAGCCTGGCTATTTGATTGCCACGGGAACCCCCAAAGGGGTGGGGCATTTCTTAAACCCACCTCAGTATCTGCAACATGGTGATGTCGTGACTGTTTCTGTTAGCCATCTTGGTGTTTTGCGTAACCGTTTTGTAAAGGAGATATGATCATGCGCCAGTTCAGCCACAAGCGTGTGTCAGTGCAAATTGCTCATATTTTGTCAGGGTTTGGTCTGTCGTTGAAACACCAGCAACTCATCATAGATGGCATGATGTACGCTGATATTAGAGGTATAGATTCACACGGCATTGCGCTCTTACCGCTTTACCAACGCTGGTTAAAAGAAGGTGCTTTAGACGTTCACGGCATACCTCAAGTCATTAAAGAAAGTGTGTCGAGTGTGAGTATTGACGGTGGCGGGAACTTTGGCTTTCTAGGGGCTACTTTGGCATGCGAGGAAGCCATCAAACGGGCTCAATCTTCTGGTGTGGCGGCTGTTAGTGTCTCGCACTCACACCATTTTGGGGCAACGGGGTTCTACGCCGATCAAATTTCTCGTGCGGGCCTGATGTCGTTTGTGACCACATCAACCAAAGTGGTTTGTGTGGTGCCGCCTGGCGCAAGAGACCCCGTTTTGGGAACAAACCCTTTGGCTTATGGTATTCCCAGAGGAGGGGCTGAGCCAATTATCTTCGATATTGCTACGTCAACGGCTGCTGGCAATCGAATTCGTGTTTTTAAGTATCAAAATAAACCCGTGCCTGAGGGGTGGGTTGTCGATGGTCAAGGTCTTTCAGTGACAGACCCCAGTCGTGCTGAGGACATCGTTTATGGCCGTGAGCGAGGGGGCATCACGCCACTCGGTTCAACGCTAGGGTTAGGTAGTCACAAGGGCTACGGGTTGAGTCTGATGACTCATTTTTTTGCGGGTTGTTTGACTGGCGCATCTTTTTCGGGGCGCGTGAGATTGCCCGAGGAACAGCGTCACACGCCACTCGGTCAAGACAATATCGGCCACTTTTTTTTGGCCATTGATCCAGCTCGCTTCGGTGCTTTGACAGATTTTTTTGGCAGTGTTGATGAGGTGGTTGATTCTTTGCATGCAACCACGCCTGTCGACCCAGATCATCCTGTGATGCTTCCCGGTGAAATCGAGAGTCGAGTCATGCAACAACGGCTGGTCGATGGTATTCCAATTGCTGACGCGCTCATTGCTCAATTGGCCGAACTGGCAAAATCTCTCAACGTACCTGATGTGTTGACAGAAAGTTAAGGAGTTAAATCAAATGACGATCAAAATCAAACCTTACGAAGCGATGATCGGAGCTACTGTTTTTGGAATGGATCTGGCCAAACCCTTGTCTGATACTGAGGAGGAGATGTTGCGCCATGCTTTGGCTAATTATGGGTTCCTTAGGTTTCCCCAGCAACACTTGCAAGAGTCAGATATGATTAATTTTGCGTTGCGATTTGGGACATTAGAGATCAACGTGGCCAATACTAAGCGTGATCAAACTTACCCTCAAATCATGACACTTTCAAATATCGTCGAAAACGGGGTGAAGATCGGTTTGTCTGATGCTGGTCAGGGCTGGCACACTGACATGTCTTATTCTAAAAACATTGCGTTAGCTAATATGCTGTACGGAGTGAAAGTGCCAATGCGTGATGGTAAACCATTGGGCGCCACTTTATTTGCTGACATGGCTTTAGCGTATGACACTTTACCCGATCAAGTTAAAGAGCAAATTGAAGGGTTGTCATCAGAGCATGATTTTAATAAATTTTGGGAAATGATGCGTGCGCGAAAAGGCTCAGATAGACCTGCACTAAGCCTTGCACAAAGAGCAGAGAAACCCCCAGTAATTCAACCCATCGTCATGCGTCACCCCGTTTCGCGCAGGAAGATCTTATATTGCAACCCAGGTTATACCGTGCGCGTGATCGGAATGTCTGATGCTGATAGCCGGGCACTGCTTGATTATTTGTTTGAACATCAAGTGAAGCCTCAGTATTCATTTGCCTTTGTTTGGACCGAGCTTGATGTGCTAGTGCTAGACAATATTCGAACACTTCATAATGCAATTCCAGATTATCTGCCCCATGAGCATCGCCTTCTAAAACGTTGCCAAATCATGGCTGACAAGGCGATAGACGCTCACTTAGAGAGTGTGTAGATGTTTACGCCTATAGAAAACATTCGCGATGTCTACCCATTTGATCCGTTCAAAGCGATCGTGTCACCCCGACCGATCGGCTGGATTTCCACCGTTTCCAAACTAGGCATTCCAAACTTGGCGCCCTATAGTTTTTTTAACGCCATCAGCACTGATCCAAACATGTTGGGCTTTACAAGTTCTGGCATTAAAGACACACTGATTAATTGCCAAGACACGGGCCAATTTGTGTTCAACGTGGTGTCGCATAATCTTTTAGAGGCCATGAATCTGACCTCTGCTGCTTTAGCGGCTGACCACAATGAGTTCGAATATGCTCATCTGGGGCAGGTGCCTTCTGTACGGGTTAGACCCTCGCGAGTCGAAGGTACACCAGCAGCGCTTGAGTGTAAAGTGGTTGACATCTTTCGCTTGAAAGATCTGGACGGCAAAGAAACGAATAGTTGGTTTACCATCGGGCAAGTGGTGGGTGTATTTATTGACCCAGCGTATATAACTAGCCAGGGGCGATTTGACACCGCAAAAGCTCAGATTCCAGGACGCTGTGGTTATTTTGACTATTCTTCCAGTGATCGCATCTTTGAGTTATTAAGGCCCTGAAGATTGTTTTGTTGTTTGAATCTATGACACATCACTTTGTCACAATCATTCGAGTGCATCATGAGCCTTTGCGGTAGAGTGTAAGTAGTAGGGTGGCCTAGTGTTCTACATAAACGATATAAGCAGACATCAAGCACAAGGCAAGTAACGAATTATTAAATTTTTAAAAAATTGAATGTTAAATATAAATAACTTTTAATAAGCCAAAAAAATCTTGCAAACGCTTGTTTTAGGTGAGACTATAAATTTTGGTAGAAAATTATAACGAGTGATGCTAGTGCAATTTATTATTTTTGCTGTCTTGTTAGTTTGAATGTTCATTCAGTCTGCTAGCAACTATGTCGCTTTTTTTATCAGTTTTTTTGGTTAAATAAATACACAAAAAATAGGGGAGACCATGGATCATAAAAAACGTACCTTTGCTAAGGCACTTATTGCGGCGCCAATGCTGGCATCTTTGCCTTTGGCAACTGCCTTTGCGCAGCAGTCAAATGTTTGGCCAACGGGTAACATCAAATTAATTGTCCCATTCGGTGCGGGGGGGTCAGTCGACCGTTTCTCTAGGGGCTTAGCTTCTCACTGGGAAAAAACGCTGGGTGGTCCGTCTATTATTGTTGAAAACCGTGGCGGTGCCGGCGGCATGCTCGGTGCTCGTACTTTTATAGGTGCACCTCAAGACGGTTCAGTTCTGTTCGCAGGAATTCAACCAACGTTAAGCATGAATATTGTGGCTCAAGGTGCTGATTTCTCACTTGATGATTTTGTATTCGTCAACATCGAACAGCGTGATTACTCGTCTATCACTGTGCGAGCAGATTCAAAATACAAAACGATTGAAGATTTAGTTAACGATGCGCGTGCTAACCCTGGCAAAATCAAAATCTCAATGGTGCCAGGCTCAGGTACTTACCTATTTGGTTTGGCTTTTGTGAAAGCGCTTAATTTGAAGGTGAATGTCGTCACTTTCAATGGTGGTGGTGCGCAACGTACTGACCTGTTGGGTGGGCACAGCGACGCGATGGTCGCTTCAGCATACGGTGATATGGTGCTTGGCGATAAAGTTCGGGTGCTCGCTGTATCGTCTCGTGAGGTCTTTCCAGGTTGGCCAAATGCGGTGCCAATTACCAAAGCCTACCCTGATATTAAGATTCCACCCATCGGAGACAACCGGTTCATTGCAGTTTCTAAAAAGTTTGCAGAAAAAAACCCAAAAGAATTTGAAGCGATCGTCGAGAGCTATAAAAAACTTTTCAATAGTCAAGCATATCAAGATTACCTCAACAAGCAGGGTTCGATATTAATCTCGGCCTACCGTGGCCCTGAGGAATCGGCAAAGATGGTTCGTGAATTACACGAAGTAGTTGTTGAATTCAAAGACGCACTGCAGGGTAAGTAGACCGTTCGTGAGTTGTGTGCAGCCGGTTGCTAGTTGCTAGCGACCGGCTGTTCGATTGTGTTGCTGAGGACGACTTCGATGAATGTGTTATCTGCCATAAAAATAGTGTGTGCCGAGATCATTGTGCTGTTGCTGATTTTCGGTTGCTCGGCGTTGTACTACCTTGAAGTGGCTGCTTTGCCGTCTCGCACACTCAACTTATTGTTGATACAGCCCGTTTTTGTCGTCATTACTATGTGTACTTTTGCGTTGATTTTTTTAAAGCTTCGTGACTCGTACATGAGGATGCATAATTCAGAGGAGTCATCTTTGACAAATGCCTCAATAATAGAACAAGCATCAGCATCAGCATCAGCATCAATAATTGCAAACACGACGGCCCATCGTACCTTCGTAAAAAATAGCATTTCATTTGGAATATGCACTTTACTTTACGTTATTTTGCTCGATAAACTCGGTTTTGTCTTAACCTCTTTTCTTTACCTCAGCGTTTTAATCTATCTACTTGGAAGCCGATCACTTTGGCTAACATTTGTGTTGCCTGTAGCTGTTGTGGCCTTTCTTTATGTCACGATGGTGGTCATGCTGAAATTTTCTTTACCAGCAGGATTTCTGGTCTAGTGTTGATGCACTTTTACCTTAAGGTCACTATTTATGGCTGAGCTTTCTTCATTATGGGCCGGCATTTCATTATTGGCTGATTGGCATGTCATTTTAATGATGATGCTTGGGCTTTTGTTTGGTATTGTGACGGGGGCAATTCCCGGTTTCAGTACACCGCTCGCTATAAGTGTAATGCTACCAATCACTTTCAGTATGGAACCCTTAGGGGCGATTGTTTTTCTCACTTGCATTTACGCAGGGGGCAATTTTGGTAGCTCTATATCTGCCATATTAATTAATATTCCTGGTTCACCGCAGGCCATCGTTACTGGGTTAGATGGTTATCCCATGACGCAGCAAGGACGTGGTAGTGAGGCTCTAGGTTTGGCAGTGTCGTCCTCGGCCGTTGGTAATTTGATTGGTGCGATTTTTCTAATTTTGATCATGCCACTGCTAGTAAAGTTTGCACTCAGTTTTGGCCCGCCGGAGTTGTTTCTAGTTGGCGTGATTGGTTTGACTGTGATTGCGAGTCTGCATAAGAGTTTTTTAAAAGCGATCATTGCAGGCGCTTTTGGTGTTTTGCTAGGTACTGTTGGTATGACATCGGCCGGATCAACTCGTGGCACTTTAGGTTTTTACGAGTTATTAGATGGTATTCCCCTGATACCAGCATTGATCGGTTTGATTGGGTTTTCTGAGCTTTTCTTGATGCTGCAGCGTACTTATGTTGCCGGTGGAGAAGCGTCTAACACCAGTCGAAATAGTGGCAATCTTTCACAGTTGCTCGTTGGGTTTAGGCGATCTTTTCGTCACCCAGTCGCTTTGTTACGTTCCAGTGCGATTGGTGTCCTAATCGGCGGTTTGCCTGGGGCTGGCGGTACGGTTGCTAGTGTTGTTAGTTACAACGAAGGGCGTCGATTTTCAAAGAATCGTGCCAATTTTGGAAAAGGAGAACCTGAAGGCGTGATCAGCGCAGAGGCTGCAAACAACGCATCTGAAGGCGGAGCGCTTGCATTGATGTTGTCATTGGGTATTCCGGGGGGGTTGGCCACCGCCGTTTTGATTGGTGGTTTTATGCTACAGGGTTTAATTCCTGGCCCTCGCTTATTTCTTGACAACCCAGCGCTTCTTTATGGTGTTATGAGTGCACAGATTTTTGCGTCATTCATGTTGTTACTTTTTGGTTTAATCGTATCGTTTTATGCAGCCAAAATTGTTAAGGTTCCTACTGTTGTTTTGATTCCGCTCATTGCTTTGTTTTCAATTATTGGAACTTACGCAGTTAAGCTTTTGATGTTTGATGTTTATATCATGTTGGTGTTTGCTGTTGTCGGCATTGTGTTGCGTAAATTTGATTACCCATTGATCGCGATTATTTTAGGTTTAATCTTAGGACCAATTTTAGACGGACAACTTATGCGCACCTATCAGGGCGCAGGCGAGTTAACGTTATCAATTTTTCTGGACCGTCCGTTGAGCTTGCTTTTGCTGGGTATATTGGCTTTGAGTCTTCTACCATTAGCCGTTCGTTTAACGAAATCATTTTTCAATAAAAGGGGGTAGCCAGTGAGTCATGACATGCTAACAGTGTATTGGCAACCAGGTTGTTCAAGTTGTTTAAATCTTAAGGAACATTTGACTAGATATGGTGTTGCGTTTGAGTCGGTCAATGTTAGAGAAAATGCTGAGGGCTTTGAGGCTTTGGCCAAACTCGGCGTGCGACAAGTACCTGTTTTGGTAAAAGGCGATCAGTGGTGTGATGGACAAATGATCGCGCAAGTCAACAATTTGGCTGGTATTGAAGCGAGCCGTAGCGAGATGCTTGGGCCGCTTGAACTTTCTGGCCGTATGACTGACTACTTACCTGTGCTCAAGGCGTATGTAACGCAAATACCTGCTGATCGTTTTGGTGAAATGTTACCAGGTAGGCCTCGAAGCTATGGCAGCTTGGCCTGTCATATTGCAGAGATCATAGACTTGTTCTTAAGGGTGACACAAGACAAGTACTCGCTAGTATTTACCGATTATGAGCATCCGTTACCTGTTGAGTATTCAAGCCCTGAGAAGCTGACGCATTACATCTCATTTGTTTCTGATCGGCTGTCTAACTGGGTTGAGAACGAGTTGGCTGGACTAGATTTTAAAGCAATTGCTAGTGTGTATTATGGTGAACCGACTGTACACGAATTCATGGAACGCACAGCTTGGCATGCGGGCCAGCATCTACGACAAATCGAGCTTGTTTTACAAGATAAGCTTGGCAAGATACCAGAGCCTAGGTTGTCTGAGGCTTTGTTTAGTGGGCTTCCGATGCCTCGTTTAGTATGGGACGATCAGTTGATTTTTTAAGGGTTGAAAACGCAGTTAAAGAAAATAGTTAGGCACTTTATGCGACATCAGCGCTTAGGTGCTACATGATATGAGGCATTACTTTTATGGATATGAGTAGATTAGTCGATGAGGTTGCGCAACCTAAACCTTGGTTGGCGAATGATATCAAACGTGACACTCGATGGATTAGGCCTTTAACGTCAGCGGAAAAACTGGGGTTACTTAAGGGGCTGACGGTTTTCTTGGCGTCGAATAAACCATTAGAAGACTCTAGCGGGGAAGATTTTGCGTTTGAAGATGTCAAGCAGTTGTTACAAGATATTAACCATCAGCTTTACCAAGGCTTTGGGCTGATCGTTTTGAAGGGGTTTCCGATTGAAGGTCTTGATGAACCCTCAATTAAGGCGCTTTACTGGGGGTTTACCAATCAACTTGGTGTGCTCAGGCCGCAAGGAAAGAACAGCGCCTTAATCAATCATGTCAAGAATGTGGGCGGTGTTTATAGGGCTGCCGGCGGAAGAGGTTACAACACCAACTCAGAGTTAGACTTTCATGTAGATTTTGCTGACTTTGTTGGCTTGCTTTGCATTCAAGAAGCCAAGTCTGGTGGTATCAGCAAAGCATGCTCTTCGAGGGCTTTGTTCGAGACGTTAAAAGACCAATCGCCTCGGCTCGCTGAGGCTTTGATGATGCCGCTCTATTATTCGCGGCAAGATGAACACGCCGCTGACGAGTTACCTTACTATCTGACCCCTGTGGTGGCTTTTGAGCAAGGGTGGTTTAGTTGCAGATATACCCGAAACCATATTCGGTATGCCCATCGACACGAGGGCGCCGCAGCGCCAACTGAGCTACAAGAAGAAGCGATGAACTGGATCGATCAAAATGCAGGAACCGAAGCGTTCACACTTGACATTGAACTGGTACGAGGCGATTTACAGATTCTCAATAATCATGTGATCATTCATTCGCGAACAGCTTTCGATGATTACGAGGAACCAGAGAGAAAACGCAGCCTATTACGAACATGGATAGCAACACCTAATAGTCAACCCTTATCCCTCGCGATGAAGCCTGCATTTCACGATCAACGTTCTGGGGCGGTACGCGGGGGTATCAAAGGCCAAGCGTTTGATGAACAAAAGCAGGCTTACACACGCAAAGCCGCAGCATTCCATTCAATGGTCTGGAACTAATATGACGGCCCAAACGCTGTACGATAAATTATGGGCATCGCATGTCGTTGATAGTCGTAGCGACGGTAGTGATTTGCTTTATGTTGACAGGCATTATGTACACGACGCCTGCTCGCAGGGGTTCGATTTTCTCGATCAATCGGGTCTTTCAATGCATCGCGCAGACCTGACCTTTGGCATGGAGGATCACTACATTGCCACCCGTTCTGGAATTTCACGACCGGAAAAAATAATATCTCTTGGGGGAGTATTAGCTGCAAACGCAGCCAGACACCGATTCTCCAGTTTTGGTCAGGGTTCTGCTTTCCAGGGAATTGCACATGTCGTGTGCCCCGAACTGGGGTTGACGTTGCCGGGTGCATTGGTCGTGTGCGGTGATAGCCATACGGCCACTCACGGCGCCCTAGGTAGCCTAGCCTTTGGGGTAGGTGCATCTGAGATCGCCCACGTATTGGCGACACAAACCATTTGGCAAAGAAAGTCAAAGTCTATGCGGCTCTGTGTTGAGGGAACATTAGGAATAGGTGTAAGTGCTAAAGACCTTATTCTGTTCTTGATAGGACAAATTGGCGCAAGAGGCGGTACAGGGTCCGTGATTGAGTATGCGGGGTCAGCAATCGCCGCACTTTCGATGGAAGCACGTATGACGGTCAGTAATATGTCGATTGAGGCGGGGGCCAAGTCTGGCATTATGGGTCCCGACTCAACAACAAGTGCTTATCTCGCGTCTCGTTTGTTTACACCTGCTGGCCAGCAATGGGACCAGGCGCAACAAGCATGGGCAGCGTTGGTGTCAGATGTCGACGCAGTGTTTGACCATGACCAACTGTTTGATGTGTCATCTCTTGAGCCTACCGTTACTTGGGGGACGTCGCCTCAAACAGGTATTCCCATTACGGGATGCGTACCAGATTTGACTAACTCTGATGAGTCGAATCGCCAACAGATGATGGCCATGATGAACTATATGGGCTTAGAACCAAAAAAGCCGATTCGTGAGGTGTCTATTGACCAAGTTTTTATTGGCTCATGTACCAATAGTCGAATTGAAGATCTTCGCTTGGCGGCATCTGTTGCTAAGAAAGGGCGGGCAAAAGTTCCCACCTTGGTTGTGCCTGGTTCCACCAGTGTCCAGAAGCAGGCACAGCAAGAAGGGCTAGATCAAATTTTTAAAGAGGCAGGGTTCGAATGGGCAACACCAGGGTGTTCTATGTGTGTGGCGATGAATGGTGACTTGGTAGCCCCCGGTAAACGCTGTGTATCGACTTCTAACCGCAACTTTATGGGTCGACAAGGGCAAGGCAGTCGAACGCACCTCGCGAGTCCTTTGACCGCGGCTGCCAGTGCGTTGACTGGCCGGTTGACTGACGTAAGAGAGGTGCTTTGATGCAATTTCAGCCTGTCAATCATCTAGAGGGCCTCTGTTACACATTGGCTATTGATCACATCGATACAGATCAGGTTATACCTGCCCGATTTCTTCATCGGTCGAGATCAGAGGGGTTTCGAGGGCTGTTATTTCATGATTTCTCGGGGCTACTTGCTGATAAGCAAGGGTTAGACTTGAGTTGGGTGAGTGACATTAATCAAACCCCTAAGATGCTGTTGGCGGGCGAGAACTTTGGGTGCGGTTCGTCGCGTGAGCACGCAGTATGGGCGCTCATTGATAACGGTTTCAAAGTTATTATTGCCAAGAGCTTTGGCGATATTTTTTATGGCAATGCTGTTAACAATGGCCTATTATTAATTCGATTGACTGATCTGTGGTCAAGCTTTTCTGAATCTCTTGTTACAAATAAAACGGTGCAAGTCAAACTAGATCATCAGACACTGCTCACTAAAGATGGCAAAATTCATCCCTTTGAAATTGATGAATTTTTCAAAAATATGCTTTTAAAGGGCGCACAAGAAATCGATATCACACTTAGCTTGAAAGATAAGATTTGCGCCTTTGAAATTAAACAGACGCAGCAGTTCCCCTGGTTACAACACCCGACTGCTCGTATTCAACCTTTGGAGAAATAAATGAGTCGAAAAATACTCGCGGACAAAGTGCGCCGCAAGGAATTGATCGTTGCCCCTGGCATTTACGACATGATTTCAGCACACATGGCTGATAAGATGGGGTTTGACGCACTCTACGTTACTGGCTATGGAACAGTGGCCTCACATTTAGGTTTGCCAGATGCGGGAATCGCGACATATACAGACATGATCGAGCGCATAACGCGATTTTGCGACTTAACGAACACGCCTGTAATCGCCGATGCCGACACTGGCTATGGCGGCTTACTCAACGTTGCTCATACGGTCAAAGGTTATGAAAAAGCTGGTGTGGCAGCTATTCAAATTGAAGATCAGCAATTTCCCAAGAAATGTGGGCACACACCAAACCGCCCAGTGGTGTCAACTGACGAAATGGTTCGAAAGATTAAAGTGGCATGTGATGCCCGCACTGATCAAGACTTTCTAATTATTGCTAGAACTGATGCCCGCACTGGCATGGGTATTGATGAAGCGATTGCGCGGGCTCATGCCTTCGGTGAGGCAGGTGCAGACGTGCTATTTGTCGAGTCACCCGAGTCAATAGAAGAGATGACCAAAATCTGTCAGTCTTTTGATAAACCATTGGTGGCTAACATGGTGACTGGAGGCAAGACCCCCGTGCTACCAGCAGCTGAGTTGAAGCAATTGGGCTATACCATTGTGATACACCCAGCGGCTGGGTTTTTGTCTTGTGCTGCGGGGTTGGCGCAAGCATACGGTGAATTAAAAAAACACGGCAATGTGACTGAGGCTACGCCGATGTATAAATTTTCTGACTTTAATGAGTTGATGGGTTTTCCTGAAGTCTGGGCATTCGAGAAAAAATACGCACAAGACTGAATGATATTTGGTTGGGCCGATGCGCCCTAGATTCAGATCAAGCGTATCGGCACCTTCCACATTTGACTGGTTACACAGGCCCAGTGTATTGAACATGCGCTGACGGCGCAAATCGCGGGCGTAAGTAAATTGCAGCTGCCCTTGAAACAGAGTCAATGTGCTAATACGATCAGCGAGTAGCCAAACATGTAACTCATGCGCCATGCTGATTACCAACAGCCGCGGTAGGCAAACCACTCAGTTGAATGACCCCTACCCAAAACGTCAATGACCCGTAGTATGTTTTCAAGTCTCAATTTGAACTTGCCAGCTTCACGGTGAGAAGGATGTCAACCCAAGGTTTGATCTTAGCGGCTGAGACACTGCGTAAGACTTGATGCATGACATAACCTGTCAACTCAAGCTTAGTTATCAAGCCTGCTTTCAACTGCACGGGCAAAGTCTGCAAAATCTTCTAGGCGTTCAGTCACAATACTGAAAACCACTTCCCAATTGATGGCCTCGTAATTGTGAATAGCGATGTTACGAAAGCCGACAGCTTTTTTTAGACTTAACGCTAAATCGGCATGAATGATGCCAAGGTGTTGCAACGAGTCGAAAGTTTGCCCCATTGTTCTAGGTGCGGGTTCTTGCGATTGAGCAATTAAGTGCGTGCCAATATCAACGGTCAGTTGCACAGCGCGAGTTAAGTTCAGCGTAACAATATCTTGTGCGTCGACATCTACTTTTAGCTTGGCAAGTTCAACGGGGCAACTGGCCTGCGCACGATGAATGCTACGTCTTAGTGATTCAAGTTTTTGGGTGATGACTTCGCGGTCCATAATGTGCGTCTTTCCTTTAGCAGCCTGTCTTGCAGGGGTGCAAAATCAGCTTGGTCAATAATGTTACGGTAGACCAAGTTAGCCATTTTATCGCTTGACCCCAAAACTTGGCGGCCATGCTTGACGATTTGATTAAGCAGCGGCTGACCCACTTCTTTTAGGTCTATTAAATCGATAGGGCGACCGATTTCAAGCGCAAGTAAGTCGATCAGTTCTATGCGCTGCTTGGCGCTTAAGGGTTGTGGTGCCAGAATTGCGACATCAAGATCGCTATCAGGCCTTTGCTGCCCCGTAGCGGCAGACCCAAAAATAATGGCGAGTTCAATATAGCCCAGCGGCTCAAGCACAGCCCGAACGCAATCAATGTTGCGCTTGACTAGATCTTTTTCAATGAGCATTGGTGTAGCCATAAATCGCGGTTAAATCTTGTTTTAAAGCAATTCATAAAACATCAGCAAGGGGTTAGGTTGATGGTTTTTTGCTAACAGGCAATGACTTTGGTAACCCTCAAGTCATTGTAATGATTATATAAATTTAATGTTCAAATAATCACCTCGGGTTACCCACTGACGGCGCAGAAAAATGACTGCGCGTGGGTTGATCAATCTTATTCAGCGTATTGAGCTATGGGGCTTATTGAGATCGATGCGAACACATGGCAGTTTAGGCCCGTATTAAAATGTTTCGTTTTTACTTCGTATTTCTAATTCCCAGCTCCAAGCGCCTTTAGGCTGATTTAAAACCGCCATGTAAGTCTGAGCAATGGCATCTGCTGTCATGGCATCACCAGCAGGGTCTGACTTTACAGAACCGTCAATCACAAAATGTGCAACATGAATACCATCGGGCGACAACTCTCTCGCTAATGATTGAGCTAATCCTCGCACAGCAAACTTACTCATAGCGAAGCCAGACGAGTTGGCAAAACCTTTTACGCTTGCCGTTGCACCTGTAAAAAAAATGGCGCCATGTTTTTTTGGAATCATGCGTTTTGCGGCTTCTTGTGCCGTCGCAAAGGCACCCATAGCGGTTGTATTGACCGCATGGGCAACCTCTTTAGCATCAAGCGCATCAATTGCACCTTTCACCCTAGCACTCGGGTTAAACAAAACCACTTCGGGCTCGCCCAATGCGTTTTCAACAGAAAAAAAGAGTTTTTGTATATCTTCTATAGAGCTCACATCGACCTGAAAGGCATGGGCTTGAATCGGCTCACATAATGCTTTGAGCTTTTCTATGTTTCTTGCTGCTAAAGCGACGTCATAGCCCGCTTTTGTGAGTTCTTTAGCAAAAGAATAGCTAATATTTGGCCCTGTACCAACGATTAAAGCGATCTTCTTTTGCATGACAAACCCTTGATCAATGATTAACTGAGTTTACCCGTCACTTCAACTGCACGGGCAAAGTCTGCAAAATCGTTATGAATGATGCCAAGGTGTTGCAGTGAAATAATGAGAGGCCTTTGCGGCCTAGATCAATCTAATATATCAATATGATCATATAGATATAGTTTTATATTATTTTTAAATATATAGAAACACTCGCATAATAGTTTCTATGTATAAATATGACCACATTGACCAAACTTTAGTAGATCAAAGAGTTGTCCAATTTCGAGATCAAGTTGCCAGGCGCTTGAATGGCACCTTGGCTGAAGACGAATTCAAGCCGTTAAGGCTACAAAATGGCCTGTATCTTCAGCGCCACGCATACATGTTGCGAATAGCTATACCGTATGGCTTGCTCAGCGCTAAGCAGTTAAGGGTATTGGCAATGATTTCTGAAAAGTATGACCGGGGCTATGGGCACTTTACGACGCGCCAAAATATTCAATTCAATTGGGTAACGCTAGAGAACACACCTGAAATTCTTGCTCAGCTTGCTAAGGTTGAGATGCATGCCATTCAAACATCTGGCAACTGTATTCGTAACATCACTAGTGATGCCTTTGCAGGTGTTGCCGAAGACGAATACGTTGATCCTCGTCCTATTTGTGAGTTGCTACGTCAATGGTCAACATTTCACCCAGAGTTTGCGCACTTACCTCGTAAGTTTAAGTTTGCCATTAATGGCGCTAAAGAAGATCGTACTGTTCTACTCTGTCATGATGTGGGCATTGAGCTCAAGAAAAATACAGTGGGTGAATTAACAGCCTTCATATACGCTGGCGGTGGTATGGGTCGCACACCCATACTAGGGTCTTTAATTAAGCAAAACTTGCCATGGCTGCTCATTCCAAGTTACCTCACAGCCCTGCTCAGGGTTTACAACCGCTTCGGCCGTCGAGACAACATCTATAAAGCCCGAATCAAAATCTTAGTCAAAGCCTTGGGCCCAGAAGAATTTGCCCGCCAAGTAGAAGAAGAATGGGACCATATTAAAACTGGCGACGATAACTTTACGCAAACCGAGTGGAATCGCGTCGCTCAGCATTTTACAAGACCAGCATATGAGTCTTTACCTCAACTGAGTCATACGCAATTAATGGCGAGTGCGTCAAATGAAGAAAAGCAAGCTTATGCTCGTTGGCTAGAGCGTAATGTTAAGCCTCATCAAATGCCAGGTTATGTCTGTGTGATTTTATCTCTGAAACCTCACGGCACTGTTGCACCAGGCGATGCAACCACGGCACAGATGATGGCTATTGCTGATCTTGCAGACCAATATAGCTTTGGTGAATTACGTGTAACGCACGAACAAAACCTAGTGCTGGCTGATGTTGAACAAAATCAATTATTTGCATTATGGCAGGCAGCAAAAAGGCATTTTGTTGCACTTCCTAATATTGGTTTACTCACTGACATTATTGCTTGCCCGGGGGGTGATTTTTGCTCTCTTGCAAATGCCAAATCTTTGCCGATTGCTAAAGCCGTTCAAGAGCATTTTGATAATCTAGATTATTTATTTGATTTAGGCGACATTTCTCTCAATATCTCAGGTTGTATTAACTCTTGTGGCCATCATCATGTTGGCAATATTGGTGTGTTGGGTGTCGATAAAGATGGTGAGGAGTGGTATCAATTAACATTGGGTGGCGAGCAGGGAAGTCATGCTGCCATTGGCAAAGTGATTGGCCCATCATTTTATGCGGAACAAATTCCAGAGGTGATCACTAACATTATTAATACGTACATTGAAAATCGACTTGAGGGTGAATCTTTTATTCAATCGTATCGCCGAATAGGGTTACTGCCTTTTAAAGAGGCTGCTTATAAAAATATAAGTAAAAAAGTTCACGCTCATACTGCTTTACGTGAAGTGAGTTGATCATGAGCACAGAAAAGAAAATGCTCTCATTTCCAAAAGAGGGTGTACCGGTTTTGGTTTCTAATGATTGGCACATTTGGTATGGCGAACAAGAACAGAGTGATGTAGAGAGTGATATGCCAGATCTAGCGCAGGGCTCTTCTAAGTTATTGCTCCCATTCAGTTGGTGGCGCACCCATTACGAAAGGTATCACCAAGAATCTGAGCTCATGACTCAGGCTAAAAAAGGTCATATTGGTGTTTGGTTTGCAGCCGATGATGATATTTTGAAGCATGCCAAATGCATCGAGGCTGGAAAAGTGCTTTGGCCTGTCGTTGCGGCGCACTTCCCCATTTTTAGAGATGGTCGAAGTTTTAGCACCGCTGCTCTTTTGCGAGATCGTATTGGTTGGCAGGGTCAGGTAAGGGCGATTGGTGATGTTTTGATTGACCAACTCTTGCAAGGTGCTCGCGTTGGCTTTGATGCTTTTGACTTGCGTCCAGATCAAAATCTAGATGTTGCTCTTGCGCAGTTTGATCTATTTTCAGTGGCTACTCAAAATAGCTGGCGTGGTAAGCGCACACAATTAGCAGCTTAGAGTCATGGCAAAAAAGCACACGATGGCCAGCCAATGTATCGACCCATCAACCTTGGGAAAGGTATATCTGGTGGGTGCTGGGCCTGGTGCAGCAGACCTGATTACTGTGCGCGGTGCCAGACTCTTAGAGCAAGCAGACATAGTATTTCATGATGCTTTGGTAGAGCCTGAGATGTTAGCGCTTTCCCCTCAGGCGAGGTTAATTCCGGTAGGTAAACGTTGCGGAAAATTATCTTCGGCTCAGCAATTTATTAACAAACAATTGGTTGAAGCGGCACATCAATACAGCGTTGTTGTGCGTTTAAAGGGCGGTGACCCTATGCTCTTTGGCAGGGCAGACGAAGAACTACAAGCCTTACGCAATGCAGACATTGAAGTCGAGGTGGTGCCTGGTATTACCGCGGCGTTAGCCGGGGCGGCTGCCATAGGTCAATCGCTTAGCTTGCGTGGCGTGAGCAGAAGTGTGGCGTTTGTCACTCTGGCCCGGGGTGACGAGATTGTGACTTTAGGTCAACCCATGAGTCACCCTATAGCAGACACATTGGTTTATTACATGGGGCGTAGAGACGCCATAAAAATTGCCACCCAGTTGATTGAGCAAGCATCAAGCCACACCTTCGACACAACTGTTCACATTTTGGAAGCCGTTAGCACCCCTAGAGAAAGACGTTGGTCTAGTACGCTGGGTGCGTTAGCACAGGGTAAGGCAGACGCTTGGTTTGATAGCAGCTCGCCGGCACTGATTATGATTGGAAACGCTCTAAAAAATACAGATCACAAACAGGAACAATCAAACATGCCGGACACCAAAGTCAACAATAGCTTGCAAGACGGCCTCATCTTCTCCGACAGCCGGCGTTGCGCGTAATTTCACCTGGGGATACTGTTTTTGGCAGGCATCTAATAAAACAGGAAAGTCATTCCGTAAATGACCGCCTTGACCAAAAAAAACGGGTACAACCGTAATAGAATCTGCCCCTTTGGCGCATAATGCCGCGACCGCCTCATCTAGTGAGGGGTACATCAACTCTAAAAAAGCGAGTTCCACGTGGGTAGTAGCGTTTTGCTCGGCCCAAAGCGACGCGAGACGATCAAAAGGCTCACGCCATCGAATATCTCGTGCGCCATGGCCAAATAGTATGATTGCTTTCATGAAAGATTCTGCTCTCTTAACGTACACAATGTAAACAATGTACACAAAACCCGCTAACTTAGGTATTGTCGTCAAGCCCGCTTTCAACTGCAAGAGCAATTCGTACTTAAAATTTCTTTTCTATCTATCGGTTGAGGAAAGCCACGCAAGGCAAACTTTGCCATTGCGAAGCCTATAACAACTCGATTGCTGTGAGCAACAGTGCTGAAATTATTCAGTCTTGGGCAGATTTAAGCAAAACCGTAAGAGACAGTCTTAAGGGTGATTTAAACGTAGCCTATGGCCCGGGCGCTAGGCAATGCTTTGATTCCTATTCTGCCGGCAACAACTCACCCATTAAGCAAACCAATCACTTTGGTAAATCAATCAATATATTCGTTGGCCGTGCAGAGCTACCTGCGATGCAAATGCAAACAAATGATTTTTACAAATATCGGCAAGATCACGCGCAGCCAGGGAAATACACGTTACTAAGTGGCCTGAATCACTACACTGTGTTTGATCAACTTGTTAATGAAGACGGTGAAGTGTTGGTGGCGATACTTAAAATATTAAGATAACTGGGTAGTCTGCTACCATTAAATTAACATTAACCTCGCCCCTAACATCTAATTTTTTGTTTAAGAATACCTAAATATGCCCATTAAATCTTATATTCGAACTGTTCCCAATTACCCGAAACTCGGCATCATGTTTCGTGACATCACAACACTGCTCAAAGACCCTGTGGGTCTGCGCATCACGATTGATGAGTTGGTTAATCGGTATAAAAATACAAAGATCGATAAAGTGATTGGCATTGAATCACGTGGCTTTATTCTGGGTGCGCCATTGGCTTATGCGCTAGGTGTTGGGTTCGTGCCTATTCGTAAAAAAGGTAAATTGCCAGCAGAAACGATTGGGCATGACTACGAACTTGAATATGGTGCCGACCGTATCGAGATGCATATTGATGCCGTAAGTGAAGGTGAAAGTATTTTGCTTGTTGACGACTTAATCGCAACGGGTGGTACAGCAGAAGCTGCTGTCATTCTCATTGAAAAAATGGGTGGTAACATTGTCGAATGCTGCTTCGCAATTGACTTGCCAGATATTGGTGGCAGTCAGCGCCTACTAAATATGGGTCAAAAAGTATTTTCTCTCTGTGCATTTGAGGGTGATTAACAGTCTTGCGCACCTGAAGAAGTCTCAATATGATTTCAAAAAATAAGCGATGCCACCTGGGCAGCTGCACAATTGCATTGGGGTGAGCAGGGTACAGTTGATCTACTGGGTATCGTGGGTTACTACATCTTTCTCTCAGTCGTGATGAGCGGCGGCGGCACCCCAGTACCTGCAGACAAGGCAATGCCGCTGCCTTTACTTTAATTGGTTGTGCAATAAGAGAAAGTATCTAAGCCTAGCGTTCAATCATAAAATCTTTACTGACATCTGGCCCATTAAGAAAGAAGTTGTGCCACGCATTTTCAATAGGCGAGATGCCTCTATCTTTCCCTAGATCGCGAACAAAAACTTTCTCCACATGTTCAGGCAGGCATCAGCAGGCAATATAACTACCTGAGTTCGATTCTTCGTTAAAACTGTCGAAATTAATATTGTCATGAGACACAGCCCGTGTCTTTAGCAGAAGTTCATAGCTGAGTCGACCTATTAGTAATTTGCATCAAATAGACCGAGTAATATAGAAATGTTGCTGTGGCAATCTATGGTCATCAGCATTTCATGGCAAAGGTAATGGAACCGCTTAAGAAAATATTGGTTGTAGACGATGACCCAGAGTTGCGGCAGCTGCTCTCAACTTATCTCAATAAGCATGGGTACAACACCACCATGGCGGCGAGTGCTGTAGATTTAGAAGCGCACATTACACGTTTTAGCCCCGACTTAGTCGTATTAGATCGCATGATGCCTGGACGAGAAGGCATGGCTGCTTGCCGCGAATTGCGTGAGCAGGGCGAAGACGTGCCCGTTATATTACTGACTGCCAAAGATGAACCTGTCGATCGTATTATGGGCCTCGAATCTGGTGCAGATGATTATTTAGGTAAACCTTTCGATCCCCGTGAATTACTCGCCCGGGTTGAAGCTGTGCTCAGACGTAAGTCTGGGCCTTCAGCGCTAAAACCACAGGGACCATATCATTTTGGGCCCTTTGTGTTTGATGCGGATGCACGTCAGTTAAGTCGTGAGGGTGAGTTAATTAAATTAACGGGTGGTGAAATTGAATTGCTTGGCGCATTGATTCATCATGCGGGTAAGCCTTTGACTCGAGAAAGGCTGTTAATGCTCACGCGTGACGATGTGGGTGACCGCACTGACCGCACAATTGATATTGCGGTGTCACGCTTGCGCCGCTTAATTGAAGACGATTTGAAAGCCCCTCGCTGGATACAAACCGTTTGGGGTGTAGGGTATCGGTTCGTACCATGAAAAAATTAGCATTCTTACCGTTGTCGTTGCGTGCTCGTATTCTTTGGCTGGTTCTAATATCAGTCATTGCTGCCCAAGCTTTAACGCTCTATGTCATTTTTTGGCATCAACGTAACCAAGTTCAATCAGCTGCAGTCAGTATGCTGGTCACCAGTATTAGAACGTTACAGTCTGCCATGCAGTTCGTACCCGTTGAGCAACGCGAAGCATTTGTTCAGTTAACTTCTCAAGGGGAGTGGCACTTAAAACTTAATCATTTACCAAGAGAGGCGCGCTTTCAATCATTAAAGGGCCTTGAGCTAGAGCCAGATGGGGCACATCACATGCGCAAAAGTCTACGTCGACTTTCCAAAGATATTAATCGCGCATTGGGTGAAAAGAGTCAAGTTGCCATTATGGCTAGCGGCAAACCGTTGCTTTATGTTTCGCTGGGTGACAAGCAATGGCTAGAAATACCGCTTGATCGCGTAGACCCACCCATTACAAATAAATTATTGATGGGTTGGTTGATCAGTTTGGGGGTTTTGCTTGTGGCGGTAATTGGTTTTTCTTGGCGCATTTCGGCACCGATTGCACGGCTTGTTAAAGCAACCAATCAGCTTGCCCTAGGCGAACCGCACCCCGTGAAACCAGCGGGGCCAAAAGAAGTGCGCCAACTCGGTGAAGGCTTTAATGCCATGCTGCAAGCCTTGCAGCAATCACAACAAACACAACGCACCCTACTGGCGGGGTTGCCGCATGATTTAAAAGGCCCCTTAGCTCGTATGGCGTTGCGCATTGAGATGACCGATGACGAGGTTCTTAAACAGGGCTTAAAGCGTGATTTGGCTGATATGCAGCGTATGGTTGAACAGTTTCTTGATTTTATTCGAGGCCAAGATGCTGACCGTTTAAATCTTAAACCGGTGCGATTAGATCAGTGGCTGATGCGTCAAGTCGCAGACGATCAAGAACTGAGTAAGCCAGTTGAAATCAAAACACACGAGCTACTTACCCTAACTGATGCAGCAAGCCATGCCCCAACTGATAATTCAACCGATTTATTGAACCAAACAGCAATCGGCACACCTCGTTTATTTCCAGTTACCGTTTTAGCTGATACGTTGGCGCTTGACCGCATTTGGTCAAACTTAATGAACAATGCTTTAGAACATGGTGAGCCACCGATTGAGGTTTTTTTATATTTGGAAAAATCAGAAATTAAAAATCACCCTGACTGGGTCGTATTAACTTTTTCAGATCACGGCAAAGGTATTGCAAGTAAAGATTTTGATAGGGCTTTTGAACCCTTTGAGCGACTAGACAACGCCCGAACCCGCACGGGAAGCGTGGGGTTGGGGTTGAGTCTTGTTAAGGGTATTGTGATGGCGCACAGCGGAACAGTTTCGTTAGCGCAAAACCCCCACGGGGGTTTGCAAGTTAAGATAATGTTGCCGACATTAGGTACTGTTGAAAATTAAGAATGCTCTTTGTGTTTATGTGATTCTTTTTTAGATTGTATGGCATTGCTCACAACCATTTTTTGGGTGTCAGACAAACTGTCCCAAAATGTTAGCCACTGCTTTTGAACATCTTGGCGTGCTGCTAGCATTTGTGTAGCCATGGCATCTTGTTGGGTAAACATAGCACGGGGGTCAAAGGTATCTGACTTCATTTCAGCCTTACGCGATTCCTTTATAGTTCGCATTGCACTGCGCATTTCTTCACGCATTTTTTGGGTTGCATTTTGTGCATCAGTTAGCACCACTTTTTGGATGTCGTTTAATTGCAGTTGATCAACGACCTTGCTAGACAACGACAGCATATTTTGCTTATTGTGTTTTTTGTCATGACCCTCTTTGTACTCGCAGTTACCCCAGACATTGTTCGATGCGTAGGCTATGCCAGTTCCAGCGAGCATAGCGATAGTCAGACCGATAATAATAGGGCGAATACGATGGGTGGTTTTTTTAATGCCTGACGTTTCATTGATGTTGTTCATTTTGCACTTCCTTTCTGTGTGTTGATGACAGAACCATTGTGCAACGAGGTAGGTTTCAAATCTATTTCAAAAACATAGAAAGGTATTTCAAAGTATTTCAAAAACAGCTTCTAACTGAGCAATCTCAACATCGCATCTTTAACAGTCACCCCTAAACATCGACCCCTAAACATCAACCCGCCGTACCGGTTCGACTGGCTTCAGCCACCACCCAGTTTGATTCTGGCTGCGCGGCCTGCAATGATTCCAACAAACGCGTTTCAGTTTCATGTGCTTCACGTGCGTTACGTTCTTTCACATGGCCAAAGCCGCGCACTTTTTGTGGCAAACGCGCTAGCTCAAGGGCTGTCGCAAAGTTAGCTTCATTCAGTTGCGACGCAATTTTCAACATTAAGGTTTTAAAGTGTTCAATTGCATTGCGTTCGTCTTTGCGTTCAGCGTTGTAGCCAAACACATCAAACACACTGCCGCGTAAAAACTTAAGCTTGGCTAAAAAACGATAGGCATGAATCACCCAAGGGCCAAACGCTTGTTTAATGAGGTGGCCTTGGCTGTCACGTTTAGCCAGTAAGGGTGGGGCTAGGTGAAACTGTAGGGTGTAGCCCGGCTCAAATTGCTTGGCAATACGATCAAAAAAACCAGACTCCATGAATAAGCGAGCGACTTCATATTCGTCTTTATAGGCCATCAGCTTATATAAACTCACGCCCACTTCACGGGCAAAGCGATCGCCTTGTGTTCGTTTTTTTTCTGTGGTTGCAATATCGCGCACAAACTGTTCATACTGCTTGGCATATTCTGCATGTTGATAATCAGTTAAACGTTGTGTGCGGTCAGTTAAAAGATTTTCAAGTGATGGGGTAGTGGTGGGTAGTGTAATAACGTTGTCACGCGGGGCAATACCCGCGGCAGACTGCACAACTGTTAAATCAAGTGCGGCTTGGCGGCCCCAAGCAAAGGCAGCTTTGTTCATGTCAACTGCAGTACCGTTGATCTCAATGGCTCGCATGATTGATGCTTCTTGCAATGGCACTAAGCCTTTTTGCCAAGCGAACCCCATCAAAAATACGTTGGTCGCTACCGTATCGCCTAGCAACGCTGTAGCCAATGCAGAGGCATTGATGACATCAACTGAGTGCGCATGCTCAGACAGTTTTGCCAACATTGCACCAGGCGATGCTTGCCAATCAGGGTCTTGTGTGAAGGCCCCTGTGGGCGACACATCAGTGTTCACAACAATTTGTGTGTGCTGGGCTTCAAGCGTGCTGAGAGTTTCTTTAGCCACTGCTACCATTAAATCGCAACCGATAACCGCATCGGCTTGGCGAGTTGCAATACGCGCGGCAAAGAGTTCGCCAGGTGCTTGCGCAAACTTCACGTGCGACGTCACGGCCCCACCTTTTTGTGCCAAGCCTGCCATATCAAGTACTAAGACACCAATACCTTCAATGTGCGCTGCCATGCCCATCAACGCACCAATTGTGACCACACCCGTACCGCCCACACCGGTGATGACCACATGGTAGGGTTTAGCTAAGGCATTCAGAACCGGGTTAGGTAAATCGTGCGGCACTTTGGCTTGTGCGATTTGAGGGCGCTTTAATACCCCCCCTTCAACTGTTACAAAGCTTGGGCAAAAGCCTTTAATGCACGAGTAGTCTTTATTGCATGAGCTTTGATCAATGGCACGTTTACGACCTAGCGGGGTTTCAAGCGGCACAATCGACACACAATTAGATTGCATGCCACAATCGCCACACCCTTCACATACGGCCTCATTAATGACAACGCGACGGGTTGGGTCAATCAGTTTTTTTTGTTTACGACGACGACGTTTTTCTGCTGCACACACTTGCGCGTAAACAATAACTGAAACCCCTTTTTTTTCACGCGCATCTTTTTGAACATCGTCTAGTTGATCACGGTGATGAATCGTGACACCCATGGGTATGCCAGACATGCCCTTGTATGAATCAGTGTCATCAGAAACTAGATACATGTGCTCAATGCCTTCAGCCGCTACTTGTTGCAAAATTTGCGGCACAGTGGGTGAGCCTTCAATAGGTTGGCCGCCTGTCATAGCGACGGCATCGTTGACTAAAATTTTGTAAGTAATATTGACGCCCGATGCTTTAGCCGCGCGTATCGCCAAAGAGCCTGAATGCATATAGGTGCCGTCGCCAATATTGGCAAATATATGCTTTGTTTTGGTGAACGGCGCTTGCCCTATCCATGAGGCACCTTCGCCACCCATTTGGGTGAATGTTTCAGTGCTACGGTTCATCCAGTGAACCATGTAGTGGCAGCCGATACCGGCTGTTGCACGTGAGCCTTCAGGTACTTTGGTTGAGGTGTTGTGCGGGCAGCCCGAACAAAAATACGGTATGCGCTGTGCAAGGGCTTTTTCACCGTTAGTGGGGGCTTGCGCTGCAGGGCATTCAATTAAATACTGGCGCCCACCATCAGTGAGTTTTTCAGCGCCACATACTTTGGCAATGCGCCCAGCAATGACATTTGCAACGATCGCGGGTGTGAGTTCACCGTTAGGTGACAACAAAATGCCATCATGGGGTATGTTGACCCATTCACCTTTTTCATCGTACTTGCCCACAATGCGGGGGCGTGAGCCTTCAGGCTCGTTGTACAAGTGTTCTTTAATTTGGTATTCAATAATTTGGCGTTTTTCTTCAACCACTAAAATTTCATCTAAGCCTTGGGCAAACTCACGAATGCATTCAGGCTCTAGTGGCCACGACACCCCAATTTTAAGTAAGCGTATGCCAATAGATTGTGCAACATGCTCGCTAATGCCCATCATCTCTAAAGCTTCGCGCACATCAAGATAACTTTTACCCGTGGTCACAATGCCTAATTTAGCGTGTGGGGTTTGCCAATCTTGACGGTTGAGTTTGTTGAGCCGTACATATTCAAGTAACGCATAAATGCGTTCACGCTGCAGCCTGTTTTCTTGTTCAAGCGGTGGGTCGGGCCAGCGCATGTGAAAGCCATCAGGCGGAATCGGGTAGGTAGTGGGCACTTTGATTTCAATCGCCATCGGGTCGATGTTGAATGAGGCGGTTGATTCGATGGTGTCGCTAATGGCTTTAAAGCCAACCCAGCAACCCGAATAGCGCGACATGGCATAACCATGCAAACCAAACTCTATAAACTCTCTCACACCAGATGGGTTCATGACCGGAACCATCGCTGCAATAAAAGCATGTTCACTTTGGTGTGGTGACGTTGAGGACTTACAAGCATGGTCATCGCCCGCAATCAGTAAGACGCCACCCTGTTTAGAGCAGCCCGCCAAATTACCGTGTTTGAACACGTCGCCAGAACGATCAACCCCCGGTCCTTTGCCATACCATAAAGCAAACACGCCATCGACGGTGGCATTGGGGTCAAGCGTGACCATTTGCGAGCCCCACACGGCGGTGGCGGCCAGCTCTTCATTTAACCCAGGTGTAAACGTGATGTTATGCGCTTCAATGTGTTCGCGCGCGCGCCACAACTCTTGATCGACTGCACCCACGGGTGAGCCTCTGTAGCCTGTTACAAAGCCAGCTGTATTTAAACCGTTGGCTTCGTCACGCGCTTTTTGGGCGAGTAATAAGCGAACCAGTGCTTGTGTACCGGTCATGTACACCCGACCTGCTTCGAGGGTGTATTTATCAGATAGGGTCACGTCAGGGTTGGGGTTAACCTTGTTCATGTGTGTAGCGTCACTTGTGATGAGTTAGCTCATACGTTACAGCCGATGACCCACTTTAGGCAAGGTTGGTAAACACTAAGTATTATTTAATTTCTGCGTAAGTGGCAAAGCTGTTTTATAGCGCACCTGCTTTAAAGCGAAGCTAGATCGAATTTTTTCAACTTGCGAAATCGGTGATAACTGCTCAAGAATAAACCCTTCTAGAGCTTGCATGTCGGGTACCGCTACGCGAATTAAATAATCAGCATCACCTGTCATTAAATAGCATTCCATCACTTCATCTCGAATGCTGATGCGCTCTTCAAAGGCCTGTAAGGCTTCGCGGCTTTGTTGTTTTAAGCTGATTGAAATGAAAACATTAAGCTGCAAGCCCAGTAAATTTGGGTCAAGTAGGGCAACGTATTGCCGAATTAAACCGCTCGCCTCAAGCGCTCGCACGCGGGCTAAGCAAGGCGAGGGTGATAAATGAATGCGCTTAGCCAGTTCAACGTTTGATAGGCTAGCGTCAGCCTGTAAGGCCTCTAATATCTTAATATCAATTGAATCGAGGTTCATTATGCTTCACTTTTTTATTTTAACGGAATTTTATGCTAAAAAACAAGTATTGTTGACGGAATATGAAACCATCTGCCGGGTTGCTTTACGTAAAATAGTCATTCTGTAGCAGTTAAATATCAGTTCAGTTGAAGGTGATTTGCAGTTAAACAGCACGTCAGCTAGTAAACAACAAGTCATACACAGCGTTTTTAACAATAGGCATCAAGCCCCATGACACCCGAACGCCCTCTCGCAAACGATTTTAAAAAAAATGCCTTGGCTAACGTCGTGAACCTAGGCGCCACCGACATCGACCCAATTGAAACCGACGAGTGGCGCGAGGCCTTGCGGGCTTTGGTGCAACGGGAAGGCGCTGCGCGTGCGCGTTTCATACTAGATGAAATGGTCGCCTTGGCGCGTCAAAACCGCCTAGGCTGGACGCCTAATCTCAACACCCCCTACGTCAATACAATTGGCGTAGACCAACAGCCCCCATTCCCTGGCGATTTGGCAATTGAAGAACGCTTGGCATCGATCATGCGCTGGAATGCATTGGCCATGGTGGTTAAAGCGAATCAAGCTTATGGTGAGTTGGGTGGCCATATTGCCAGCTATGCCAGTGTGGCCGATTTATTTGAAACCGGTTTCAATCACTTCTTTCATGGTCGTACGTCAAATCATGGTGGTGACCTGGTGTTCTTCCAACCCCATAGTGCGCCCGGTGTGTACGCCAGGGCATACTTAGAAGGGCGCTTGACTGAAGCAGATTTACTGCATTACCGCAAAGAAATTACAGCCCCCGATGAAGGCGCGCGGGGCTTATCTAGTTACCCACACCCTTGGTTAATGCCAGACTTTTGGCAGTTTCCTACGGGTTCAATGGGTATTGGGCCGATAAGTTCAATCTACCATGCACGTTTTATGCGCTACTTAACGCACCGTCAATTATTAAATTGCGACTCACGCAAAGTGTGGGGCGTGTTTGGCGATGGCGAGATGGACGAGCCTGAAAGCATGAGCGCGCTCACCTTAGCCGCACGCGAAAAGCTCGACAACTTGGTCTGGGTCGTTAATTGCAACCTACAACGCTTAGATGGTCCTGTGCGTGGCAACGGTCGCATTATTGATGAGTTAGAAAAGCTATTCGCCGGTGCGGGTTGGAACGTGATCAAGCTCGTATGGGGTAGCGACTGGGACGGTCTGTTTGCACGCGATGTTAGCAACGCTTTGATCAATGCATTTTCTCAAACTGTTGATGGTCAAATGCAAACCTTTGCGGCTAAAGATGGGCGTTATAACCGTGAACACTTCTTTGGTCAAAATGAAGCGTTAGAGCGTTTGGCACAAGGTTTAACAGACGAACAAATTGATCGTTTAAAACGGGGCGGCCACGATTTAGTCAAGATTTATGCGGCTTACGCAGCCGGTGCGCAACATGCCGGCCAACCCACTGTGATTTTGGCGCACACTAAAAAAGGCTACGGTATGGGGTCAGCCGGGCAAGGCAAAATGACCACGCATAGCCAAAAGAAATTTCACGAAGACGACCTCATTGCTTTTAGAAACCGTTTTAATTTACCGCTTACAGATGAACAAACAAAACAGTTAAGTTTTTATAAGCCAGCGCCAGAAAGCCCTGAAATGCAATACTTGATGTCGCGACGCGAACAGCTCGGTGGCGCCTTACCAAAGCGCGAAACGACGTGTGACACGGTGGTGATACCTGCTATTGAGCACTATGCAAAATTTGCGCTACAAGCCAACGGTAAAGAAATGAGTACCACTATGGCCTTTGTTCGCATGTTGGGCACATTGCTAAAAGACGGCGCACTAGGCCCTCGTATCGTACCGATTGTGGCTGACGAAGCGCGCACGTTTGGTATGGCTAATTTATTTAAACAAGTCGGTATCTACAGTAGTGTGGGGCAGCATTATTCACCTGAAGACATCGATACCGTATTGTCTTACCGTGAAGCGTTAGAGGGTCAAATACTTGAAGAAGGTATTAGTGAGGCGGGCGCCCTAGCAAGTTGGACAGCAGCTGCCACCAGTTATAGCGTGCATGGCCTGGCCATGTTGCCTTTTTATATCTATTATTCAATGTTTGGTTTTCAACGCGTGGGTGATGCCATCTGGGCCGCAGCTGACCAGCGCTCGCGCGGGTTTTTATTAGGTGCCACCTCGGGCCGCACCACGCTAGGTGGCGAAGGGTTGCAGCACCAAGACGGTACCAGCCATTTGGTGGCAGCCACCATACCCAATTGCAAAGCTTACGACCCAGCCTTTGCAGGCGAGTTAGCCGTTATTGTTGATGCGGGTATGCGTGAAATGATGGTTGAACAAAAAGATATTTTTTATTACATCACGCTGATGAATGAAAACTATGCACAACCTGATTTGCTTGAAGGCAAAGTGGAACAAATACTGCAAGGTGGTTACCATTTTGCGCGATACGAATCACCCGAATCAAAACAAAACGTAACCTTGTTAGGGTCAGGTGCGATTTTGACTGAGGTGATTAAGGCTGCAAAGTTATTAGTTGAGCAGGGTATCAGTGTTGATGTGTTCAGTATCACCAGCTGGAGCGAACTCGCCCGTGAAGGCGCGCAGCACAGCACGTTTGGTGCGAGCACGGCGAAGCAAAACTCGGCTACACCAGCCTCTGGCAAACAACCTAACACTTCAAAATATGGCGCCACACAGTCAAGCGCCACACAATCGCACGCAACACAAGATGCCACGGCAAAGCAATCTTACTTAGCAGGGTTGTTGTCAAGTTCTGCTGGGCCCATAATTGCCGCAACAGATTACGTGCGAGCCTTGCCTGACACGGTGCGGGCTTATACTCCAGCAGGTCGGTATTTTGAATCGTTAGGCACCGACGGTTTTGGCCGTAGCGATACTCGCGCGGCGTTGCGTCAGTTTTTTAATGTCGATGCAAAAAGTATTGCGCATGCAGCGACTGTGGCTTTGAAACGTTAATGATTAAAGCGTTAAAGCGTTAAAGGGTTAATTCTTTAATTCTTTAATTCGTTAAATCAAAAAAAATGGTGGCCTGTAAATCAAGCACTTCAACTTGTTCTTGATTAAATGCTTGCCATTGACACACCATAATACCGACATCAGGTTTGCTGCTCGATGTGCGCACTTGTTTGATGGTGACCCGTGTATCGATTACGTCGCCAGGTCTAACTGGGGCGGGCCACTTAAGGTAGGCCAAACCAGGTGAGCCGACTGAATGAGAGTCTTTCAAAAAAGCATCAACCACTAAACGCATGGCTTTGCTACACGTGTGCCAACCGCTGGCGATTAAACCGTTGTAAGGCCCTGTTGCTGCAGTCTCAATATCGGTATGAAACCACTGTGGGTCATACGCTTTAGCGAAATCAAGAATTTCTTGTTGGTTAAGCGTAAAAGAGCCGGGTTTAAGAATTTGGCCTTCGTGAAAGTCTTCAAATCGCATGGTGGTTTTATTCTGTTGGTGTTGAAAGAGGTTCAATGACCCAGTTTGCTGGGCGTTTATTTAAAAATGCATCAAACCCTTCGCGTGCCTCATCGGTACCTCGAACACGGCTAATGGTTTGAGCAGTGAGTTCGCGCACCTGTTCTGTGATGGGGCCAACGTGTAGTTGAGCAAACAGGCGTTTAATTTCAATCATGGCATTGGGGCTACTGGCCATTAAGGCGGTCACTGATCGATCGACCGCGTCATCAAGCTCTTGGGCTTTGACGACCTCGTGAACTAAATGAATTTTTAAAGCTTGCTCGGCGTTGATGCGTTCGGTGGTGAGGGCCAAACGTCGGGCGTGTCGTTTGCCGATTGCATTGATAACGTAGGGGCTGATGACCGCGGGCAAGATACCAAATTTTGCTTCGGTTAGGGCAAAGCTTGCGAGCTCTGAAGCGATGACAATGTCACATGCGCAGGCTAGGCCTAAGCCGCCACCCAAGGCTGCGCCTTGAACGCGGGCAATGACGGGTTTGTTTGAGGTGTCGATGCAGTCAAGCATGTGAGTCAGTCGCTGTGCATCGGCTAAATTCCACTCTACGCTGGCTTGGCTAGCGCGGGCCATCCACTTTATGTCTGCGCCAGCGCTAAAGTGTTTGCCTTGGCCTGCTAAAACGATCACGCGCACGTCATCACGACGGTTAGCATGTATAAACGCTTGTGCTATTTCACCGATCATGACTTCATCAAAAGCATTGAATATGTTGGGCCGCGCCATGGTGATTTGTAAAACGCCGGGTGCACGGTCAATGAGTTCAAGTGTCGTGAATGAAGTCATAATTTAAGTGCCTCCAGCAGGCTATTTAGCTATCGAATTAAACTACTCTTGAATTTTAAGTTTTTTGGGTACAGTAAAAGGTCAAGAGCATGACATTTGAAATCAATAACCTTAGTTTAGGCTATCAAGCGCAGCTTGTTTTGCGTGCTGTGACGCTACAGCTTAAACGCGGTGAGCTGATCGGTGTTTTAGGGGCTAATGGGGCCGGCAAGTCGTCATTGTTGGCTGCTTTGGCAGGCGATTTAAGCCCTCAGGAGGGCCACATTTTACTTGACGGTCAAGCTGTTGGTAGCCTAACACCCACGCAATTGGCACAAAAACGTGCTGTTTTGCCACAGCAACCAGGTTATACATTCAACATGACGGTTGGGCAGTTGCTTGAGTTAGGTTTTTTTGCTTTCCCTGATTTGGCTTCGGCTGATGTAAATGAAGTGACCCAACGTGCACTCGCCCAGGTCTCTATTGACGCAACCCTCATTTCGAGGCCTCTTTCGCAGCTATCAGGCGGGCAATTGCAGCGCGTTCATATCGCCCGAACGCTCACGCAACTCTATGCCAGTGTTCAGGTTCGCGGCCAGGGTTGGTTGTTGCTTGACGAGCCACTGGCTAGTCTTGACCCTCTGCATCAAAAACAATTGCTTGCGCTTTGCCAACATGTTGTTCGAACCCACGATGTGGGGGTTTTGCTGGTGCTGCACGATTTAAATCTAGCTGCTCAGTGGTGTGATCGTTTGGTATTGTTAGGTGACCATCAGGTGCTAAGTGACGGTGCTACGTTATCAGTGCTTACAGAGCAAAACTTGCGTCAAGCGTATGGCATGCCGTTTCAAATTTTGAAGGTGCCGATTGATGGCAGCCTGCGTACTTTGGTGGTGCCTGTCTGATGATTCTATAAGTACCCTCGCCTGAGGTCGTTGAACCGGGTGGAACCTGCGCAAAGTTCGCGCAACAAAAGGATTGTCCAGCGGCTGCCGAGAGTTTCTGATGCCATCGCAACTGGGCAGAACTGGTGATAACTGTCAGTGAGCATGCCGCACTGAACACTGTTTAAAGTTCAATCTTCTCAAATCAACAGGAAGCATCAGATAAAAAATATGTCATTGAACACAATATGCGTCGCGTTGGCGGCCTTTCCAGTCGATACGATTACTGAAATTACCGGCATGTTGGCAAATGACAAATTTATTCAAAACTAAACACGCTTGGTTTATGAAAATGGTGACATTATCAAGGTGTCACATTCTTTCATGTCTTACCCCGACGGCAGTAAAGAAGCGTTGATGACAGTTGCAACTTTAAAAGATGGCTAAATTATTTAACTAGAAACAGGTGCAACAAGCCTCGAATAAATGGATACTAGCGCGAGCGTCTGGGAATTTGCATTGTGCATGGATTGAATTTACATTAACTTTTCAATTTGCAGCGCTTCACCAGATTCGAGAATCTCGCCTTGAAATTTACTCTTTTTAAAAAGCTTCCTTATGTTTGAGCTGTTACTCAAATTAATTCTCATTTCTGTCTTGTCCGTTGCAGCAATAGATGTGTGGCAACGCCTGTTTCATAAGTTAGGCGGCTTGCCGCCAACTAATTGGGTTATGGTTGGCCGATGGTTGCTGGTGCTTTTGCGCGAGCGCGTTGTGTTTAATAAGTCGTTACCAAGCACTCCAGCTATTTCAGGTGAGACTGCGGCAGGTTGGGCATTGCACTACGCAGTTGGTGGTGTGTATGTGTTGGTCTACTACGTATTGTGGCAGCAATTTAACGTATTAACACCAACGCTTGGCGATGGCTTACTGTTTGGTGTGATCAGTGTTGTAGTGCCGTGGTTTTTCTTTATGCCAGCTATGGGCGCTGGTGTATTTGCCCGAAATACACCTCGTCCGATTTTTGCTTGCGCCGGAGCGCTTGCAACCCACTGTGTATTTGGCATGGTACTGGCCTACTTGTTGGGTGTTTTGATTTAAGGGCAGGTGGCTTACCAAAACCCGTCTCATCACCCGGAATTTCAATACCTCGCCCTTGAGCGGCACTTTTTTCTTGTTTTGAATATGTTCTGGCTATAGCCGTTGCAAACAGCCTTTTCTTGCCAATCCTTTCGTCTGAGCAAAAGTAAAGAACGTCAAACTGTTGGTTCACTGCCGCGGTTCATTGGTGGCAAGTTTGCGATAACAAACCAAAACAAAGGGGTTTTAAGGGTGGAAAGCATAAGAATAAGCGCACATTGATAAATAATAATAATTCTCATTTATAAAGTCATTGTTTTTAGCTATCGTGGTAGTTAATAAATAGTATTTTATCTCTCGTGCAATCGCACCTAAAATTCAAAGCCGGGAATAGATATGCAAGATTAATGATTATTTTTACTGCCTACTATGATCCCGATGTTTTGCTATCACTAGGAGGTTATATGCAACTCAAAGGTTCTAAGACTGAAAACTGTCTAAAAGACGCGTTTGCTGGTGAATCACAAGCTAACCGCCGTTACTTATACTTTGCAAACAAAGCTGACATTGAAGGCCAAAATGACGTGGCAGCATTGTTCCGCTCAACAGCAGAAGGCGAAACCGGTCACGCCCACGGTCACCTCGAGTTTCTTGAGCAATCAGGCGACCCAGCAACAGGTATGCCAATCGGCCCAACCATTGACAACTTGAAATCAGCTGTCGCCGGTGAAACCCATGAGTACACCGATATGTACCCAGGTATGGCTAAAACAGCCCGCGAAGAAGGCTTTGACGAGATCGCTGATTGGTTTGAAACCTTGGCTAAGGCCGAGCGTTCACACGCTAATCGCTATCAAAAAGCGCTCGACGCATTTGTTGCGTAATTAGTAAACCATCTATCTAAATAGTTGGGCGCCCTGTACGACTGTGCAGGGCGCATTTTTCTTAATGAATTATCTTTGCACAAGGCTCGAAAAGGAACAACACCATGTCAACACGTGAAGGTAACCTCGAAGCCCCAACCCGTCACCCGATTGACTGGCTCAACCCCGATTTTTACGATGAAGAAAAACTCAACGCTGAGTTAGAGCGGGCGTTTGATATTTGCCACGGCTGCCGCCGTTGTGTTTCTCTTTGTGGTTCGTTTCCGACCTTGTTTGACTTGATCGACGAAACAGAAGATGGCGAAGTGCATGGTATCGACAAAGCCAAATATGGCACAGTTGTTGAGCAATGCTTTTTGTGTGATGTCTGCTACATGACGAAATGCCCTTATGTGCCGCCACACCCTTGGAATTTAGACTTCCCGCATTTAATGCTGCGCGCTAAAGCGGTAGATTTTAAAAAAGGCAAGGTCTCGCTACGCGACAAAATATTGTCGTCAACTGACACGATGGGTAAGTTTGCAGGCATTCCTATCGTGACTGAAGCTGTAAATGCGTTGAATAAAACGGTCGTGGTGCGTGGTGCCATGGAAGCAACGCTTGGCGTTGACAAGAAAGCCTGGATACCTGAATACGCCCCTAAAACGTTTAAACAGTTGGCTGAAGCCTCTTCAAAATGGCCTGAGCGCAATGGTGATCGCACACCCGGTAAAGTGGCAATTTATGCGACCTGTTTTGTGAACTACAACGAGCCAGGTATTGGTCAAGACTTAATCAAAGTTCTGAACCACAATGAAATACCGTATGTTGTTGTTCAAAAAGAAGCCTGCTGTGGCATGCCTAAGCTTGAGTTGGGTGACCTTGAATCAGTGGCAGCAAACAAAGAAAAAAACATTCCTAAACTCGCTAAGCTGGCCAAAGAAGGCTATGCCATCGTGACCCCCATACCTTCTTGCACTCTGATGTTTAAGCAAGAACTACCCTTGATGTTCCCCGACGATGCTGACACCCAGCTCGTTAAAGATGCCATGTGGGACCCTTTTGAATATTTCATCGAACGTAATAAAGACGGTTTATTGAAAACTGAATTTACGCAAACGTTGGGTAATGTGAGTTATCACATACCGTGTCACTCGCGTGTACAAAACGTAGGTAGAAAAACGGCTGAAACCTTAAGGCTCGTGCCTGGCACTGAGGTTAACGTGGTTGAACGTTGTTCAGGCCACTCGGGTACGTGGGGTGTCAAAAAAGAGTTTCACGACACCGCCATGAAAATTGGTAAACCGGTTTTTAAAGCGATGGCAAACAACACCCCTGACTACATCAGTTCAGACTGTCAGTTAGCAGGGCATCATATTGCACAAGGTATGCGTGAAAACGGTTTGAAAGAGCCCGAAATGGCGCACCCCATTACATTAATTGCAAAAGCATACGGCTTATAAATTGAGAATTCTATGACCAAAATAAAACGTGAAAGTTTGATGACCCTCGAGGCCTATCACAAGGCCCGCCCTGAATTGCGTAAGTTAGCGATTGAAGAGCGTCGCCTTCGCACCGTTTCGCTCGGTGATAATTTAAATTTGATATTTGAAAACGAGTTGTTGATGCGTTATCAAATTCAAGAAATGATGCGCGTTGAAAAGCTTTTTGATGACGCCAGCATTATGGACGAAATTGAGGTCTACGACCCGCTCGTGCCTGATGGTTCAAACTTCAAAGCCACCATGATGATTGAGTATTCAAACGATCAAGATCGTAAAGAGGCGCTCAAACGTTTGGTCGGTATTGAACACAAGATATTTGTTCAAGTTGAAGGCCAAGCACGTGTCTACGCCATTGCCGACGAAGACCTTGAGCGCTCAACTGAAACCAAAACATCAGCAGTGCATTTTCTGCGTTTTGAGTTGACGCCAGAAATGAAAAAGTCACTTAAAGGTGGTGCACAAATGATGGTGGGTTCTGACCATAAAGAGTACCCCATGCATGTGCCGACATTGCCTGACAACACGTTGGCTTCGTTGGTTTCTGATTTGATGTGATTAAAAGAATTTAAGCAGTACATTGACACCCTACCGGCCCTGAACGGCTGTGCTTGCCGCTCATCTTGGTCACGTCAATGAAATAACCCTAAAACCGATATTGCTTGCTGAAGTAGATGCTGTGTTTGAGTTTCTAGCGGCAACGCGATATCGGTTGCAATATGAATCATGGCATAAATAAGAACCACCCCGTAAAGGTTGGTTACCGCCAATTAATGAGCCTGTGCACCATTCCCATACATTGCCACAAACATTAAACAATCCAAATTTGTTAGGCTCACCAGCGCCTGCTTGAATTGGGGCTGGCTGCCAATTTGGGTCTGGTGTGTGCGGAAAAATACCACGAAATATGTTGCAAAGTAGTAGGCCATTAACATCTTTAAGCTCGTTGCCCCATGCGAATCGTTGATGTTCTAAACCCCCGCGGGCAGCGCGCTCCCATTGCTCCTCTGAAGGTAATGTTGTACCAGACCATTGGCAGTAAGCCGTGGCGTCATGCCATGAAATATGAACGGCTGGGTGGTGTGGGCGATCATGAATGTGAGACCCAGGGCCTTCGGGGCGTTGCCAAGAAGCATAGGGTACAGATAGCCACCAAGGTAAATTAGAAATAATTTGACGGTTCTTATTTCTCTGGTCAGCCGCAATTTGTAAATAAAAAACAAATGAACTACCAAATTTTTCAGCTTCTGTTATGTATTGTGTTGCCCGAATAAACTCTGCAAATTCCAAATTTGTCACGGTTGTCGCTGCAATACAGTACGAGTCTAACCATACGTTATGTGTTGGTCCTTCGTCATCTCCTGGAATGGCATCGTCATCCTCATTGCCCATCGTAAAATCACCCAAAGGAATTGGGCACCATACTCTAGACTGAACTAAACCCGCTAACAAATCTTCTAATTTGGGGTTGTATATAGCTTGAGTATGGTTAGGTTGATTCTTGTTAGGTTGATTTTTTTGTGGTGTGCAACAATTTTCTTTCATTGGCAATAAACCTTAAATTTCTTTGAAATTATGATTCATCCTTTTCCCAAAAGGCTCGAGTGACACCCTGTGTATTCATAAGCGCAAGAATTTTTTCACGAGGAATAACGCCACAGCGTAAGGCCCATGCTTCATATTGATTAGACATGTCGGTAACACGCTCAGGAAATTTCTGGGCCAAATCATGCAACTCAGTACGGTCAGATTCCATGTCATAAAGTTCCCAATTTAATGGGTAACGCTTAACTAATTTCCAATTGCCAATTCGTATAGCAGCATTACCCTCATGTTCCCAAAACATAGGTAATCGGTCAATTTCATCTTTTAGAAAAACCGGTTTAAGCGTTTGTCCGGCAAGAGGTTCAATTTCTATATCATTAAACGTGCTTGGATAATGACACCCTGTAATGTCTAAGATAGTTGCCATGATATCTGGTAAATAGCCAGGGGAATGTCTGATGCCACCTTGTTCTGCAATGCCTTCAGACCAATGAATGATAAGTGGTGTTGAAATACCACCCTCATGAATCCAATGTTTATAGAGCCGAAATGGTGTGTTCGACAGGTTAGCCCAAGCTGTGCCATAGCTTTGGTAGGTGTTCTCTGGGCCAGGCATGCGATTGATATCGTTTCCAATGTAAACGGGATCACCCTCGCGGGTCGTTGCACGAGCAATCATTAATTTATTAACGAGCTCATCTAGGGTCACGCCCTCTGGTATATCTTCTGCACAAGCCCCGTTATCAGATAAAAATATAATGACCGTATTATCAAATAAATTATGCTTTTTAAGTGAGGCGATTATTTTGCCAATACCTTGATCCATTCGATCAATTTGTGCAGCGTAAACTTCCATACAACGTAATGTCCAGGCTCGAAACTGTTCATCAGTTTCAGCTTCAGTCCAGGGGGGTTGGCTCGGGTCCCTAGTTGTTAATTTCCAACTGTCTTTCAGTATTCCAAGGTTAATTAATTTCTCTAATCTTTTTTCTCGAAGATCATCCCAGCCTGTGTCAAAGCGCCCTCTGTACTTTGCAATATCTTCCTCATGTGCGTGAAGGGGCCAATGAGGTGCCGTATAGGCAACATATTCAAAGAAGGGCGTATTGGCATGATGATTAACATGACTCTCAATATAATTGACAGCCTGATCACTAATGGCGTCAGTATAAAAAAAATCATTATCATGTGCTTCATTTTCAATGTTGGTATTGCCTCGGGTCAATGTGTTTGGGTCATAAAAACTACCCGCCCCAATTATGGTGCCGTAAAACTCATCAAACCCTCTCTGAAGTGGCCAAGTGTCAGTCGGTTTAGTTAAGCTTGATGCGACATGCCATTTTCCGCTCATATAAGTTCTATAACCATTAGATTTAAGAACTTCTGGAATGGTGACACAGCGGTTATTTAGATTTCCAGCGTAACCCTCGGGGCCTGCGTCATAGGTCAAAATACCAACGCCTGTTTGATGCGGGTGCAAACCAGTAAGCATTGAGGCGCGTGAAGGGCTGCAACGCGCTGTATTGTAAAACTGGCTAAATCTCAGGCCACCAAAGGCTAACTTATCAAGGTTGGGTGTATTGATTTCACCACCAAAACACCCAATATCAGAATAGCCCATATCATCGTTTAAGATCAGAATTACGTTTGATTTATTCGTTTTCATATCAAAATCCGTCTGTCTATTTTGTAAAAAATGATTGATTAAAAGTATTTAAAGGGTTTAAAGCTAAATGCGATTTCCACTCAAAGCATCAAAAAGATGAGCCGCTTTGGGGTTAAAACTCAGCGCTACTGATTCGCCTTCATTGACTGTTGATTCGTAATCTTTTTTCATCTTGATGAGTGTCCCTTGTGCATCACGAAAACTTGTAATAGTGCTGTCACCTAAGTCTTCTACTCGTTCAACAGTAACGGGAATTCCACTTTGTGCGATACAAATATCATTTGGACGTACGCCCAGTATGACAGGGCAAGGTTTATCAGTTTCATAGGGCACTTGCATGCTGTATCCGTTGACGTTCACTGACATGCCTAACCAGTTGCCGGGCAATAAGTTCATGGGAGGTGTGCCAATAAAGCCAGCTACGGCTGCTGTTGATGGGGTTACGAAAATTTCGCGCGGCGTGCCAATTTGAACAATTTTTCCGTCCATAAATATAGCGATTCTATCTGCCAATGTCATGGCTTCTTCTTGATCGTGAGTAACATATACAGTAGTCGTATCAAGAGATTTTTGTAATTTGTGTAATTCAAGACGCATGTCGAGACGAAGTTTGGCGTCTAGATTGGAAAGTGGTTCGTCAAGAAGGAATAGTTTGGGTTGTCGAATAATTGCGCGGGCAAGTGCAACCCTTTGCTGTTGTCCACCAGAAAGTTGCCCTGGCGTGCGTTGAAGCAAGTGACTGATTTCAACTTTTTCAGCAGCCTCTTTAACTTTTTGATCGATTTCAGTTTTTGACTTTTTTATCATTTTGAGTGGGAAGCCAATATTTTGAGCCACTGTCATATGTGGGTAAAGTGCATAGCTTTGAAAAACCATTGCCACGTCACGTTCGCCAGGTTCTTTTAACGTAACATCAACCCCATCCATTAAAACGCGCCCTGAGCTAACTTCTTCTAACCCTGCAAGAATTCGTAAAGTGGTTGATTTACCAGACCCTGAAGGGCCAAGCATGACGAAAAACTCGCCTGATTTGATCGTTAGGTTTACTTCATGTAATACGACTGTCTGCCCGTAGCTTTTGAAAACTTTATCGAGACAAACATTTGCTGAAGTCGATGTCATCTCCTTCCGCCCCCTTTAACAGCCCCTATAGTCAAACCTTTGACGATATGACGTTGAGCGAATATACCGATGATGATGACAGGTGCCATAGCTAACATAGCGCCGGCAGCAAGCTTGGCCCATTGTGTTTGCTCTACAGAAATAAAATTAAACATGGCTACTGTTACCGTGCGAACTTGATTGCCGCCCAGCACAACAGCAAACAGAAATTCATTCCACGCATTAAGAAATACGAAAATAGTTGTCACGGCAATACCCCCTCTCACTTGCGGCAAGATGACGTACCATAACGCGCCAAAACGACCTGCGCGGTCAAGTAATGCAGCTTCTTCCATTTCAAGGGGAATATCTTCAAAATACGAAACCAACAACCAGATTGCAAACGGCAATGAAAATGTTAAATAAATGACAATAAGCCCTGAGTAACTGTCAAGGCCTCCAACCTTTTGCAAAATCAAGTAATAAGGAATAATGAGACCAACAGGTGGCAACATTTGAGTGGCAAGCACATAAAACCCTGAGGTTTTTTTGACTGGGTATCTTAATCGAGCTAAAGCATAGGCTGCTGGAATGGCAAATAGCATCGTTAATAATGTTGCGCCAGTAGCAACAACTATGCTTGAAAGTATATTGGGCAGAATAGATGATGCGCCAAAGATAACCTCATGGTAATTATCAAGAGTGGGTGAAAAAATAAATTTTGGTGGGTAAGCAAGAACGTCTCGTTCTGTTTTAAAAGAAGTGAGTAGCCCCCATAAGACTGGAAATACCCATATGGCTAAGCTTATGCCTGTGACTGAATACAGCGTTATTTGACGAAGCGGCGAGCGGGCGTGCGTGTTCATGAAGATTTCCTGCGGACACGAAACATAATGAAAGAGATAGCAAGTGTGATGGTCATAAGCATGACGGCTAATGAAGAGCCATAGCCCAAATTTAAAATAGTGAAGGACGTTCGGTATGCATAAAGATTTAGTATTTCAGTTGATGAGCCTGGACCACCACCCGTGGCTGCATAAATTGCCGCGAATGCTGAAAGTGCGGTCATTGATCGTAAAATAATTACCATGATTATTGCGGGCCGAATTAATGGCAATGTAATGTAGATGAACCGTTGCCATGCACCCGCGCGGTCAAGCCGCGAAGCTTCAAAAACGTCAAGGGGTAGTGTTGAAAGAGTGGCGAGTAAAACAAGAAATGCAAACGGAGTCCACTGCCAAGTATGTATGGCTATAACTGAAATCAGTGCTAATTGAGGGTCCCCAAGCCAATTGTGGCTGCCAAGACCTAACGCCTGAGAAACCATGTCAACAAGACCGAAATCTGGTGCGAGTACTAACGTTCGCCAAAATAGTCCAACGACGACGGGTGCGAGCACGATCGGCAAAATAGCAATAACCCGCATTAGCCCCTGACCACGAGGTATCTGTATGACGAGTAACGCAAGTATTAAGCCAATTATGACTTGCAGCACAACAGTAGAAGAGGTGTATACGACAGTAAGAAACAGTGAGTTCCAGAATCTAGGGTCTTCTCCCATTTTGAAGTAATTACCTAAACCCGCAAACCCTGAGAGCCATGGCATACTTAGGTCTAAATTATTTAGACTATTCCAACCCAAGTAAACCAATGGCGTCGTTGTTGTCAGTAAAAGTACGAGCAACGCTGGCGCTAATAAAAATAAAGCAAAACGCCTCTCTTGGGCAGCCAACGAGTGCCCATGTTGTAATTTGTTACTCATAATTTAAATTTGTTAGTTTTTCTGCATTTGATCGATTCGAATTTGTGCTTCATCTAATGCTTCTTTGGGTTTCTTTTGCCCCACAAGTGCTGATTGAATAGCAATTGCCATGGTTTCACCAATTGCAGGCCATTGCGGTACGCGTGGTCGCCATTCAACGTCAGTGTCGTTTTGTAAAGAATCAAGGGCGGCAGGAATAAAGTTGTACCCAGCGCTCTGCATTGCGGCAGCAAACTCAGGTGATTTCCAGATAGACATTCGGTTAACGCCCGAACGCTTGCCTGGCCCATTGAATAAATAGGATGTTCGTGCTTGCGTCTCAGCAGAGGTCGCCCATTCTATAAAGAGCCAAGTGGCTACCTTTTGTTTTTCGGTTAACGCGGCATTAATTGGAAAGCTCCAGTTCCAGATAGAAGTTACGCCCCTACCAGCGGGTCCTTTAGGCCATCGAGCATAACCAACTTTACCGACAACTTTTGATTTTTCAGGGTTTGTAATGACAGCTGCCGATGAGTGCGCATCAAGGTAGGTTGCAACGGTGCCTTGAGAAAAGGCATCTGCAATATCAGGCCAATTCCAATTACGAACAGCAGGTGGCGCATAATTGGTGAGTGCGTCAACATACCACTGAAGTGCATTAACGGCTTCTGGGCTATTGACGATTATTTTTCCATTTTTAATCCAGCCTCCACCAAAGCCTAGCAGTATTGAAGGGTATATATACATATTTTGGCCGGAACCAGCAAACCCTCTTAAAGCAAGACCGTACATACGCTCATTTGGGTCGTTAAGAGCTTTAGCATTAGAAATCAATTCTTCGTACGTTGTGGCTGGCTTTAACCCTTTCGCATCATATAAATCTTTACGGTAAACCTGAACGGTCACTTCACCGTCAAAAGGTATGCCATAAGGTTTACCACCTACCGAGTCAGCTTCTCTCCAGGCTTTGATAATGTCGTCATAATTAAACCAAGCCGCGTCGGTGAGCGCGCTATTGTTCAAGTATTTATCAAGCGGTTCGACCCATTTGTTCGCGACGTAAAGCGGGTAATACATTGGGTCTGCCGCGTGAGTGGCATATGTTCCAGTTTTAGAAGAAAGATCTAGCATTGCTTTTTGGCGAATTTGCCCTGGGGGCACTTTTTCAAAGCGCAATTTAATGCCTGTTAATTCCTCAAACTGTGACTGCAATGAAATAAGATTTAGGAAATAGCTAGCAGGTATGACAGCTACGGTGATGGCTTCCCCCTGTGCTTGTTTCCAATTGATTTTTGCTGCTTTGTATGCAGTAAGGTCGTTATTTTGAGCAAATGCTGTTGAACCGAATGGTTGCCCAAGGGCTGCGAGTGTTCCAAGAGCGGCACCGTGCTTAAGTAAAGTACGGCGTTTATAACTGTTAGTAGTAATTTTCATTGCTGTCTCCTATCATGTAATCGATTTCATTTACTTTAGCAGGCTTATTAAACATAAACAATAGATTGCTTATTGGTATATTCCCTTATCATGTGCATATGATGAATGTAATCGAGTTCAAGGATAACTTTGGAACCCAGCACAATACTAGACACGACTTTTAAAGAGGGTGGTTCAAACCGATCAAGTGCCAAAGACGTGGCTCGTTTAGCGGGGGTTTCTACGGCTACCGTATCAAGAGTTTTAAACACGCCATATCAAGTTGAAGAACAAACACAGAAATTAGTGCGTGATGCGGTTAAGAAATTACACTATGTTCCTCATGGTGCTGCAAGAGCCCTACGTAGTGCACGTAGTCAGATGATAGGGGCCATCATTCCATCTTTTGATTATGCGCTTTATGCCAGATTGACAAGCGCCATGCAAACCGCACTTGATGCAAAAGGCTATTCAGTTGTTTTGGCGGAGCACCACTACAACTTAAAAGCAGAGTTACGAACGACTGAACAACTCATTAGGCATGGTGTCGATGCATTTGTATTTGTAGGAATTAACCATGATGCTGAACTTTTCTCAATGCTTCAAAATTATGGGCGCCCGTACATACTGACATGGGGAATTGACCCGTCGGGACATCATCCCAGTATTGGTTTTGATAGCCGCTCTGCTACATTTGATCTAACTCGACATCTTATTGATTTGGGTCATAAGCGCTTTGGCTTGCTTAGCGCAACTACCAAAGGTAACGATAGGGCGACCGACCGAGGGGCTGGTGTACAAGCTGCGCTCGCTCAATCGGGTTTAAAGCTAAGCAATGATTGCGTTGAGTACGGAGCGATAGATCTCGCTACTGCTAAACAGATGATGCATAAGCTATTGAGACTTGAACCAAGCCATCGACCAACAGCTGTTGTATGCACAAATGACGTGTTTGCTGTGGGTGCCATGACTGCTTGTCGAGAAGTGGGCGTAATAATTCCTGATGATATTTCTATTACTGGTTGTGATGATACTGATCTTGGGGCAACTCAAACACCCCCATTAACTAGTATTCATACGCCCATTACAGAAGTGGGTTGTGCAGCAGCAGAACAAATTATCGCAAGACTTGAAGGGCAACCCTACATACATTCGCAGTCGTTTCCTTACAAAATTGTTTTCCGTGGAAGTGTGTGCGAGCCAGCCAACTGATTAATCAAACATCCTCTTACACCAAGCAAACAATACATTGCCCTTGTCGCCTGACACGTAAGCGCCTTGAAGTGATAATTGCGTGTTCAATGCGTATCAAGTGTGGCCACGGCACGTTCCCATTGGGCCATTTTTTCAGCGGCTTGGTCACGAGACCATTTAGGCTCGAATGTTCTTTCGATTTGCCAGTGCGATTTAAGCTCATTTAAATCAGCAAATATTCCGGCATGCAGGCCGGCCAAATAAGCAGCACCTAAGCCTGTGGTTTCAATTACCCGGGGGCGAATGACAGGTATGCCGAGTAAATCTGCCTGTATTTGCATCAGAAAATTGTTCACACAAGCCCCCCCATCAACCCGTAACTCGTGTATGGCCGGTGCATTGCTGTTGTGCGCATCGCGATTCATCGCTTGCAACAAAGCAGCACTTTGTAAAGCAATGCTTTCTAGTGCAGCGCGCGCAACATGGCCCATGGTTGTGCCACGACTTAAACCAACTAAACTGCCTTGGGCATTCGGTTTCCAGTAGGGGGCGCCAAGCCCGGTAAAGGCGGGCACCAACACCACGCCACCCGAGTCGGGCACGGTTTCAGCCAGCGCTTCAACTTGTGAGCTGGCTTTAATTGCTTTGAGGCCGTCACGCAGCCACTGCACCACAGCACCACCCATGAACACGCTACCCTCCAAAGCGTAAGAGGGTGTGCCACCCCATTGCGCGAGGCACGTGGTTAACAAGCCATTGGCACTGGGTACGCTTTTGTTGCCCGTGTGGCTCAACATAAAGCAGCCCGTACCATAGGTGTTTTTGGCATGCCCGGCCTCAAAACACGTTTGCCCAAACATGGCTGATTGCTGGTCGCCTGCTACACCGCCAATAGGCCACCGATGACCGAGTAGGCGTTCATCAGTGAACCCAAAATCAGCGCTTGAGGGCTGTACTTCGGGCAACATAGTGGCGGGAATGTTCAGCTCGTTGAGTAGCGTAGTGTCCCATTGGTGGGTGTGAATATTCCAAAGCATTGTGCGTGATGCGTTGCTAACATCGGTGACAAAACGCTTGCCATGTGTGAGTTTCCAAATGAGCCACGTATCGACCGTGCCAAACATCAGTTCACCGCGCTCAGCCATGGCTTGGGCATCGGGTACCGTGTCAAGAATCCAGCGTACTTTGGTAGCTGAAAAATAGGGATCAAGCCTTAGGCCAGTTTTGTCGCGTACGCTTTGTTCAAGCCCTCTTTCGCGAAGGCCTTGGCAGATTGATTCAGTGCGACGGTCTTGCCAAACGATCGCGTTATAAATGGGTTTGCCTGTTTTGCGGTGCCACACTATGGTGGTTTCACGTTGGTTGGTGATGCCCACACCGACTATCTCTTTAGCTTCGTCAGTGTGATCGCGCAAGAGTTTTTTTAATACGGCAAGCTGACTTTTCCAGATGCCCATCGGGTCGTGTTCGACCCAGCCTGGGTTAGGGTAAATTTGTCTAAACTCTCGCTGCACTTGCGCCACAATGTCGCCATTTGGGCGAAACAATATTGCACGTGAGCTGGTAGTTCCTTGATCAATCGCTAAAAGGTAGGGCATAATTTTTTATCTCACTTATCAGCTTTTCGCGTAAAAAAATTCGTCGTTTAAAGCGGGAAGCATGTCAATCTGTTGCTACTACGCATTCTACTTCTGATTGTTGTATTAACTCAGTAAAGTGATGAGGGGGGTGTTGATCTGTGAACAACACATCAATCGCATTCATATGCGCCAGTTCAACCATGGCTGGGCGTTCAAATTTACTGTGGTCGGCACACAACCAAACTTCACGTGACTGAGTAATAATCGTTTTAGCGACTTTAACTTCTCTGTAGTCAAAGTCACGTAATGTGCCATCGATTTCAATACCGCTAATACCAATTAAACCAAAATCAACCCGAAATTGTTTTATAAAATCGACTGTGGCCTCACCCGTGATACCGCGATCAAGTGGGCGCACCACCCCACCCGCCACAATGACTTCGCAATCTTCATTCGCGCTCAGTAACGCAGCGACGTTTAAATTATTGGTGATAACGCGTAACCCGCGATGAGTCAGTAACTCACGTGCTACCGCTTCAATGGTGGTGCCAATGTTCAAAATTAAAGAACAGCCATCTGGAATACGTTGCGCAATGGCGCGTGCAATACGTTGCTTGCCAGCCGCTTGCATGGCTTGTCGACGCAAATAATTAACGTTTTCAGTCGTCGAGTTGGGTAGGCGAACACCACCATGAAACCGGGCGAGTAAATTAGCTTCAGACAATCTTTGCACATCACGCCGAACAGTTTGCAGGGTCACGTTGAAGTGATCGGCCAAGGCCTCAATACTGATTGTGCCCCGCCGTTGCACTTCGTTGACGATTTCTGCTTGACGAGGGTTAGGTGTAAACATAGTTAAAAAAAGCCGATAAATTCAAGAATAATTCGTATTAAAGACGATAACCCAACAGAAAAGAAAAGATTAAAGGGAAAACACCTATAAAACGAAACGATAAGATCGTTAAAATAAGAAAATAAATACATAAACGAATCAATACGAATAATTTCAAGCCATGTTGGTTTTTGATGTAAAGAAGAGTTGAATGGGTTTAGAACTTAAGCAAATTAGCACTAAAGTCGGGGGGCACACGCATCTTTACCCCTTGAGCTTGTCGCCTAGAACGAACGAGCTGACGGTGCTTTTGGGCGCCACCCTGGCGGGTAAAACAAGCTTAATGCGTGTTATGGCCGGGCTTGATAGCCCGAGCTCTGGCACTGTGTGGGTTGATGGGGTTGATGTCACAGGCCAATCTGTACGTCATCGCAACGTCGCAATGGTTTACCAACAATTTATCAATTACCCATCTATGACGGTGTATGACAATATTGCATCGCCATTGCGCTTAAAAGGTGAGCTAAGCGAAAACGATCTAGATAAGCGCGTACGCAATATAGCTGAACGATTACATATTGACACTTACCTCAGTCGTTTACCAGCTGAACTGTCTGGCGGGCAGCAACAGCGTGTCGCCCTCGCGCGCGCCTTGGTAAAAAATGCACCACTCACCTTACTTGATGAACCGCTGGTTAACCTCGATTACAAACTTAGAGAAGAATTACGCGATGAGCTCACTCAGCTCTTTGAAGCGGGTGAGTCGACCATTATTTATGCCACGACTGAGCCCAGTGAGGCGTTGATTTTAGGTGGGTATACCGCTGTGTTGGCGCAAGGCAAGCTACTGCAATACGGCCCCACTCGTGAGGTGTTTCATCGCCCCATCAATTTGGCTGTTGCCAAAGCTTTCAGTGACCCGCCTTTAAATGTCATTGATGGCCAAAACACTGCAGAAGGTATTTTGTTGGCAGCAGGTATCACGCTTGATATTAAATTACCCGCTGCGCAATTGACTAAAGATGCATTGGTTACCGTAGGGTTACGAGCCAACGCTTTCACCCTACAAAAAACGCCAGGTAGCTTGAAGCTTAATGCAGAGGTGGCGTTAACTGAAATTTCAGGTTCAGATACGTTTGTACATGTTAGTACGCCCTTAGGTTCAATGGTTGCTCAAGTGCCCGGTGTACATGTCATTGAATTGGGTGCCCGCTTACCTATCTATTTACAACCCAGCTTGGCGTATGTATTTGACCAGAATCAAATACTGATGCACGCCCCTCATGATTTCAGCACGCAAAGCTTTGAAGCGGTTTGGGGCTGATAATGGCAAAAATTGAACTCAAACTCGCCCATTCATATAAGCCCAACCCACAGGTTGATGCAGATTACGCATTGCAACCGCTTGATATGACCTTTGATGACGGTGGCGCTTACGCATTATTAGGGCCATCAGGGTGCGGCAAAAGCACCATGCTAAATGTTATTTCAGGCTTAGTTGAACCATCTGAAGGGCACGTATTATTTGATGGTCAAGACGTCACGGGCTTAACACCACAGGCCCGTAATATTGCGCAGGTGTTTCAATTCCCAGTCATTTACGACACCATGACCGTCGGGCAAAATTTAGCGTTTCCGTTACGCAATCGGGGGGTTGAAAAATCGCTTATTACTGAACGTGTCAATGTTATTTCTGAAATGTTGGGCTTATCTTCTCAACTTGACCAGCGTGCAGAGGGTTTGTCTGCAGACGCCAAACAAAAAATTTCATTAGGCCGAGGTTTAGTGCGAGACGATGTCAGTGCCATTTTGTTTGACGAACCCCTGACAGTGATTGACCCACATTTAAAATGGCAACTACGTCGTAAGCTTAAAGAGATTCATCATGAATTAAAACTAACCTTAATTTATGTCACCCACGATCAAATTGAAGCCCTTACGTTTGCAGATCGTGTCGTGGTGATGTCACACGGTAAAGCGGTGCAAGTGGGTACCCCACAAGAATTATTTGAGTTACCTGCCCATACCTTTGTCGGGCATTTTATTGGCTCGCCGGGCATGAATTTTTTACCCATTGTCGTGCACGATTCAACCCGCATTGACGTGCTTGGGCAGACACTGCAGTGGCATGATACGCAATCAAAAACGCATGCAACTTTACCCGCTGGCGAATTAACATTGGGTATTCGACCTGAGTATTTATCAATCACCAAACAGGGCGCTAGCAACACACTCAGTGTACAAATTAAAAAGATACAAGATTTGGGTACTTATTTTTTAGTAGGTGCCACCATCGGTTCTCATCATTTAAAACTTCGCTTAGCAGTCGATGAGGTATTGCCTGAAGTGGGTCAAACAGTTGGTTTAAACGTTATTAATAGCCGCACCTGCTTTTATAAAAACGAGGTATTGGTAGCATGAGCACGGCCGCTAAACCGATCAATCACCGTGCGTGGTGGCTTGTCTTGCCTGTTGTGCTGTGCGTGGCGTTTTCTTCTATTTTGCCGTTGATGACAGTGGTGAATTATGCCGTACAAGATATTATTTCACCTGATCGTCGCGTGTTTGTGGGTACCGAATGGTTTACGGAAGCCTTGCGCGACACTGACCTACACGAAGCTTTATGGCGTCAAATAAAGTTTTCGTTTTGGGTGTTGGCCATTGAAATACCACTGGGTATAGGCTTATCATTATGCATGCCCAGCAAGGGCTGGAAGTCGTCTGCTACGCTCGTCATTGTGGCGTTGTCGTTGCTAATACCTTGGAATGTGGTGGGCACGATCTGGCAAATATTTGGTCGCTCAGATATTGGTTTGTTGGGAGCGAGCTTAGCCTATTTAGGAATTGACTATAGCTACGCAGGCAATGCTAACGACGCTTGGTTGACTGTATTGGTTATGGACATTTGGCATTGGACGCCGCTCGTCGCTTTGTTAGCCTTTGCAGGTTTGCAGTCAATACCCGATGCGTATTACCAAGCTGCACAAATTGATGGGGCCAGTCGTTGGGCGGTATTTCGTTATATAGAATTACCTAAAATGCGAGGCGTATTAGTCATTGCTGTGTTGTTGCGATTAATGGACAGCTTTATGATTTATACCGAACCTTTTGTATTAACAGGGGGTGGTCCGGGAAATTCCACCACCTTCCTAAGCCAATACCTAACGCAAAAAGCGGTGGGGCAGTTTGATTTGGGTCCAGCAGCTGCGTTCTCGTTGATCTACTTTTTAATCATACTGTTGCTATGCTTTGTGCTCTATAACTGGATGCAAAGTAGCCGCACGACCCACGAGGAGCCTGCTCATGGTGCGTAAAAAAACCTTCCCTGTACGCGCTATATTTTTGTTGCTCTACATGATTTTTGCTTTGTTGCCCATTTACTGGATGGTCAACATGAGCTTTAAGACGAATGAAGAAATTGTGACTAGCTTTACTCTTTTCCCAACTCACTTTACCTGGGACAACTACAAATTAATTTTGACTGACCCTTCTTGGTACATGGGTTATGTGAATAGTTTGATTTACGTTTTAATGAATACGGTTATTTCTTTAACGGTGGCATTACCTGCAGCCTATGCTTTTTCGCGTTACCGTTTTATTGGTGATAAGCATGTGTTTTTTTGGCTGTTGACCAACCGCATGACCCCGCCTGCTATTTTTTTGTTGCCTTTTTTTCAGCTCTACACCACTGTCGGCTTGATGGACACTCACATCGCAGTGGCATTAGCCCATTTGATTTTTAACGTGCCTTTGGCCGTATGGATCTTAGAAGGGTTCATGAGCGGCATACCCCGTGAAATCGATGAAACGGCTTACGTTGATGGTTATAGTTTCCCCAAATTCTTTATCAAAATATTTTTACCGTTAATTAAAGCGGGTGTGGGTGTTGCGGCATTCTTTTGCTTTATGTTTAGCTGGGTCGAGTTATTACTGGCCCGAACGTTAACAAGCGTAAACGCCAAACCTATTGTGGCGATCATGACGCGAACGGTGAGCGCGTCAGGTATGGACTGGGCCACCCTTGCTGCGGCAGGTGTTTTAACCATTATTCCCGGTGCGGTAGTGATTTGGTTTGTGCGCCACTATATTGCCAAGGGCTTTGCTATGGGGCGTGTGTAATGTTTAGCTGGATGTATTGGACAACACCGATTGCTGTTTTTTTTATTGTGATTGTAATGATTTTGATCGGCATGACTATATGGGAAGTCAAATCACCCACAATCATGCGCAAAGGCTTTTTGCCTATTGCCACGACACGGGGTGATCGACTGTTTATTGGCTTGTTAGCGGCTGCCTTTTTAAACCTCGCTTTTTTAGGTTTTGCAGATGTGATTAAAGATTTATTTGGCTTGAACGAAGAACCTACGATTTGGTTTAGCTTTATTGCATCAATCGGTTTATTACTGTGGGTGATGCGCAAAGGCTAAATTTATTTTTGAAAGTAGTAAATTAAATGCAGCATTGCAGAATTTTTTTCGGCCTAACCTATACTCCCACGGGGTTTGTGCTTGCAGTGTGTGTGGGTTTTTGTACGCAAGGAGACAAACATGAAAATGCGACGACATTTAACAGCTTTAGCTGTTATGGCTGCGTTAACCGGTGCTGCAATAGCCGGTGAGCCAGAAGCAAAGAAATGGATAGACACGGAGTTCCAACCATCAACCTTGACTAAAGATCAACAGATGGCTGAAATGAAGTGGTTTATTGATGCGGCAGCAAAATTAAAAGCACAGGGCGTCAACGAAATCTCTGTGGTGTCTGAAACCATCACAACCCACGAGTATGAATCAAAAGTGTTGGCTAAGGCGTTTGAAGAAATCACGGGCATTAAAGTCAAACACGACTTGATTCAAGAGGGTGACGTGGTTGAAAAGCTGCAAACCTCAATGCAATCGGGTAAGTCAATTTATGACGGCTGGATCAGTGATTCTGACTTGATTGGTACGCACTTTCGCTACGGCAAAATCATGTCGCTTACTGACTACATGAAAAATGCGGGTAAAGACTATACCAACCCAGGCATTGATATCAAAGACTTCATCGGCATTAGCTTCACCACGGCACCTGACGGTCAAATGTATCAGCTGCCTGACCAACAGTTTGCTAACTTGTACTGGTTCCGTGCTGACTTGTTTGCGCGCCCTGATTTGCAAAAGCAATTTAAAGCAAAATATGGTTACGAATTAGGTGTGCCACAAAACTGGAGCGCTTATGAAGATATTGCAAAATTCTTCTCTGACGACGTTAAAACCATTGACGGCAAACCCGTTTATGGCCACATGGATTATGGTAAAAAAGACCCATCTTTAGGTTGGCGTTTTACCGATGCATGGCTTTCAATGGCGGGTACCGCTGACATTGGTATACCTAATGGTAAACCAGTTGATGAATGGGGTATTCGTGTATCAGCAGATGGTTGCCACGCTAAAGGTTCATCAGTTTCGCGTGGAGGAGCAACTAACTCACCTGCTGCTGTATATGCTTTAACCAAGTATATCGACTGGATGAAGCTTTACGCACCCAAAGAAGCCATCGGTATGACTTTTGGTGAAGCAGGCCCAGTACCTGCACAAGGTCAAATTGCGCAACAGATTTTCTGGTACACCGCTTTTACAGCAGACATGATTAAGCCTGGCTTGCCCGTTGTGAATGCTGACGGAACGCCCAAGTGGCGCATGGCACCAGGTCCAAACGGCCCTTACTGGAAAGAAGGCATGCAAAACGGCTATCAAGACGTGGGTTCATGGACGTTCTTTAAAGACCACGACCCTAAAAAAGTCGCTGCAGCTTGGCTCTACGCGCAGTTTGTTACAGCAAAAACCACATCGCTTAAAAAGACTCTGGTGGGCTTAACACCGATTCGGGAGTCTGACATTCAGTCGGCTGCGATGACTGCAATGGCACCTAAGCTGGGTGGTTTGGTTGAGTTCTACCGCAGCCCAGCCCGCATCGCTTGGACACCAACCGGCACCAACGTACCCGACTACCCCAAGCTTGCTCAGTTGTGGTGGAAGAACGTTGCTCAAGGTGTGACGGGTGAAAAGACACCGCAACAATCGATGGACAACCTCGCTGAGGAAATGGACAAGGTTATGGCGCGTCTTGAACGTGCAGGTATGGAGCGTTGCGCACCTGAACTCAATAAGGTGAGTGACCCTAGCGTTTGGTTAAGTGATAAGAATGCGCCTTGGAAGAAACTCGCAAATGAGAAACCTCAAGGCAGAACCATTGCCTATGAAACACTTCTCGATGGCTGGAAGCAGGGCAAAGTTCGTTAAATTTCTGTCGTTTCTGTAGTGTTGTTCTAAGTTCGTGTAACACACCTTGTGCATGATTGTTGTACAAAATGTCTGGGTGTTGTTACACGATTGTTTAATGCGATAAAACTTTTATTTAAAACATATGACAAAACTTTCACAACTCGATTCACCTCAAGCCCCCCCCGTATTTGATATGGCTATTATCGGTGGCGGTGCAACAGGTCTTGGCGTGGCGCTTGATGCCAGCCTGCGTGGTTTGTCAGTTGTACTTTTTGAATCAAACGATTTTGCCAGCGGTACGTCTAGCCGTTCAACCAAACTGTTGCACGGTGGTGTAAGGTATTTGGCGCAAGGTAATATCTCGCTCGTTCGGGAAGCTTTAGCAGAACGCAAAACCGTTATGCATAATGCCCCCCATTTGGCCCAACCGCTGGCTTTTGTGATGCCAGCCTATAGCTGTTGGGAAAAAATGATTTATGGTGCGGGGCTTAAACTTTACGATTTACTTGCGGGTCAGCAGGGCTTAGGTCAAACCAAAATATTGAATCGTGTCGAGACACAGGCCGCTTTGCCAGGTGTGCGTGCAGAGCATTTAAGCGGGGGTGTTTTATATTGGGACGGCCAATTTGATGATGCCCGATTAGCACTTGCCTTAGCGCGTAGCGCGCAAGATGCTGGTGCAAAAGTGTTTAATCATTGTCGCGTTCAGGCGATTACGCCTATACATGGCCAAGCATCCCAAGCAAACCAAGCAGATCAATCAGATCAGGTGCTTCAAACGAGTCAGTCAAATCAAGGTTCTAAGTTTTTACCTTTCCCAAACGCAGCGCGGTTTACGCTGCAAGTGCAAGACGTTTTTACGGGTGATACCCGAGCAGTGTCAGCACGTTGCGTGGTGAATGCAGCAGGTGTTTGGGTCGATGGTATTCGCCATATGGCGGGTACTGATTCAACTCGGCGTATTGTGTCCCCCAGTCAAGGGGTGCATTTGGTGGTTGCGCGTGAATTGCTGCCTACTGATCGCGCATTGCTTGTACCTAAAACGGATGATGGTCGCGTCTTGTTTGCAGTGCCTTGGTTGGGCGCAACGATTTTAGGTACCACCGACACTCCGCGTGAAGACGCGCCCCATGAACCGCTGCCCTTTGATCATGAGGTTGATTTCATACTTGATCAATCAAGCAAAATTTTGTCACGCCCAGTCACGCGTCAAGATGTAAAAAGTGTTTGGGTGGGTCTACGGCCTTTAGTCACCCCTGAAAAGTCGAATGGGGGTACAAAAACCATTTCAAGAGAACACACCATTGTGGTTGATGAAAACGGCTTGATCACTGTTACCGGCGGTAAATGGACAACCTATCGTGTGATGGCTGATGATGTTTTAAAAGCAGCTATTTCGCATGGCATTTTAAAAAATAATGTGCCTTGTGCAACCGCGAGTATGCGGTTACATGGTGCACCACAAACTCAATCGATCTCTATTACGCAAGCGCCAGACGAGCATTTGTTTGGAACTGATATTGAACACATTCGGCTTATAGAGGGGTTTGATCAACCCTTAGGCTTGGGCTTAAACGAAGCCATGGTGCGTTTCAGTGCTCGTGAAGAATTTACCGTGACAGTTGAAGATATGTTGGCGCGCCGTTGGCGTGCTTTATTCTTAGATGCCAAACAAGCGCTTAACATGGCGCCAAGGGTGGCGGCCATACTAGAAGCTGAAACAGGGCTTGACCCTAAGCTAGATAGCTTTGAATTGCTGTGCCATCAGTATCAATTAGCGCATTAAGCGATCAGCTTCGCATCAATAGCTTTACTAAGTAATAAGCACCATAGCGCATCGTTAAATTTCCAAGCACTCAGCGCCCTAGTTCACACACCTAGCGCTAAGAACTCAGAACTCAGAACTAAGAACTAAGCAAGTAGCTTAAGCGCTTTGGTAGCGATTGGTAATTACGGTGTCGTAGCGGTTTTTAAGCTCAGCTGTGTTGGCCACACTCATACCTAAGTCGCGGGCAATACCATCATGTAATCCATATGCCCAACCGTGTACCGTTAACGGTTGATTGCGGGCCCAGGCTTCTTGCACGCTGGTGGTTTGGCAGACGTGTACCACTTGTTCCACAACGTTCAGTTCACACAATTTGTCAAAGCGCTCGGTGCGATCAATGACTTTGCCTAAGTAACTGCTGTGTTTGTCTTGAATGTCGCAAATGTGACGTATCCAGTTGTCGGCTAGGCCAATGCGTTTATGTTCAAACGCGGCGCGAACACCCGAGCAGCCGTAATGCCCCACCACGATAATGTGCTTGACGCGCAATTCATCTATTGCGAATTGAATCACTGATAATGCATTTAAATCGGTATGCACCACCACGTTTGCAATATTGCGGTGAACAAATAATTCTCCGGGTTCAAGACGTATGATTTGATTGGCAGGTACCCGCGAATCTGAGCAGCCTATCCATAAGTATTCGGGTGTTTGTTGGTTTGCTAAACGCTCAAAGTATTGTTTATCTGCTGTAGTAACTTCTTTGACCCATTTTTTATTTAGATCAAGTAAGTCGTTAAGAATGTAGGGGTTGTTTTGATTGGCCATATGTGAACTGAATGATTTCAATATTTTTGTTGATATTTAAAGCGCTTTCTGCCAAACCCCAATAAGCGAACGGCTCATTAGAAAGTCATTTCCAGCCATATGTTGGTAGGCCAGTACGTTGGGTTCACGTGCTTGATAGCGCCACAATTTATAACGGTTAATCAATGCCAGTAGGGCGTAAAGCGGCAAGTATATTTTCTTTTTATATTTGTCGCCGGTAACCATTTCGGGTTTTAGGCCTGATTCTTCAAAGAAATAACACATAGTGGGGTAATGCATAGGGCTGATATGGCCTCGATCTACCATTTTTCCTTTTGGGTGTTGGGTGTTTTCAGGTTCAAACAGATTCAATATACCTGTAAATAAAAACATCAGGCGACAATAAAAATTATGAACATTTGGTGTGGTGATAATGACGCGCCCGCCCGGTGCGGTAATACGGCACAACTCTTCGACCAGTTTGGCAGGGTGCAGCACATGTTCAATGCCTTCCATGCAGATCACCCAGTCAAAGCTGTTGTCAGCAAAGGGTAGGGGCTGTTCCATGTTGGTGTATATAAACTCATTACGTTCTTGATTAATGTCGCCGTAGGTCATTTTAAAACCAAGTTCTTTTAAGCTGTCACCAAACTTGCCACTACCGGCAGGCATGTCTAATACCCTTTGCCCTACTTTACCTTTACTTTGTAGAATGTCGCGCACCCGGTGCATGTAGCCTGGGAAGTTAGAAACATGTGAGAAACTCTTCATAAGATATGCGTATTCCGCTCAAACTGGACACTGATTCCACGGCAAACTGGTCACCTATTCCACGGCAAACTGATCACTCAAACTCTTTAAAACTGATCTCTTCGGAGCGAAGCGACGCGGGGTTGTTTTGTTT
>Ga0209702_10000904_pt1 | contig 60748 bp, 69 predicted proteins | sample FRY01_FD_187210 | JGI IMG/M metagenome (GOLD analysis project Ga0209702, IMG submission 187210) | Freshwater microbial communities from Lake Fryxell liftoff mats and glacier meltwater in Antarctica - FRY-01 (SPAdes) (version 2) | ecosystem: Environmental > Aquatic > Freshwater > Ice > Glacier...
CTGCCTTGCTTGCTGCGCCGCCCATCCATCCACCTGCCTTGCTTGCTGCGCCGCCCATCCATCCACCTGCCTTGCTTGCTGCGCCGCCCATCCATCCACCTGCATTACCAAGTGCACCAATAGCTTTGCTTATTGCGCCACTTTTAAATATACCGGCGATAGCACCTGCTATCGCCGGTGATGCTAAACCAAATGCTCCTGCAAGAAGTAATGGTAACGTTAGTATAGTATTACGTAGACTGTCTAGTGCTGAGGTGAGCTGCGTCATTGACTTAATATTTTTACCTTCGGACGTTGCTGCAAAGGCTGACTCTTTTTGATCTGTTATTTTTTTATCATTTGCTGCTTTCTCTGCTGGTGTTAGCAGTAAGTTGGTACCTAATGTCCCCAATCGTGCGCCAGCATCTTTATCACCAGAAAACTGGCCCATTCTTTTCCCGTATGTTTTAAAGTCCTCTGCATCTACTGCTTGCCCTTTTAAAATGCCATCTGCTGTAATTTCTTCTCCGCGCCCTTTAATAGATTCGGTTGACCGAACTAAACTCTGCACATATTTTATCTGAGATGGAGTTAGCCCTTCTACCCCAGTTGCTTGCCTGCCTTTACCTTCTGCAATCAAGGAGGCAATAGTCTGTGCTTTATCATCGTCAATTCCCATATCTGACGCTGCAATTGCTTGTGATACCGAATCTCCACCGGCGCCGCCAACTAATGCTTGCCTTTTACCTCCATATCCAAGATTAAATTTATTAGCAGCTTCTAATAGCTTTGATGCACTAACACCAAATGTTGAACTTAATTCTCTTGCCGACTTAGCAGTATCATGAAATCCTTTGGCAACTGCTTTTGTTGCGTCATCTCCTGTTTTTCCTGACAAGCGGACCTGATTGGTCGTTGCTGCCAATGTCATGGCAATGTCTTCTGATGTTGCTCCCATACTTGCCAATGAGTTTGACGTATCGTTGACCATTTTAGTATATTCTGGACCAAGTGCTGAACGCAATTTAACTCCCATAAAGCTTGTTCCATTGCGGAATGCAAAGCTGAGTTGAGAAAGATTTTCAACGGCATCTTGACTAGTTTTGCCCATTACCCTAAATCCATTCTGACTGTCTGATATTACTTTATTGAAACTTTCCCCAAGTCCGCTCATTATTTTGGCCTGTCTAACTGAGCCAACGCTGAACGCATTTAAATCTGCAAATCCGCCAATAGCTCCGGCATCCTTGGCAAAAGCGTCCATATTTGTAAGCATAAAGCTTGCACCAGTAGCAAATCCACCTACTGCCTTACCCCATGCAGTTGTACTGCCACTAAATATGCTTTCGAATTGTGATGTAAGGCCGCTGAGTGATCCGGTTCCAAGTGCTATTTCTTTCCCTAGCCGTTTGTAACCCTTCCTTTGTGATTCTAGTTCGTCTTTTAATTTCTGTTGGTCGTATGTTAGCTCTACAGTACCTTTGGCGAGATTTTCTATTTCATCGGCACTATTTTTTATACCTTGGTTAAACGCTTCAATCTCCTGCGCTGACTTAATGCTGACTGCAATAAACCCAGTTAATGATTTTGTTGCGGCATCAGCTGCATCAGCAGTCTTTTTGGTTGATTTATTTGCGTCAACACGACTATTTGTGGATTCAGCAAGACGTCTGACAGCTTGATCAAAACGCTGTACTGCTGATTCAAATTTAGTACTGTCAACTGGTTCTGTCATTCCGGCCCCTTTTGCGTTAAATGTCCATATAAATAGAGTATAGGATATCTTGCTCTCCTATTTACCTAAAAAGATTAAGTACCTGGATAATAAATTATGAATACAAACCCTTTAAAACAACCTATTTCAGTTAACCCGCTTTCGGCATATTACCGAAGACCGGGCACTTATATCACGTTGCCTACTGGAGGCAAGTTTTATAAACAACCACCTACTCTGAGCGATACTGGGGAATTGGCCGTATATCCAATGACAGCTAAGGATGAATTGATCCTTAAAAATCCTGATGCATTACTAAATGGTGAGGCGTTAAAGATTGTAATTGCTTCTGTATGCCCTGATATTAAGAATGTAAATGAAATTCCAGCTCCAGACATTGACCCAATTTTAGTGGCTATGCGAATGGCCAGTTACGGTGATGATTTAGGAATTGATGTGAATCATAACTGCACTGCCAGTGACGGTAAATCACAACATGTTACTATTGGATTAGGTACTGTATTGTCAACTACAAAGCCAATCGCTGAAACACATGGTACTGTTACTCTTAGCACGGGAATTGTTGTTGAACTAAAGCCTTACACACTAGAAGCACAGAGTAGAGTATTACGAGTTCAGTTTGTAACGATGCGGCAACTACAAGCAGCCGAAGCAAATGACAAGATGAGTATTGATGAGAAGGCAGCGATTGCCAATCGAGGGTATGATGAACTTGTTGCACTAAGTCAAGATATCATGGGGTTAAGTATCTTATCAGTAACATTACCAGATGGTGTCAAAGTAACACAACCATCGCACATTGCCGAGTGGGTTCTCAATTTAGATAGAGCCACTGCTGATCGATTGGACAAGGAACTCAAAGGCTTTAACGAATATGGTATTACTCGCGACCTAAGCGTAAAGTGTGATTATTGTGGCGAACAGTTTACAACTGATATGATGTTTGATCCCACAAGTTTTTTCGTCGGCGGCTCTTGAAATTGGGCGTCAACGGAGCTGCAATTAGAGACTTTGTTGAGGCCATAGAAGGTGATTCAAGAGCCTTAATAAAAGAAATATCAACGTTAAGTGTATGGAGCGAAATAGATCCAAATTCGTTATGGCACATGACATTCATTGAGCGGCAAGTATTAGCAGAAGCCGTAAAAGAAAAAACAGAAGTATTATACGGGAAAAAAGGAATTGCCCGTAGATAGTCATTATCTATACGCTGCTATCGTCTTAGGGGATTACATCCCCTCGAATTTCGTTTTTCATTTCGCTATCGCTTCATGCTCAACTCATTCTAATTTTTCTAGAGTCATCTTGCATTAACGTAATAAATTATGATTGTTATATGGAGTATGATTGTGTTTTGTATGTCTGACAGCGAATTCTACCGCCATGCTTAGCCGTTTTACCGGCTAAGAAAATATTTGGTTTATGACTGCTCATCCCCATACCATTTGATTTTAGTAGCTGTTACCAGCAGGGCGGTTACGCTTTACCCTTTTTCATACTTGTCTTATAATAACGCAGAGCACACTAGTAAATCAAACAACTTTGTGCTCTTGTAGGTTGTAATCTGTCAACAGAGCCTACTCATTCTAGCTATCGCGCACTGTACCCAGATCTTTTCAAGCAAGTGATCTACGGCCCTTTCGGGATGGTGGGTTTCAGTCTCCGCTATCGCGTCGGAACTACTATCTTCAGTGACACCAATGTCCTGATTCTATAGGTGCAAAATAACTGGCTGCACACGCCTTTCGATAGTAACGGGAATTGTATTAGTGAGCGCCGTGACGCGGGACAAGATTAGTTGATATTACAGTGTGCGGCAAGCGCAATGATTAAAGTTTATTTTTAATGTGAGTTTGATGGATCTTACACGATATTATACCATTGTAATAATCCGTTGATTCCAATACCTTACGCTCGAATTGTTCACGGGCCTCAATATATGAAGCGACTGCCTTTGATGCACAGTAGTGAAGTATTTCGCGAGTAAAATTATGCGAACCAAATTTTGCAATGTCTGCGGTGAGTTCTATAGAAGAGCCATAATAGATAATCCAGTCACTGGGGACTTTGGATCTAATCTTTTTCTTTTTCTTAATGCCATTTTTCTGCTTTACAACTTTATAAGTCGTCTTAGAAAAGTGTGCAAGTTTTTTACCAACATACATACGTCCGTTTATAATATTTGTAATAAGGTACACAAACGCAATGCAGTCTTCTGGAAGTTCATCGATAATATTATTTTGATACGTCCATGTCATTTACAGTAGTTACCCAACTAACATAAACGTTTCTACCCAGATTACTTGGTAGACGTTACTGCCATTAGTTCTTTTTCGGAAGTAATCTCCTTACGGCGTTCTTTGATAGCCTTGCCCATCTCTTGCAACGCCTTACGAGCGCGGGCAGCAGATGCCTTAATTCCACGAGCAGTGAACTTCTCGTTCTCTGATTTGTAAGCTTCAAATTGCTCTAAAAGTGTATCATGATTTGTCATTTTATTTTCCTTAATTTATGCATTGCATATAGTAGTTATTTGCCTATGTAGGCAGCATGTTACCTATTTTGGCTTGCACTTACAATTATCACCGTGCCATCTTTTGAAATTATAAAGATCAAAAACACGAGCGCAATGTACGCACGTTAATTTAGGTTTGGCGCGGCGTATAGCAGATATTATTGCCTCAGTTTCAGCACTGTGATGTTTTCCAAAGAAGTGGTTATCTTCTCCTACTCTCTTGCCAGTATGTGCATCTGAAATACGTTTCCTTGCTGATTCAGTATGTGTTTTACCGTACATGTTATTTCCAGCGCTAGTTCTAGCCCTGGAGAACTACGCAATTAGGTCGTAGTCTTGAACCAGTGAAGTAAACCCATTTTCTTTCTCTACCATCAATACATGATCTACTCGTGAAACAAGCTCGTCCCTATGTGAAATTAGAAATACGTTTCTATTCATCTCTCGCCCCATAGACTTTAATATTGCCAATGCATTATCTGCTCCGGTTCTGTCGATTCCTGCGTCAATCAATTCGTCAAGAAATAACAAGTTCATAGGCTCTGTAAAACTCTCATAGACATCTCGGAAGCTCCAACTCAATGCTAAAATCAACCGGTTCCGTTCCCCCCTTGAAAGATTATCAAAATCAAAAGCTTGTCCAAGCTGGGTAATATCAACCTCAAGGTCACTTCTAAAAGTAACAGTATGCGGTAATTGCAACTTTTCCAGGTAATGTCCTAGTCTATGATTCAAATACGTAATATTCTGCTCAATTATACGCTTCCGTACAAATGACTCTTTATTCGTTAACAGCTTCAGCAAGAAGTCCTGATGCTCGAGTAGTTTACTTACCCTGTTAACTTCGTCCCATGAGACCAAAGCAAGTGCAGTATTGGTCAACGCAACAATCTGTTCCTGATAAGGATCTTCCTCTGTAACCTTACCAACGAGCTTTTGCTTTGTATTATCTAGGTTTGTTTTATGGGCCGCAGCATCTTCTAAAGCAAGGTATTTTGTTTTAGGACGTGGACCATGAAAAGCAAGAGTATTCACCAAATTATTTGCATCAAGTAGTGCCATAACCTCATCGTTATATGACGCCTCAACTAACTCCATAGAGTCTTCGGCAGCAGATATCATTTGATCATGCTTATCATCATGCACTTCTTGCCCGCAACTTGGGCATTCGTGATCCACAATTGAAACAAGGTTTGATTGGGCAAGTGTTAACGCCTCAGAGAGCTTTTTGACATTACTTTGATGCAATGCAAGGTCCTTATTGGCAACTTTTAAATTACTCTCATTCTCTTTATAAGTTACTAAGTCTCGATGAGCAGTTAATTCTGCCTCAATGTCTGTGTTCTCAAGCTCGCTAATTTCCATTGTCAATGACTTTACATCTGCTGTTTTAGTAGTGACCCATACACGGCTTCTTCGTCCAAGGTCAGAAATACTTGTCTCCACACGGGCATTGCTTTCCTGCAACGCCTTAATGCGGGCCTCTTCATCGCGCACAATGTCTTTGCTAACTTTAATTTGTTCACGAAGAATCTCAGCCTTCTCACTTAACTGGGTAATGCCTAGCAGCTCCTCGATAATATCACGCTGGTCACCACTCTTCAAACTAAGGAAGGGCTGAGTGTATGTGTTTAGCGCAACAAGATGCTTAAACATTTCCGCACTCATGCCAATGATATGATCGATTGCCTCTTGGGTAACACGATTCTCTCCTGCACCTTCATCAGTGCCAGCCTTGTTTACCTCATGATCGTCAACAATGAAACGGAGCAGGTTGGGTTTTCGTCCACGCTCAATGCGATACTTGTTGCCATTCTTCTCAAACTCAACTGTAACCAACATCCCCTTGGCGTTGGTTTTGTTTATAAGATTTTCCTTGCGGATATTTGTCAATGCTGAGCCAAAGATGGCATACGACAATGCGTTTAAAATCGTGCTTTTCCCAACACCATTGCGGGAGCCATCACCACCAAGGTCTAGATTGTTACCTAGTACCAGTGTAAGACCATGTTGGTCAAGACGAAGAGCCTGTGTGACATTGCCGACGCTGATAAAATTGCGAATTGCAATATTCTTGAAAGTAATCATCGTGTAAGGCCCTGGTAGATATTCGTCAAAATCGCCTTATCTATGACATCTGAGTCGATAATGCCAATCTGCTTCAACACAATCGCGTCTACAGACTCAAATACAAGCTCACCACCCTCCCACTCAGTGGCATGTTCCTCTTTTTTAGATGGAATAAGCGATAATTCCCGCATATTATATAAATTAATCCATTGTTCCTTTATGTAGGTTGCTTCCTCAAAGGAAATATCAACATCCATGGTGACACGAGCAAAGGTTTGGCTGTTAAACAATGTCTCATGCTCATCAATGGCACGGGTCAGGGTTAGTGTCTTAAAATTAGGAGCATCTGGCCATGCACGGAATTCTGGTTGTCCACCATATTCCAATAACATACAGCCACGCTCATCATCCCACGCATCTGAGAAATTATGAGGGAAGCAATTGCCCATATACAGCACATTGCCACGCTTCTGCCGTTTGTGAAAGTGACCCGAGACCACCAGCTCCTGATTAGGAAAATGTCCCTCATTGAGTCCGCCGTGGTCCGGCATCTCAATCATAGCATTCATTTTAAAGTGAGGAAGTTCAAAATGTCCAAATACATATCGGCTCTTCAGCTGCTTCATACCTTCCCACTCGTCCCCAACAAGCCATGGAACGATAGTCATGTCCTCAATTGTTGTAATCTCATTTATAATGGTTACGTTAGGTAGATACTCACCAAACGGAAGACTATTAATTTCTCGCTTTTCACGATAGGCCAGATCGTGATTGCCCATAATCATATAAACCTTTTTAAAGTTGTCCGAAAGATATTTAATATTTGAGGTAGTATAGTTTAGCGTACTAATATTAACCGCAGACCGATTATGATGCCAATCGCCGAGAAAAAATGCAGTATCTGCACCTTCCTTCTTTGCCTCGCTTGTCATCCACTTGATAAAATTCTCACAGTCGTTGTTATGGGAACGGCTGTTGTTCCTCATACCAAGATGAATATCAGTGAAAAATACGGCTTTGTTAAAAGGTTGAGTCATAGGTTAGTTTAACATCTTTGTTAACAAAAGTCTACTCTCACTCTTTCCTATCGCCGAACAATTGGAGCAGGTTTAGGAACAAGCCAATGAAGTTTATATACAAGGATAATGCACCCGATACTTCGACTGACGGACTTGTATTGGTACTAACCATTTCACGAATTCGTTGCGTGTCGTACGCAGTTAATCCCAAGAAGATTATAATGGCCAAGGCTGATGTTACCATTTGCAGTATTGTTGATCCAATAAATATATTAACAACACTGGCAATAATAACGGCAATTAATCCAACCATCATAAACTGTCCAATACTTGTAAGGCTTCGCTTAGTAAAATATCCATATCCACTCATACAACCAAACAAAATAGACGCACCCATAAAGGCACTAACAATTGATCCCATGTTAAAGACTGCAAAGATTGTAGCAAAGCTTAATCCCATAAGGGCCGCAAAACCATAGAGACAAAGTTGGGCAATGCCTTTACTGGGATTTTTGCCCAGTATCATGCTAACGCCAAAGACAGCAACCAATGGAGAAAAAATCACAATCCACTTTAGCGCCCCAGTGAAAAAGAACTGTAGTAGTTCAGGGGTAGTACCAACATAATAACTAACAATCATTGATACAATGACCGCAAGACTCATATGCCCATAAACACGTCCCATTGCCGTGTTAACCTCTTCGGCAGATCGATAAACAGTATCACCTGCATAACTTGTTTCAAACATAAATTATTCCTTCCTTAAAAATGGCGTTAAATTTGGCGCCGAATATCCAATGGGTTTAAGGATCTTACCGTCTTCCCGTTTACGAACTTTTCCATCCTTGCTTACCTTAGAGAAGTTGCTTCTCATCACTTCATTCCACGCACCTTCGCCATCAAAGCCCGCAGAATGGATAGCACCGATCGTCACGACCAAAATATCAATAAGCGCATCAAGCGTTTCAACAGGATCAGCATCTCTAAATTTAACACCTTGCTCGTTTATTCCACGAGCCTCAAGTAGCTCTGTATATTCCTCTTTGATGAGGCCAAGGTACATTTCAAATTGGGCGTTATCAAGCGTAACACTTTGGTCACAAGCCCGCATAAAATTTGATTGGTCTTTAAATACATTTGACATTATATTTCCTTAATTTTCTATCTCTACTACTTCTGGAGCGTCACTATCAATCTCAGATGGATCTTGTAACGCTGCTAACCGTTCAAGCTCAGCAGCCTCAACAGCAGCATGATGGGCAGCAGAGCTTGCAGTTTGTCGTGTCCAACTTGGCGTTTGTCCAGTTTCCTGCAACATATCGTCACGAATGTCGCGCTGTCGCTTCTCTACATTTAGTACGCGGGTAAAAGAGTTTGTAACGGCAGCAGTATAGTAAGCAAACGGGTTTTGTGACTTGCCCTCGTCAAATTGTAACGCAATCTGAGTAAGCTGAATAAGAGCTTGCCCTCGCATTTCATCAACATATGAATAGCCACGCCAATTTGATCGCAAACTATAGCGTTCGCACAATTTCAAAAACATAGCGCCCAAACGATTAGTAATCTGTCCATAATCCTTGTTAAATTCACCAGTAAGTAAATTGCCCTTCCAATGGGAACGCAACACCTCCCGCCATGTGCCGTCGGCGCCAATTACAAAGTGTTTAAACGGGGGAAAATTTACCCTCGCACGATGGTCAGCAATGCTTTTGGGGTTATTCTTTCGGCCCGGCGCCAGCGGGATGTGGTCAAATGTCATCATGCGGACCACAAGATCTGAAGTAAGTATTTTCTTTGGATCAATAGCACTGTCATCACTTTTGGGTTTTTGCGAAGCTTTGCCACCAGCAGCCTCCCAAGCCGACAATGCAGCTTGATGGGTAATAGCAGATAACCGAGCCGCCCGAGCTTCTTTTGCCAGATTTATAGCACCTTCAGGGCATAATTTTGTTTTACGATTATGGAAGCTTTTTAATTCCTTCACGATATAATCGTAGCTCATGAATTCTTTGTCTTCTTTCCAGCAAAACGTCATCTTGCTGTTATGTATTTCTGCTAAAATGTCTTTGTTTTTTAAATAAACTTGTTTTGGTTTTTCATCTATCATGTAGTCTCCTGGTAGTTAATTGTAACACATTTGTATTGGCATTGTCAAGTCTTTTATTAAGTAAGTGTATAACGCCACTGCTAAATACAACTATGAAGATTACTGACCTCCAGCCACGCATTATAGCAATCTACGCCGGACGATTCCATCCATTCCATCATGGACACGCAGAAGTATTTCACAGTCTTGCTAAAAAGTTTGGCATCAACAATACTTACATCACAACAGGCGGCACCGTAGAGCCAATTAAAAGCCCATTTAGCTTTGAAGAAAAGCGCCTAATGATGCAAGCAGCCGGAATCCCATCTAATCATGTTGTTCAGGAAACAGTCCCATATGCACCGGTAAATCTCCCGGGTAAATTGGGGTTAGATAAAAATAAAGACATCATGGTGTTTGGGGTGGGGCAAAAAGATATGTCACAAGACCCAAGGTTTGCATTTACACCGTTAAAGAACGGAACGCCAAGCTACTTTCAAAGATGGACAGGTAAAGATATGCAACCGTTTGCCACGGGCAAGGCACCTGACAGTCAACGCGATGGGCATGGATATATAATTCCCGTTCCTGATGTACAATTTACAATAGCCGGCAACACAATTAATAGTGCTTCTCAAATTAGAGAACTGTACAAAGATGCTAACGAAAGTGGTCGTATGCAAATACTAAACGAATTGTATCCAGCTGGCGGAGTATTAATTTCAAGAATTGGCAAGATCTTTGACGCAAAGCTAGGGCAATAAGATGGCACTAATTTCACCAGTAACGATATCGTTTGCAGCATTTGCTAACATGGGTGATGCGTCTGGCAGAATGGACGGTAATAGCGACCCGCGTTCGTTTACCAAAGGTAATGGGTCGACCGTCACATGGCCAAGTACTCCTAAGATTTCACAGAGCATTGCTGTAAATTATAGTACATGGGAATTGCAACATACAAACTATCAACCAAGTGCATTTGGAAATAGAAGCACGCCGGTTGTTACTATAAGTGGCCCATGGTTTAGTCGTAACGAAGAAGAAGCGATACGTACCCTTAAAGCAATCCAACTGTTTAGGTCAGCAACAAGTATGTTCTACGGACAGAAAGATGCAAAGAAAGGCACGCCGCCGCCAATTGGAAGACTGAATGCACACGGACTATACAATAATACTCCAGTAGTAGTCAAAGACTTTAACTACGATTTCCCAAACGATGTTGATTATGTTACCGCTGACATATTCGGAGGCACACAATCAGTACCGGTATTATTTGAGATGTCAATAAGCCTAATTGTGCAAATGAATGTAATTGATGTGGTGAAGGACTACACACTTGCAGACTTCTTCAAAGGCAATCTATTAGGGGACGGGTATATTTAAATGGCAATCAAATCAACAGGCGTAAATCAATATGCCAATACACCAATTACTGATTTTTATTTAGACATAGCAAATTTCCCAAGTGTTGCATCTTTAGTAGGTAATGGCAGCAGTACAAAATATTACGTAGTATCATCGCGCCATCAATACCGTCCAGACTTATTAAGTTATGACATATACGGTAATAGTAAGTATTGGTGGGTACTTGCATTATTAAACCGCAACCAATTACAAGACCCAATAAGAGATTTAAAAACAGGTATGACAATCCGTTATGTTGATATCTCGTCTATGAGTGGAGTTATTTAATGTCTTTAGAACAATACGGGATTAGTCAAGAATTTGGCGGGTTAGGTGATTGGCCACCAACGGCCGAAGGTGCCGCGCCAGTTAAGCCAAAAAAATCTTTTATAGGCATTCCAGACTTGCACATTAATCCGTTGCAGCAGTACACTAATGTAACTTACAATACGCGGTTAACTATGATGCCAGCCCGTGAAATGGCAGAGCCTAAAGCGCCTAGATCATATGATTATAAAAATGGTATAATTATGTGGGAGACTGGCGGATCAGGCACAATTTATCTTGAGGAAATGGAAATAGAAATGGCCGGCGTCGGGAATAACTCAGACGATTACAAGACTGCGTCTTTGGCCAAAGTCAAAGGAAGACTAGTAGAACCAATTGGCGGCAGGTTAATTGAATCAATTGCAATATCAAGCCAATTGATGGAATATGAATCTAATAATGCGTCAATATATTTATTAGAGGTATATTTTACTGGGTATGATAAGTCAGACTTACCAATAATATGTAAAGGATGGAATGGCGAGGACCAAATATATCGATGGTACGTTAGTTTAAATGAACTTAACATGTCGTTGGATTACAAAGGCGCCGTATACGATTTTAAGATGACAGATGCCGGGGCAGAAGCGTCGAGCCCTGACGCTATGTTATTTGAGTCCAGTTTTAAAATGGATTCATCAAAACCAACCGTTGGTGGTTTTTGCGATGAGTTAGCAAAAGCGTTAAACGACCGCGAAGACGACAAAGTAAAGTCGGGCCTACGTGAGTTTCCAAGCAGGTATGTTATAACCCCACACAAAGAAATTGCCCTTTGTAAATTTAATAAACTAGGACCGGTCTCACGGGCATGGCAATGGGTGTTCGGCGGCGAAAAAACAGCACCAGCACATACTTCTATTACACAATTTATTGATGACACGCTAAGTCAAAGCAGTGATCTGCTCAAGATGTTGCATAGAGTGAATGATGGAAAACGAGAGTATAACAGCACAGACACAAAGCCAAAGTCACTAGGAAAGATATCGCGGGTACTAGGTTATGCAAATGGTGCCGTGGCCATAAAAGGAACCAACGGATTACCCCAATGGGACGAAAAGCTAAATGGATATGTATATGAATATCATTATTTTGTTCATATGTTGTCAGAAGCACGAATAATATTGCCCGGAGAATTAAAAGATACCGAAGACCCAAATGAACGACGGTCGCGTGTTGATGCATGGATATCAGAAGGATTATTAAGAAAGGCATATAAGTGGATATATACCGGCGAAAACGCTGAAGTGTTAACGTGTAGCTTAAAGCTTAATAATTTATTTAGACACGTTCGACCACTATGGATTAGTAGCGAAACAAATAAAGCAATATCAGCTGGCGCAACTCAACCTACCGCAAGAGAAAAAAGCGGCAATACTGGTAAAAATCCCAACAAATTAAATTATGCCAAAATGCTTAACACATTGCATACTGCAACAACTGGTAATCAGGCTTATGCTGAGGATTTATTAGTTAGAACCGGACAACAAGCAAACATTAATATAAATCCAACGTCTGGGTGGCGGCCACTTCATACTGCGAAAATGTATAATATGAACACTGAAGTACACCAGTCGTTTGCCAGCACCCCGTTTTTTCAAGAAAGTGCTACTGAGTTTAGTATATATAAACAAATAAACGCTGCTGCTGGTCACGGGGACAACAGTAGTGCAACTATAGAGTTAGAAGTAGTTGGCGACCCGTATTATCTTATGCAAATACCAGGCGGCAAAAATCAGCCACCGTGGGAGTGTGATGTATGGGAGTGGGAAAAAAATCACTGCACACGCGAGATGCTAGCCGAAAAGCGAAAAACAGCAGGTACATATGATATACTTCCTAAAATATATTTTGAAGCGCAGATTCCGTCATCTGGGTGGACGGCCGAGGATATAATGGAATTAAGAAAATCAGATGCAATAAGTGGAATATACCATATTATTTACATAACGAATAAGTTTTCAAAGGGAAAGTTTACCAGCTATCTAAAGGCAAATAGAGATATGCTTGCAAATGATTTAACCGGTGCTAACGATAGCCGGCAAGCACCTAGTGCAACCGGCACTGCTAATACAACCGGAAAAAATAATGCAGCTCCAGCAAGCAATCCTGCGCCCAATAAGTAAAATATGCAATCAAATACTTCTGGACAATATCCCGAGCATTCTAAAATAGGCGGAGCATCATCAAATAAGAAGCACGGCGTTTTCATTGGCAAAATTAAAGACAATGTAGATCCTGAAGGCCTTGGCCGCCTGCGTGTTTGGATCTCACAATTAAGCGCCAGTAAAGAATCGGATGAACGCAGCTGGTTCACCGTTCGTTACTGCCCGCCATTTGCCGGAGCAGAAAATAGTTCCGACGAAGCAAAGGGGCTCGATTCAACTAAAGTAAACGACACTAATAAAAGTTATGGATTTTGGGCCGTCCCGCCGCATAAAAATGTAAACGTACTTTGCTCATTTATTAACGGAGAATCTACACAAGGGGTATGGTGGGCGTGCCTCCCACACGACGGTCATACACATAGTTTGCCGGGGTTGGCCGGGGGACAAACACACGACGGCAAAGTAAGCATAGTATCAGAGCGTAATAGATTTAATTCAAAAGATGCTCAATCAGAAAACCGACCCGAGCACCCGCTAACTAACAATCTTAAAAATCAAGGGACTGAAAAAGATTTATTACGGGGAATGAACAATGCTGGTCCTTTCCGTAATAAAGATAAGCATCCGGGATACGCATACGGATTTGTAAGTCCAGCGCAGCATCAGATTTTAATAGATGACGGCGAAGACGGGAATAGTGGACAAATAAAGTTGCGGGTAAACACTGGCGCAAGTATTACAATTGATGCCAAAAGTGGATTTATTAATATTATCAATTCCACAGGAAGTGCATGGATGGAAATTGATGCAGATGGTAATATCGATGTATATTCTGAAAAAGATTATAGCGTTGGCGTTATGGGTAACATTAATTTGTCTGCAGGCGGACAAGTAAATATCGAAGCAGCTGGTGGGATTAACATGGCAGCAGCTAAAAATATGACAATAGAATCGTGCGAAGTTTTACATATAACTGGCATGGCCGGAACACATATCACATCGGGTCAGCAGCTACATATACTAGCCGACAGTTCAATGAAAGTATCAGCAAGCAGGGTTGATATTAATGGTCCAAAAGCAACTCGTGCAACATTGCCTGGAACAAATAGTCTTGTTACTAATAGCGTGGTAGGAACAAGCATCACCTCCCGCGTTCCTGAAAAAGAACCATGGGGTGGCCACTCGCAACGTTTTGGAGAACAGATTACTATTCCAAGTGGCAAGAGTGAACTCGAACCAGTAATAACGCCGGCACCTGATAGTTTTAAAGAAGCACCGCCACCAGAAGAAACTAATGCAATCGCCTGTATCCCCACTATAACTGATATCGTAATGAGCGAAAGTGGATTCAACCTTCTAATTAGTCGAGAAGCATATAGAGGAATGATGTACAGCGATGTCCGTGGATACAGCGTTGGTTATGGAACCCGGGTAGACATCTTTGGGCCGTCTAATCCTGCAAGTAAGCTCGACGCAGCCATTAAGCAATCCTTAATAAGTGGGCCTTCTGAAATTGAAGCACGGTTAGCGTCACGGCAGATTATTGACAAGCACGTTACCCCATATATAATATCAGCATTAAAGAAGTCATTGGCATTAGCAGGAAAACAAGTATGTATAACTCAGTCACAAGTTGACGCTCTTATCATGGCGGCGTACGGAAACCCAAGTGCTGCAATTAAGATGGCTGCCTTGTTAGTTGAAAGTGGCGCAAAAACAAGTGATGGAAAGCCTACCAATGAAGACATAGCAACGATATGGGCCAACTCGCGTTACAATAATAGTGCCGACTATAAAAATTCCGACGCAAGATATGCAATGATAGGTAAACCAAATGCCGGCACACGTAGTTTGTCACAAGACCGTCTTCGCGAGCAAGGGGTGAAATCAGATTTATCAGCAATTAAAAATAACAAAGCTGCCAATCCAAGCCAGCCATGGGATAGTGCATTAGGCGGTGGGCCAAAAGGTACACAAACGGTTGCAGCATCATACGGTGCACCAAGTGCCCAGCAAAAAGCACAATTTGAACGGAGTTATTATCTAAATACAGGGAATGTTGCACCTACAAGTAACTTAACAACTGCTCAACTGCGAGACAAATACGGCGTCATGCAAGTTGCGTCAAATGCTCCAAACAATACAGCAACACCGTCTGTAAACGATCCAACAGCAAGTACAACTAGACTTGTTAAAGGCAACAGTCCGCCCGGAACCCCGACGCAAGCGGCATAATAAAACCCTGTTTATCGAATTAGGTAAATAGGTGTATGGCAAGACTAATATCAAACTTTCGAGGGTACAGCACTATTGGAACATCGTGGCTAAACCCGTCACTAAGTGATCTTAGTCTTGCACGGCAAGACTTGCTAAATCATTTTAATACCCGTAAGGGCGAACGAGTGATGATGCCGCAGTTTGGAAGTGTTATTTGGGACATGCTATTTGAGCCACTTGACGAAACAACTATTTCAATAATTGATGCAGATGTTCGCAGTATCATTAAAAATGATCCACGCTGGAATCTTGAAAGTATCTCAATTTCCGAAGGGCCAAATAGTTTAAATATTGAAGTCATTGTAAACTACCTACCAGCAGATGAAACCATAATATTGCCACTGATATATGACAAAGGAACTTCTACATTATGAGTCAGACTAAACGACTTGGCCAGTTACATGCAGCCGAAAGCTGGCAAGATACATATCGCTATTTAATAAACGCTGATTTTAAGTCATATGATTTTGAAACACTGCGCGCCGCGTTATTAAACTATATTCAAACAAATTATCCAGAAAATTTCAACGACTTTATTAACTCAAGTGAATATGTTGCTCTTATTGATCTTATTTCATTTTTTGGACAAAACATCGCATTCCGCAGCGACTTAAACTTACGTGAAACATTTTTAGAAACAGCAGAAGTACGAAGCAACGTATTAAGCATTGCCCGTCAATTAGGGTATAAGCCGTTCCGAAATGGTGTAGCCGATGGATTTCTACGATTAACGGCAATTAATACAACGCAACAGCTTTATGACAGCAAGGGCACAAACCTTGCTGGCCGCCAAATTATTTGGGCCGATTCCCAAAACAAGAACTTCAATGAACAGTGGACCACTATTCTGAATGAAGTATTAAACAAAGCTAATCCATATGGGCGCCCTATTAGTAGCATTGTAGATAATGGCACTGTACGTCAATTATATCAACTTGATCAACCAGAAAACCGAACAATGGTTGAGTCATTTAATTTAACGGCCAAGAATGCAACAACGTATAATTGCGAAATAATCCCCGTTGCTATTGATTTGGCATCACAGTTAGCAAGTGAAAGCGAACCAAATCCGTATGGCAATTTAACAATGCTATTCAACAATGACGGGACTGGCTATTCAAATAAAACAAACGGCTGGTTCTTCATGTTCAAGCAAGGAGTATTGAAATTTGAAGACTACACTATTGACACCCGCATTGAAAATCGAATAATTGACCTTCGCGGCAGCGGCATAAACGAAACTGACGTATGGGTACAAAGTATTGACGGCACTGGCATCGCATTGCAAACATGGGTAGCAGTTCCAAATACTGTTGGCCAAAATATTGCATTTAGTGCAATCAATAAAGATATACGGGCAGTATATGAGATTATAACTCGTTCAAACGACGAAGTATCTATTAAATTTGGTAACGGATCGTTTGCTGATATACCAATGGGTAATATTCGCATATGGTATAGAGAAAGTGCGCAAGAATCAATTGTATTTAATGCAGTTGACGTTGCTGGTTTGCAAATGAGTATGCAATACCTTGATAGCAGTGGAACAGAGCAAAGTTTATTATTAACATTTGAACTAGCAGATTCAATTATAAACAGTGCCTCTGAAAGCATGGCGCAAATTAAATCGAGAGCAGCCCGTACATCTGCAAGTCAAGAGAGGATGATCACTTCCTCCGATTATAATGTTTACCCTGAAGGAAAAGTAAGTGGCATCAGTAAAATTAAATCAATAAATAGGACATATGCAGGACAAAGTGCATTTGCAGATCCAAACGATCCAACTGGAACATACCGGCCTGTAATTTCAATTGCGGCTGACGGCTTTTTATATTCAAATGAATCAAGTAAACAAGATAATATAAATGATAATCGCCCAACTAACGAAGTAATAGCATGGATACAAGATTCGTTGTTAAACAGGAACTTGCATCAATTATATTACACAAAATTTACTCCAATTACAGCAACAGCTGGCAAAGAAATAAGCTTGAAGAGGGTTGACTACAGCGCCGGTACTACGCATGGATATTTTCACCTGACAGACGACAGCAATATGAATCCGTTAAGAGTCGGCCGTGGCTCCACTGATACTCCACTTCGTACTATACGAAAAGATACATTGGTATTTAATGGAACAACGTGGGCAAAAATACTTGACATTTATCGAGAAGGATTTGGTGCTTCAGATAACAGCGGGATGAATACTGGGCTACGTGCTAATGGACAAGGGGCTATCTTTATAAATGGTACAATTGATAACATAACAATCACTAAGTGGATGCCGAGCCTACGGACAATTTTCAATGATTCTGAAAAGTTTGCAATCTCTAATGAAATTAATGCCGAACGTAACTTTGGTTTACGCTATAATCACTTAAAGGATATATGGGAAGTAATTAAGGTTGAATACTTGTCAAACGTAGAAACTATATTAGATTTAACAACAGCAGGCAGCACAGGTATCAATGGTGATGCAAGTTGGTTGACAAAACTAGTGCATACTCCAAATTCCTGGACAAGCGTTGTTCGAACCGACATTACCGTGTTTGGCAGCGCAAGCGAATTGACATTTCATAATCAAAGATTTGGTGCCGGTGTTGATCAGCTTACTAACCGCACAATTAAAGATTCGGTAAAATTTTTAGCATATAATTCTTCTGATGATGAATCATTAGATGTATATGATTATTTTAAACTAGGCGACGGGAGATACGACCCAACACGAGTGCAAGTATTACTACCGGGATTAAATGAAAGTTTAGTACCAACAGATCCAGATATAATAACACGAGTAATAGCCGCAAGTCAATTGCCGCAGCCAATGTATTTAAATAAGAAATTCTTTTCAGACTCAATTGGACAATATACTCTTACACCAACAACGCAAGAATTAGGAGAATATGAAGTTCAGGGCCGCCACTCAATTAAAGTACAATTTAATCATGTGCCATTGCGGAATAACCGGGTTGATGCTGCAACTACCAATCTTATAGACATGTTTGTATTGACAGATAATTATGACAGCGATTTCAGGTCCTGGATTAGCACTGGCGCACAGGCTGATAATAAACCATTGACATTAACAAGTTATGAAATAGGGCAACTTATGGCGCCTATTGTACCATACAAAAGTGTAAGCGACACCATTATTTTTCAACCAGTAAAGTATAAAGTAATTTTTGGCAGCGGTAGCGAAATGCGTAATAGAATTCGACTCCGTGTTACTAAATCAGATGGAACACGGATAAGCAATGCCGAGATTAGTTCCAGAGTAATTGCAAGTGTGAATTCATACTTTGCAGTGCAGAATTGGGATTTTGGTGAAACATTTTATTTTACAGACATGGCTAATTGGGTTCACACTGAACTAAGCGGAGTAATAAGCAGCATAGCGTTAATACCTGTCCAAGTTGGATTAACATCAAATGACATGTTTTATATTCCATGCGACGATGATGAACTACTAATCAGTAGTATAACAGTAGCCGACGTTGATATTATTACAACAGCGGTTTCGCCAACAAATACAGTGACAAATAACCCGGTCACCGGACTATCAAGTTAATAGGTTATAAATGTCACAAAATCCAAAACAATTAAACCCGCTTATCAATTCTGATAAGACATATCCAGAGCAGCGTAATGGCGAGTATGTATTGCCCGCCACTATTGATTTATTACCAGCAGTGTTTCATACTGACACAAATAAGAAACTATTAAATGCGGTAATGGAGGATATGTTCCAACCGCATGCCATGGAAGACTTAAATTATGCAGTTGGGCGTAAAACCTCAAAAGTTAATTTTAAAGATTATCTTCCACATGCTACTGCAAAACGTCAACTTGAAACGGGCGTAATATATTACCGAGATACCGGCGTTGAAACATTGAGTGCAGACGAAGTTGCGCAAGGGTGGGGGTTAAATGACCGCACAAAAGAAGACCCAGTTCCTGTCAGCATTTTAGACTTGCCAATAGATCCCGATAAGTTTGTCAATTGGGTTGATTATTATTGGATTGACGAAGGCATGCCAGTTATCTATTTAAATGGCGGTGAAGTTTCTACGTTTAACGTACTTGATGACATTATCGGGAAGAAGAGTTTTACAACTCCAACTCAGCGTAACGGTAAGACACTAGAGTTGCAAAACGGAATGAGGATTGTGTTCCAACAATTTCCTGGACAACAAGACATCAACGGCGCAAGAACCATACAGATAATCGCCAATGGTACACAGCAACAAGATATCCCCGCTGACTTTGCAGCGTACGACAAAACGAAAATAGATATCACAGTGTATGCCAACAACGAGGCCGGCGATCAATTTGAATACCCTGTTGTCAACGGCGTTGATTTTGTAGTTTACGGCAGTTCGATATTCTGGTTGCGGGACGATCCGCCTAATAATTGGCCAATGGATATTATTGCTCAGGATTATTACGTTAGTACAACGGCAGATGACATGCAGGCACAGCGCCGGTGGCAAGTAAGCGGGGTAGGCAGCGATCAAGGAATCCGACTATTATCCAGAACTCACCAATATACTAATACAACATATAGTAAGGCAAGTAGCAACTTATGGGACCAAACTGCACAACCATGGGATAGTATCGAGTGGGACGGTATTAACAGGGGTGTGAACCAGAAACATTACATCCTCATGCAAAGCGGTGCAAGAAATCGGAATGCCAACAGTCGAGTAAACGTGTGGATTCACAAAGCAACTATACAAACCACTGCTGACTTCCTGGGGATACTTGTAAGCGACATTATCAAAGATGGAAGCCAAGCACTACGGCCAATTGTCGAATTTGAAAACACATTGGAAATGAATCGCCATGGCACCACGTTCAGAGCATGGCCCAACTTTGTAGTTGACACTGCTCTTGTCAATGCCAGTGAATTTGTGGGCCTACCATTGACGACAGAAGGTGTTATATTAGCGTTGGGTTATAGCTCTCTGTTGAGCAAATTGAAAATTGATGTAAATGTCACAGTCACGCTTGTCAACGGTATTAGCACACGAACCGCCCTGAATAAAGCAACATTAACAACTAACGAGTTTGATACGCTTGTTCTTGCGTTGTCACCTGTTGTAATATATAGTGTCGTCAATGACACGATACATTGGGAACACAATGAACCGACTATAAATGAAACTGTAACAGTGGCATATAGGATTGGCGGAGTGCCATTGGCAAACCTGCGCATATTATGGCTTGCTGCCGGCGAATATGCAAACAAAATTATCAATGTAGTGGCTGGTACTGTTGACGCAGTTGAACAAACAAAAAACTTATACACTGTACAGCCACTGGATGGCGACGCAATAACAATTGATATCCCCGACGCAACCAGTAAGTATTATCTACGCGAGTATTATTGGAAAGATGGAATTGCATTGCCAGCCCAAACCCGTGTCTCGTTTACACAGCAGCCATTGTTTGAACTGTATGACGCAACGCATGAAAAATTGAGCAACCTCACTCCAGTTCCGCAAATTACAAGTAGCAGAATCATCGATATTGTCACGGGCACAGTAGCCGACAGTGAAAGCGGGTACAACCTATCGTTCCTTCCAAGTCAATTTAAAAAGATGACAGACGGTAACCCTGCAAAAAATGCAATGTACGATATAATGTACAACCATACACAGCAGACACCTATCAACTCATCTGATGGGCAGTCGCCTGTAGTCATTCGCGGCCCATATCATTTCCGACGGTTTGTTGCGCCAGCAAATACAGCAGCTGAATTAAGCAATGGTTACCGCAAAGCATGGTTCCGCCTCAAGAGCGCAGTTATAAAAACTTTGCCAGTAGATAACAGTCAGGTTACGCTTGACGCATCCGCATGGCCAGCGTACGAGTGGACAATTGCTCCAATAAACGGTATTGCCAAAGTGTTGCACTCTGACAATTTTGATGAAGTAGTTGGCAATGTAGCGGTAGTTGCTCGTGGCGAAGTTGCATCATTTAAATTAACATTGCCAACGTACCGTACGCGAGTAGATGTCATCGAGTTGGGCCTGGCATTGTTGTCGTCCACTGACATTTTTAGTTTCACAGTGCCATTAGACGCACCTTCAACGCTAACATTGTCAGTATCAGAATCCAATGGTGACAGTTTAATCGCATTGCGTGTAATTAACGTTGAACAAGATCCACGAGCACCACAAGTATTGTTAGACGGCTTACCAACTAATTACACGTTTCGGGATATTGATGGATACAGGACAAGTACAATTAGTATACCAGGATACGGCACAGCAGAAATTCGTCATCAGGGCGACCAAGTTGATTCAACCGATCACATTACCGCGGTCCCGGGGTTAGATTACAATCCAACTCAGAATATTAATTTTGGAGAATTTACACCGAGTCGTGTCATCAGTGCGTTCAACAGGAATATTAAGATAAATGAACAGGCGAATACAGCCTGGGTCAACTCCCCTCAGTGGAGTGCCATGGATGGCGCAATCATGGCTGATCATAGCTCCATGCGAAGCGCTTGGACAAGTTTCAAATTAGAGCCGACAATACAGGACAGCATTATAGGCAGAGCATCGTCATCATGGGCATGGCACAGGAAGTTTATGTCTCGCCTGGACTACTTCAACAGGACACAAGATTTAGAGGCAATGTTAGTACGAGAGGCATTGGACCTGGTTCTGGAAGATTTGCTCATTGGCGTAACATACAGCTCACAAGACGCTGTGAGCGGAATGGCATTGACAACTAGTGCAATGAGCACAGTGACTCACTCTGACACTGGCCCACTTTATGTCGAAGGTGTCACGAATCCAGCTCGGTCATTTGTCATCAATACAGGCAGTGCTACATTGTATACTGGAGCATACGGCACCGATCACGTATATGTTTATGTAAACGATGAATTAGTAACTCGCGAGAAATACACCATCATCGACGGAATGGTGGTGTTTGGTCCCGGACAACAAAGCGTCTATCAAGGCGCTACAATTGTAATTTACCATGCAAGCGAAATGGCAATCTATTCAGGGATACCTGCAAGTCCCACTAAGCTTGGACTACACGGGTTGGTGCGTCCAGAATTTGTAACAGATGTATGGGATAACGGTCAATCTCCGCAATCCAAAACCTACATTAAACGCCACGACAACTCAAGGGTTGCCGTTTATTTCGACCACACTGGTAGTCATGTAACTGACATAAGAAATAAAATTATACTCGAACTTGAAAATAGGATTTATAGTGTATGTCTTGAGAATCCGCTTGGAACTGTGAATAGGCAACAACAACTTAATAACTTTGACGTTAATTCACCAAGTGAAAGTCAAGTACGTTCAATGATTGAATGGTTTGCTGAGCATAACGTAGATTACCAAGATAATTCAAAATTTGATGCAACTGATCCATGGACGTGGAACTATAGCGGGCAAAGCTGGGAAGGTTTATATATAACTAAGTTTGGCACAACTCAATTGGACTCCCGCCCATGGGAAGCCCTTGGGTTTGACGAAGAGCCGAGCTGGTGGATAAATCACTATTCCTGGACCGACGAAGAAAAACGACCCGGCCTAGAGTATGCATTGCAGGGTGGGATTATTTCTGAACCCGGACAGCCACTGACAATAGACCCACGTGTTGCAAGATCAATGGTAAGTCCATCTGATGGTTACCCCGTAGACACGGATGGCAAGTTAATGTATCCAAGTAATAGTCAATGGGAAGGAGCGGTACCAGAGCCATCACTTGGCGAACGAGCAGCGCCGTGGACGATTGGGTCACGAGGCGGCCCTGAGTTAGTATGGAGACGAAGTGTAGCTGGTGCATGGGCAGGTGTGCTGTATTCCATTGATCACTATAATATTTTTAATAAGTTCTTTGATACTGCAATTAATCCGTTTATTCGTACCGTTGAAACAAATAGTCCAAAACAAAAAGGATATAGTAGCATTGCCCCGCTTGACTTCTTACAAGGGCGTCCAACCATCGGAATTGGCGCTGCATTGTTTGAAGCAAATCGGGAATTTAATTTGCCGGGCGAAACCCCACTCCATGAAATTATTGGGTTAAGTCCCCGCTTACAGTTTGGCTTTGGTGGATTTACTGATAATGCAATGTCGCTGAAGATGTACTACACAAAATATCAGACTGGCAGCTATGTGCCAGTGGAAGATTACTTTGTTAATTTGAGCAGCGGAGTACTAACAGACATATTACGTTATAGTAGCGTACGGGTAGAAAAATCTGAATTCGGTTACCGATTATATGGATTTGATCCAGGTCTTAGATATTTTACAATCTATACACCAGTTGCGATTGAAACAGGAATTCGTTACGCTGCCGACAGAAGAATAGTATCTACACAAAGTGGTGATTTAACGCAATATCTAAAATGGGGCACCACGCCAGTCAATGTTGCGTACGGAACATACTTTGCTAATTTGCAAGAATTGTTTACATTCTTTCAGGGCTTACAAGAGTATCAGGCTGCTCAAGGTTTAATACTAGATACAATCAATAGTAGAAATACAGTAGACGATTGGATACAAGCTGCTCTTGATGCAATACGTTGGGTAAGCGAAGGATGGGGGTCGTCTCATTACTGCATTGTAGGGGTAGCCAACGCCAATGGATTGAAGATAAAGCATACTCGCGGTATACTAGAACGATTAGATTCAGCGCGTGGACGCAGCGGCAAGGTTATTTTTAACGACGGATATAGCGCGGTATCAGCTGATATCCAAATCATTAGAGATTACGAACCAAATGTTGATAAAATTGTACCAATAATTGGCAAGCAAATTGTATTTGCCAAGCTACAAGCCCGAGAGTATGAGCACATTGTTTATCTAAATTTAAAAACTAAATTTGGAGATTTGCTCGTTGACACCCAAACAGGGAATAGATTAAATGCATTGCAATTATCTGCAAGGCGAACTCAGCAATGGACCGGGCGGCCACACGCCCCTGGTGCATTAGTACAGAAGACAAACTTGCTGCCTGGATTCGATGCATTGGTGTCGGATATCATTAATAGTCATAAAGTGGAATTAAATGGATTTGACACCTTCAAGGCAAAGCTAGGAAGGGCAGACGTTATACCGGCTAAGTTTACAGTAGTTGACGAATTAATACAGGATTATAATACAGCAACATTGTATCGCCAAGGAGTACAATCTTCAGCTGGTACTACGTTATCCGTAGAGGCGCTATTTAGAAATAGGGAAATCGATATTCCCGGGCGTGTGCAAGATGTAACATTAAGCGAGTCTTGGTTATTTGCAACAGGCCAATTTGGAAACATGCTAAATGATAAATTTTGGGAATTTGAATTGCGGGTTGCTGATATTGTATCCCAAAGACAAATAATTAGATTTAGTGACTCAAATGTAGGACTTAGAAGTGATAACATAATTGACATTACAAAGAATGATGGGCGGTGGGTAACAAAGCCGCCAGAACCATACAAATTTGCCACGTTAGATCGGGCAACACAAACAAACGTAGACCAAATTGAATCTTGGATGCCAAATGCCGGCGTTGCAAAATTGTTTGAAGCCAACATCCAGAAACGAGATTTAAATTCATTAACGTTAGTAGATTTCCTGCAGATTGATCAATCAGTAGCAGCATCGGCAGTAGGACAAACATATACAGGCCCGCTAACAACAGCAGCACTGTTTAGCGTCAATGGCTTTAGTCGTTACAACGATTATCAGCCAGGCGACTTTGTATGGAACAGCGGTGTGTTGTATAGTGCAAAGGTAAAAATCATCGGATCATCAGACGGAGTGTTTGATGGTGACGTTGCATGGACTACAATTGATATTGAAAGTGGGATATTGCCAAGTATTTGGGTAAGTGATTACGGATTTGAATTAACATCAACTGCCAATGGGTACGGATGGAATATGTTACAAGTATTCTCTCCTATGTACGTTGAAGAAAGTTGCCCAAATGCATTGAATACGGGCTTAAATGAAAGTAAGATTACGTTCCAATTACCGCATGGATTTAATGAAGGAGAATTTTTCATATTATCCGGCGGCAATGACGGCAATTACGATGCAGTGCATAAAGTAAAAGCAGTAGTTGACGATTTTAATATTTTAATTGCCGCACGCAGCACTGGCGACCAAATTGTATATAATATGGTTGCGTTCAAAATGCTGCCCGTCAAATTTAATAACTTAGGAGCCCTTGAATCAAGCATGGAACCAGAGTCTGGTTATGTATGGAAGATGGGAATGTATGCCTATATCGACAACGAAGGTAGCGGGCAATCTTCTTATAATCAAAGCTTCACAGTATTTAGGGTAACTAACCCTGCTGCCACTGACCTTGATGTATTCTTAGCCGAAATATCGTCTACTACTATAATCGACACAGCGGCCTTATACAACGCCAAACTTGTTGATTATGATACTGGCAATGTAATTACTTCACTTGAAATTTATGATCCGTTCAAGGGCATTACAGTAGATAAAGTTGCGCAGTACATTAATTACAAAGTACCAGTTGATCCGGCGGTTTATAATATTGATGAACTTGGCATACAAGATTTATACGTGTCTGCACCATGGGGTAAGCATACGGTTGGCAAACTATGGTGGGATCTGAATGCAGTTCGTTATATCGAATACGAACAAGGCACATTAGAGTACCGTGCTGAAAATTGGGGGAAACAATTTGCCGACAGCGAAGTAGCTATTTACGAATGGACCGCTAGCACTGATTTGCCCGATGAAACTGTGCCTAACATTAAATTAGATTACAGCAGCGGAGTAGGACAAATTCGCTATTCAGTAATTGACGAAATTAATAGCACCACTGGCGGACCTATGCCAACTTATTACTATTGGATTCGTCATCCTGAAACACTGCCCCCGGCAGTAGCTCGCTCAATAAGTGCGATGTCAATAGAATCAATTCTAAATGATCCAGACTCAAATGGAGTTGCTTGGTTGGCTCCAATAAACTCAAGTGAAACAAGTGCAAGTATATTATTATCAAACTTCACATCGTTCCTGGCCACACGAGACAAGGTAATTCTGCGTATTGAGCAAATCTCCAAGCCCGAGCAACGACATACAACAGGAGAATTAATAACGGAAGGAAAGAATGGAACAGTTATACCCAACAACCTGTATCAGAGAATGCGTGACTCGTTGGTATCATTTAATGAAACCAAAACAATTAAGCTAATTAATACATTCACTGTAGGCAACAGCTATGCCGCAGGAGACATAATAAGTTATTACAGCGCATCATCAATGAATATAACTCAACCAGTACAATACAGCAAAAATGACATTCCAATTTTGCCAAATATGAATAGTACTCGGCAAGATGTGAGCAATGTTTGGGTAAATGATTCAGCAGACGCTAAGTTTGGCTTATTTGTTGTTATTGGACCCATTACTAACGCAAGGGCATGGTCCGAAATTTCGCACAAACTATCAAAAATAGTAACGCCGATTACGCAAGTAGTTGACCAATTCATCGACAATCGTTTTTATGCAGTAATTGATAAATCAACCCGTGTACCTGATTCGAGACTGCATGTTAAGCGCCGTTACGGTAATAATATTATTCCGTATACGCAATCGTGGTTTAATGATATATCGTCTGCACGCAGAACATTTATAACAGCAGTAAATGCATACTTGTTAAAGATTGACACAGTTTCTAAAGCAGGATGGGATACATATCTTCGCGTAGTGCAAGGTGTTATTAACGCTGCTAAATTGCATATTGATCCAGATTACGATCGTACCACTGGAATAGAAAATATAGATTATGCTATGTTAAATGGTGAAAAATCATTCTTTCATATTCCAATTTGGGACTATGTTGATTACACAAGACAAGGTACACAATTTAGTAACAAATATATTAAGCTTACTGGTTTACAAGAGTTAGCAAAGCCAATATACGCAGACATTTCAGAATTTGCAATAATAAATGCCAATGGTGTTATAACTGACGTTTATACACGGGACAGTGATGGCAATCTTACATTGAATTATAGAAAGAACGGAACAATTCAATTCCGCACATTGTGGGACACCGTCGCATGGGACACTGCTGCATGGGAATCTAGCAGTTGGGATCTTGGTTACGATAACATGTTTAATGTAATTTTAAAGGCGTTGCGCAACAATATTTTCACCAAATCTGACATTGATTTCTTTAATTTAATATTCTTTGACATGGTAAAAGAAGCACTTGCACAAGATCCAGCAGCAGATTGGGTTACAAAAACAACGTATGTTAATGTAGAACAAATAAGCCTAAATGACTTAATGCCAGTTGCTATTTTCTACGACAAGAAAGAAGCACTTGTTAATGCGTATATAAATGAAGTAAAGCCGTTCCATAGTAAAGTAATTGATGACGGTATTATTAGTAAGTCAACTGTTGATCTGCCAATTGTGTTCAACGAATTGGTAAAATTTATTATCACGCAATCAAGTGCTGTCTATGTCGTAGTAGAAGATGAACAGCTAATTGACAGGAGACGCGACGGAAACGAACTTAAACGTGCCCTATCAAGATTAATGACAGAATCAGGCGAATTAATAGTGACAGAAGAAACGATTGACGAAGTTATTGTACAGTTTGATCCAGTTGATATTGTACAAGAATTATAAAACGGGATAGTTGACAATGGCTAAATATTGATATGAACACAGTTGAACTACCAGTTAGCATCGAAGGATTTGTAACAATCCGTGACCTTAATACAGGGGTAATTCTGTATGAAGGTACAAATTCGATTCACAAAGAGAATATGAGCAATATTATCGCGCAAAGCTTTGCCCGCGGCAGCAATTACTTCATAAGTGAAATGCATTTTGGGTGTGGTGCAGCTATTACTGAAACTAGTGGAACAATTACTTATAGAAAACCAAATATAACAGGGACTGATGCCGACTTATATACGCCAACTTACTACAGAATAGTTGATGAAAGTGATAAAAATCAACAAGCGTCGTCAAGTGATAGCGTAACTGTGTTGCATGTAGTTGGGTTAACCCACAGCGACACTATTATTACAGCCACGTTGACAGCCGACGACCCAACAGCTAACCCAACTGACATATTTAATTTAGTAGATATTACAAGTGGCGCACTTGAAGGCACTATTGTTGCCGGAGAGTTTGAATTTAATGAAATTGGATTAAAAACACGCGGCGAAACTGGCCCAAATTCCGGTAAATTGCTATCACATTTTATCTTTCATCCCGTTATCAAAACAGCGGATCAAACAATTCAGATTGTGTACACTTTCAGAATTAAAGCAGGATAATGAATTATAACTAAATAGCTCAGAGGGCAATTTAGCCAAAGGAACAAACAATGTACACCATAACAAAAAGCGACGGCACAACCGCATGGACCCTACTCGACGGTGAACTCGATACGTCTTCTACGGATTTAACACTACTTGGTAAGAACTATCTTGGCTATGGTGAGATTATAGCGGAAAACTTTGTACACCTGCTTGAAAACTTTGCAAAAGATACCCCACCAGAGAATCCAATAATTGGTGAATTATGGTATCGCCCCACAGATAATATTGTACGTGTTAATGTGACTGGGTTTGCTGGAACAGCAGAAACTCGCGACGCTAATTGGAAGAATGTTGGATTAGTAAACGACGGCACCGGGGTCGAAAAAGCCGTTATTATAGATACTGCTAATAAACCACACACTGTTCTCAAAATGAAAGTGAACAGTATTTTAGTTGCTATGTTAAGCACAGATGCTGACTTTACTCCGGCTGCTATTGAATTTTTAAACGACCCGGGACTACATGCCTTTGTTGGTAATACACCACCTCCGGTTACAGACGGGATAGTGACACCATCAACGGGTACTGTTGCAGGGAGTGTTGCACTTACAGCAGTAAACATCACTGCTAGTGACACTGTTAACTTTACTGTTACTGGTGGGAGTCCACAGACATTTACAGTTACTTCGCAGACTACAGTGGAGTTAATCCGTGATGCTATTAATGAGCTGACGTTTGATGTTACTGGAGTCACTGCATCAGTAGTTGACGGTAAGCTGGTACTAACTGCCGCTATCATTACAAATGGTGTAACTGGTTCATACACTGATCGTACTACTGTGCCAGGGGTAGTAACACAAACTATTATTGCAGCAGGCGGAAGCGTAACACTGACCGCTACTAATATTACTGCCAGTGACACTGTTAACTTTACTGTTACTGGTGGGAGTCCACAGACATTTACCGTTACTACAGAGACCACAGTGGAGTTAATTGCCACTGCAATCAATGATGCAGTCACAGCCAGTGCATTGACTGGAGTCATTGCAACCGCTGTTGCTGCGGATACGCTGAAGTTAACATCTACTGACGTCAGTAAAGGCGTTACTGGATCCTTTGATGCGGTTGTTGTGCCGCCAGAGGTTGACACAATAGAAGGTGTTGATAGTGTGTCAACCGAATACGCAGTTGTTACATTCAATGCAACATCACTAGCAGCAGGTGAAAGTATTACCATTGCTGGCTTGACACTTACTGCAAGTGGTGCTATTACCCAAGCAGACGTTGCTGCTGGTTTTGCAAGTTTACCTGACGATGCAACTGCTGGTAATCTTGTTGTATATGGCACGTGGTCAGGAACACTAGTTGGCTTTGATTCCGGCGCAGTTGTTGGTGTTACAGTTACATTTACCAGCACTATGACGAATACAAATGTCGATAACATTGTGGTGACTACTACCGCCGCCGCGCCGGCAGTTGGCACTATTGTAGCAGTAACCACAGCAGTTGCTGGAAGTGTAGCAATAGCAGCAATTGATATCTCAGCACATGACCTTGTTAAATTCACTGTTACTGGAGAAATTGAATATACATTTCCCGTCACTGACGAGACTACAGTTGCTCAACTTGTCTCTGCTATTAATGAGCTGACGTCTGCTGTCACTGGAGTCAATGCATCAGTAGTCAACGGAAAGTTAGTGCTAACTGCCAATATTATTACAAATGGCGTAACTGGTTCATACACAAACGATACACCAGCAGGCTCGCCAACAAGTCACGAGCCTGGCGATTACAACTTTGATGGCACCATTGGGCGAGGTTTCAATCTAAACTCCAGCAGCGATTTCAAAATTCGTGGTGTGGCAATGGAAGCACAATTTGCTGACGTTGCGGAGATTTATATAGCCGACGCAACATACGAAGCCGGAACGCTTATTGCACTTGGCGGCGAGGCAGAAATTACGCAAACGATGGGCCTTGCCGATACTAACGTATTTGGAATTATTTCAAACCGCCCGGCTTATTTGCTAAACACACGAAACAAAGGAGCAAAGAATGCATTGCCAGTGGCAGTGGCCGGACGTATCCCCGTCAAAGTAACAGGTAGAATAAATCGAGGAGACAGATTAATTGCCAGTGCGATTCCTGGTGTGGCTCAAGCAGCTACATTTGATTCGCCAGCATGGAGCATTGTTGGACGAAGCCTGGGTAATTTTGCCGGCGATGGTGTCGGCAAAGTTGAGGCCACAGTCGGGGCAAGATAATGGCTTTTCCAACAGCTGGTACAATCCTAAGCGAAGCCTGTGTCCCGGGCACGTTTACCTACAAAAAAACCATAGCAAACGGCGCAGGTGGTACTATTGTTACGTACGAAAATGATAGCGTACTATGTGGATATGTTCCGCCTGCTACAGTTGGTACGATATTAGGCCAAGGGTGCATCCCCGGCACCTACACATATCGAGTTATTACAGCCGACGGTAATGGCGGCTTGATTGAAACAGATACGCCAGATAGTCCACAATGTGGATTTGTCCCGGGCGCATTAAAAACTCGTAATACCAAAGTTCTAGCAAAGGACTTCAACACATTAATTGACAGCGTAAACGAATTATTCGGGGATACACACGCCGCCGAAGGGCCAAGTACTATTGCCGCAATACAAGACTCAATTAAATGGGGCTGGGGCGGATCAAATGTTGCAAATGTCAACCCGGGTGGCAAGATTACTGCCTCAACGTTGAATGACATTGTCAATCGTATCAACATAAGCACATTGCGCACCAATAGCTCGGATTTGGAGTTAGTTGTCACTGCTGTACGCGGAGATAAAATTAGCGACGACTTCTTTAATGAAGCAGTTGGGTTACTAACAACTGCTCGCACACAACGTAATAATATTGCTCCAACCCTCCTTGAATTAAAAGAGCTCGGCGAAGAAGCCGGATACGCGTCATCTGGCGCAGCATGGGACTTTCAATTAGAAAATATAATTCACATTGATTTTGGCATTGCTGGTGACAACGATGTTCAACGGTACAACAAAGCTCGCCACTTCTTTAATGCTGGTGGCAATATTAGGCTGTCGTTTGAGGTTTTTGGTGGCGTGTTCGACGGCGGACCTGGTAATAGCTTCGAACGGTGGAATAAGAGTATTATAGAAATGGGTGCGCTGGTACTCAATGTAAATGATTGTATCAACTTGGTAAACGTAGGCCGCAATCACAATATTGGGTTTGCTGAACTTAGTAAGGATGTTGACCAATTGTTATATACAAGCCCAGCTGGCGCTGCTGGCTTTGGGGATAGCGGATATGGCACGTATAGCGCGTATAATGCAAGTCGTTTAAAAGTGTACGGCAAAATCACTAGTGACGGCAAATTGATTCTTCGCACAAATTTGGACCACTCGGGAATTTTTGGAAGTCCTAGCGGTCTGATCAAATTAATGGTGCACGCTGGCCAGCCAATTGATTCAATAACGCAACCAGAGCAATTGCCCTTACTCACTAGCGGATATTATCCGCTATCAACAACAAATAATGTATCACTTACCCTTCCAACCCCAGTCCTTATTCTTTTTAAAAATTGGACAGCGTTATCAGCGCCTGCTTAAATCGATACACTAGCAAATCCAGTTAGTGCTATTCCTAATCCAAGTGTAACTGTTAGATGGGATTCTGGAATCGCGTTCACATTAACACAATAAACGAACAAACCAAGCCAATATGTGCTGATAAGTATATGCACATAATAGCTTGGAGTCTAAATTGGATACTCGTTTAAGTGACGCATTGGCATTTGCCAATTACAGATTGACATTACAAATACAACGGAAAAACATTGATGCCAGCTTTGCGGCGTCAATGGTTGTATCGTATCAGTCTGCTATTTTCAAAGTAACACCAGAATTAATTTCGTTTGTGTCAATCAAAGTTGGGAGTGCAGTACTATTAGTAGAAGATCAAAGCGGTAATGTTATCACAATTGCAAATGCTGTTGCATTCCTGGACCTACTGTTAACAGCGTACGACACTGCGATGCTATTAAAACAAAGTAAGCAGCAAAAATTAAAATCTGCCAGGACTACCTCTAAAATCGTGGGGTTGTAACATCATGGGCACAAAGGGATTCATGATGTTTGCATATAACAACGAGCAGCTTGATTACACACAGTTGGGAATTGTTGCGGCGTATGCAATTAAAAAACACATGCCATCTTATCCAGTAGTACTGGTTACAAATCAAGCGAGTATTGATCATTGCAATGCAGTATATGGTAAGGAAATGATGGATGCTGCATGGGATAGCATCATTATCACCGAACCACCCAACGAGCATAATATGCGGCTGCACCAAGATGGTGCTTACAACAGCTTCAATGCCCAATTTACAAATACAAACAAACATGACATTTATAATTTAAGTCCGTTTGATGAGACTATATTAATTGATACTGATTATATATGCGGCAATGCTAATCTAGCAATGCTGTTTGATGGGCAGCATGACGTAGCAATGTATAGAGATGCAAAAAATCTCTGCCTTGAGGATCCACTTCCCACGGAACAATGGTTACATCACGCCGGCATTCGTATGTGGTGGTCGACGGTAGTATATTGGCGTAAGAGCAACGAGGCAATGCACTTTTTCAATATCTGGAGCGAAGTTAAGAAGAACTGGGAGTATTATCGCTTTCTGTATAAGTTTCCGGGACTATTGTACAGAACAGACTATTCAGCAAGTATCGCAGCCCATATGTGTAACGGATGGCAAGACAGTGGATTCATCGGGGAGATCCCAAATTTCATGCGATACCAAGACCAGCGCGATGACATTGTTGACGTCACGGTCCCTAGCCGATGGGTTATGCTGAGTAACATGCCAAGTGAGTATGAGAATGTAGTAGTAGAGATCGATGGAGAAGATATTCACGTCGTGAATAAGAAAAGCATCATACGCAACTTTGATAAAATTATAGAGATGCTAGCATGACAGTACATATACTAGTGACGCCCGGCCAAGAACGCTTGGCAGAAGTATCAAAATTTGACATCCAGATATCTTGCCCAACTACAGATATTAACGTGATTATATTGGATATAACCCCATTTAAGCAAATTGCTCATCTTGGCACATTAGATTACTCTGCAGGCGATGTAATTTTAATTGCTGGTGCATGTCCACGCCCTGTTACATTTGAAATTGCAAAAATTGCCCGTGACACAAAGCAAAACTACATGCCTGGTAAGGGGATGGACCATAGAGGGGTAGAACTTCCACGCGGAAGCATAAAGCACAGACTGCCAATAGAACACAATAATCATGCCGCATGGCCATACATTGCCATTATTGGGAACCCAGAAGCCGCTAAGTTAAGTTTTCAGCTGGTTGCCCATCTGCATCAAGCAGATTATTGGCCGGTGTATTGTCCAGAGATTCCAATGCTTCAACATTTACTTGCCGTTCTCCCTTCAACTGGCTTATGGGAAGCGCCACAGTGGTTTGAAATAGTTGACATGAGTACGCAGGATCTTAACCTATCTCTTACGATGTATACTAGTCACGTTTGGCACGAATGGATTTCATTCTTCCCGGCTGCACAAAATTTCAAATTAGAGAACCATGCTCAGATTCGTCCGATATGGTTAGCAGGCAGTGAAAAGCCGCTGGAGTACTGGCATTAAATTTGAACTCCGCCCACGTTCGGACATGCGGCCAAAATTATGGACCATAATATATGAGCCAATCCGTGGCGCCATTCGTTCGATTGTAGCTGGTCACAAGAATGTTGATAACTCATTGGTAGTTCCATTGGCCCGAGTGACCAGAATATTAGCAGGCACAAGTAATCAAAATAATTATAGAGTATTATTTAATGAAAAACTTGGGGTAATGGATCTCATTGAGATTACTGGACTAGCTGCCTTAAAAAAGAAAATTGCAGCCCCGGCTTGGCTAACTGTAGCAGAGGGTCAATATGCGCAATCTGCTGGCTTGCACGCCACATTGTTTTCAAACAATGGAGTATTGAGAATTGAAGCAACACGTCAAGTAATACGGCAGTGCAAAGAAATGCTGTCAAAAGGGCGCATAAATGACAAACTTTCAATCTTTATGACAGATGAAAGTGACCCACATATTTTGCTCGGTAGATTAGATATGACACTAACCGAGTTATTAGAACATGGACACTGCGATGTTATACTATGGTCAGTTATTAACCACGATATTGTTTCTGAAATATTATACCGTAATAAACGAGTTAGAATAAACATGCCGCAGGTTGCTGGCAGTATTAGTTTCGTTCGGACCAACGAGTATGTTCGTTACTTAGGAACAGTTGAAGATCATTTAACGATGAGCCATCGCGGAAATGGCAAACACATTACAATTTTTCTACACGAAGGCAAAATATTGGCACACAGTCATTTTGCTATTGATTCGCCAATAAATACATGTGTAGGGAATATGAATATTGCATTACTTAACGGTGATGACCCAAATATGTTTGTTAAATGGGCCACCTTACCAGCATTGCTACTACGACAGCCAGAACCATTTGAAATAGCAGCAGAGTGGCCAAACGACATGCCATTGCATGTGTTATATACTACACACAATCTAGATATAGGAGTATTGCCTTGAAAACACCAATAAGCGATTTTGATGTAGTATTCATTAGTTACGACGAACCAAATGCAGATGCAAACTATGCTGATCTTTTGGAAAAGTGCCCCTGGGCCAAGCGTAGTCACGGGGTGTTTGGTAGCGATGCAAGTCACAAAGCCGCTGCAAATCTAGCAGAAACACCACGCTTCATCACAATAGATGCTGACAACAAAGTACGAACCGACTTCTTTGAATTAGAATTAGATCTCACGAAGTTTGACATGACCGACGTATTGTCATGGTCTGGCAAAAACACAATCAACGGTCTTGTGTACGGCAACGGTGGCGCCAAACTGTGGCCAAAACAAGTAGTAGAGCAGATGCGCACACATGAGACCGTTAACAGCGGAGCTGGCGCGGTTGACTTTTGTTGGGATATTCATTACCACCAGCTTAATAACATATACAGCGATGTATATAATAGCGCAACACCATACCAAGCATACCGAGCGGGATTTCGCGAAGGTGTAAAACTTGCTTTACTTGATGGTCGTCCAATGGACTACCGACAAATTGCCGACAAAAATAATTACAAAAACCACCGAAGGTTACTTGTCTGGATGAGTGTAGGCGCTGACGTCGAAAACGGTTTATGGGCAATGTATGGTGCTAGACTTGGGTGTTACATGACTAACCTTCGTAACGGAGAATGGGACTTTAAAAAAGTTGCCGATTTCAAATGGCACACGCAGTTCTGGACCGATGAAATAATGCCGCAATTTGTTGGGGATGAAGAAATATGTCCGTTATCAAAGTATGCGTGGTCTAAAACTAAACTAATGTTAGAGATACAAAGGCTTGGCAAGATATTACAACAGGACTTAAAACTTGATATTGCAGAGCTTGATGCAGCAGGTAGCAATTTCTTTAAGGCAAGTTATTTTAATCCCAATCGTCTTGGACCTTTAGTAAAGGAAAGCGATGTTCAACAATTTATACTGGATTAATAATGCTTGACGTATTTTTCATATCAATGGGTGAAGTCGGAGCTGAAGAAAACTTTCAACGCCTGCTACAGTTTGCACCAAATGCAAAGCGTGTAACTGACGTTAACGGGATTTATGCCGTACATAAAGCATGTGCCCTCCAAAGTACAACAGAAAACTTCTATGTTGTAGATGCCGACGCATGGATTGTAGATAGGTTTGATTTTTTATGGAAGCCATCTAAACGTAAGTTACACTGGGGCGTACCAGAAACCGAGTGTGTGATAAACTGGCTTAGTATAAATCCTGTGAATGGATTAATTTACGGGTATGGTGCCGTTAAGATGTTCCCGCGTACCCCATTCTTAGTTGATACAGAGTGGACAGTTGATATGAGTTCATCAATTGTAAAAGTAGCTATAAATAAAGACATAGTAAGCAACGAAACACGCTTTAATGTAACGCCCGAGAGTGCATGGATAGGTGCATTTAGAGAGTGTGCAAAACTTGCCAGTCTTGCGATAATTAAAGCTCGCATAAAACGTATTAAACAAAGAGAGCAAGACGAGGTAGAACAACTTTCGCTATTTGTAAGTAACCTGGACTGTAGTGACATTCATAAAACAAACCACCGCAGCGCAAATACTGTAACCATCACAAACATGTATAAAGATGAACAGAATATTTTAAATCATTGGCCTGAAATCGAAACTTGCAGCCAGCGTAGAATGGTATGGACCACGACCAGCCAAAAAGAGTTAAACGGAGAATATGCAATACTTGGCGCTCGTGCTGGTGCCTCATTTGGTATACGCAATAGTGATGACATACAAACATTAAATTTGATTAACAATTGGGACTGGCTTAAGAAGGAATTTAAAAATGTCAATGTTTAATATTGTACCAAAACTAGAAGTTTGTAGAAATATCACAGATATACCTGTTGTTTTTCTAAGCTTTGATGAGCCAGTTGCAGATATGCATTGGGCACTATTGCAGGCGCAAGTACCTACAAAAAAACTCGCCAGGGTGCATGGAGTAGTTGGATTTGATGCAGCACATAAAGCTGCTGCTGCACAATTTCCTGATAGTGACTATGTTATAACCGTAGATGCTGATAACATAGTAGACCAAACATTCTTTAAATGTACCGTGCCCACGGATATGAACGACAAAGTAAGCTTTACATGGGGCGGGAGACAATATACCAATGGACTTATGTACGGCAACGGCGGATTGAAAATGTGGAGTACTGCGCATCTTGCTAACATGAAAAGTCATGAGTTAGCAGATGAAGATCGCGATGCTGTAGATTTTTGCTGGGACTTCACACGATATAAAGAATTACCTGGGTGCTACTCAACAGTGTATACAAACGGCTCCCCGTACCAAGCATTCCGCGTTGGCTTTCGTGAAGGTGTTAAATTATCAATGGAGCAAGGTAGACCGTTACTATTCAATAAATGGCCAACGATGATGCACGCCGCAAATTATCAACGGTTGCTAACATGGATGACAGTTGGTGCTGATGTTAAAAATGGCAGCTGGAGCATATATGGCGCACGCCTAGCAGTTCAAATGCTGCAATATGATAACTTTGATTTTGTAAATATTCGAGACTATGCTTGGTTTGCAGATTTCTTTGAGCAGCATAAAGGGGTAAATCCAACCACAGCAAGTAAGGGTATTGGGACGCGGTTAAGTGATGGGCTTGGATTTATATTGCCAGATTTAGATGCCGACGAAAGTCGATTTATAAAGATGATACAACTTCACCCTGACAAGGCATTAACATATGAAGATGTCATGTGGCGTACCAATTTAAAAATGATGGGATGGCTAAATGGATAAGAATGACGAATTACGGAATTCTCTCCTATTCTTTGTTGACGAAGCAATTGGTTTTCGCAAGAGTTTACACCACTTCCATCGTTGGTTAGAAACCAAAGAACAACGCGAGCTTGATAGTTTAATAGTAGAGGTATGCCGCGAGCAAAATTATAATATATCTCCATTACTTACAGCAATACGAGATAATAACGAAGAGCAGTCGATACTTGAGTTACATAGTATAATTTCGCAAGGGTTATATGCGACTATTGATTCGTTTGGCGGAAATAGTTTGCGGCTACCTGTATTACAGTCTGGCATCTTTAATGTTAAATCGCTGCAAAAGTTGAATTCGGCATTATGGCAGTTAAGAGATTGGATAGGCACTGGTAACACTTTAAGTGGGTTAGCAATTGCACACCAATTGCTATTGGATTTAGACTTAGACTTAGATAGCTATAAACTAACTTTACTTGACAATTGGATTGGCACTGACTCTGGCTCTGGCACTGGTAACACTTTAAGTGGGTTAGCAATTGCACACCAATTGCTATTGGATTTAGACTTAGACTTAGATAGCTATAAACTAACTTTACTTGACAATTGGATTGGCACTGACTCTGGCTCTGGTAACACTTTAAGTGGGTTAGCAATTGCACACCAATTGCTATTGGATTTGGATTTAGATAGCTATAAACTAACTTTACTTGACAATTGGATTACAGCATGTGCAGAGAAATATAAAGGTCAGCCAATTAGTGTATTAGCACTTGCACATCAACTGTTATTAGAGTCGCCTTCTGATGATTCTAAACTTGTTAACATGTTAAAGTTAATAGTAGGGCCAAATACTTTATTATCGTGCATCATAGATGATGATCTTGTATTGTTTGGAAACGCAGTCTCTTCATACTACAATAAGCACCAAGCTACGCACATTAATAAGCTTGCTATTGCAATTAATAATAGTCCCGATTTAAATTGGAAAGATGCGCTTAGTCGCAATCAAGTTAAAAGCAAAGTATGGCTAATTGAAAAAATTACTAGATTTGGACTTGTCCCAAAAAGAACAAGGGCAATTCTTTCAAAAGACACGACCGCAACTATAGTAGTTGGTGGATGGGTTGGTCTAATCCCATTCTTATGCAGTATCAAGCAAGTAAATATTGGCAATGTTATTAACGTAGATGTTGACATATCTATTAACAATGCTGCGACGGACTTAAATGGACACACTATATTTGAAAATTCTAATTCACGCATACAGGAGTTTGAGTTTAATAAGCATTCTGCTACATTGGTAATTGATACTATTGTTGAACACTTTGAACACCACGGAGCCTGGGTAGCTACATTACCAAAAGGAACAAATGTTATATTGCAGGGGAATGATATGTTTGACGTGCCGGACCATGTTAATTGTCATAACTCATTAGAAGAGTTTTTAGCAGAGTCTGGGTTAAATACAGTCATATGGTCTGGTGAACTTACATTACATAAATGTACACGCTTTATGGCCATTGGACAAGTATGAATGCACGAATAAACAAACTTCCAAATACAATAGATCTGCCAAGATTATTAGCCGAAACCGTACGGCTAATATCAACCTTCCCGTCCAAGACTCGGCAAATATCATTGCAAACAGACGGGACTGATGACTGGGATAATAGCACAGGCTCTCATCCAAATCAAGATGAAGGCCAATGGAACAAGTTGCATCCAAAACTTGTAGGGTCTTGGTGGGAAGAATTTTTTAAGTCACTGCCAATGCAAGTGTTTAGGTCTAGAATTATGATCATGCCCCCGCGTGTGTGCTACAGCATACATAAAGATCTTAATCCTAGATTACATATTGCAGTAAAGACAGATTTTCAAGCCAGGTTTATCTTTATGCACCCGCCAGAAATAGTTTTTATTCCGCTAGATTCACACATATGGCGGATAGACACCCGAGAGGACCATACAGCGATAAATGGCAGTAAAGCAGACCGCATCCATATTGTCATGTGCCTTGTCAATGATGATGTAGACAAGCTAGAGTAATTATGCAATTGCGTATCGTTAATACATATTCAGAAGAGTTTTCAAAATATGAATCTGATTATAGGCAGTTTTTGCAGCAGATCGAAAGTACAACAAACGCACGCCCAGCAGACGCAAATATGGGAGAAAATCAAAATGGCGGATTCTTGCATATTGTAAAAGGAAATAAACGATGGACAAAAGAAACAGGGCAGATTTCATTACTATACGATAATAGCTCCATTGTTGGTATAAGTGCAGCAGAGCATTCTTCTCTATCGGCAACAATCGGATCGGGCGGAAATCGTTGTTGGATATTGCCGCAGTATCGTCAACCACATACTGCGTCAAAATACCTGCTTACAAGTAATTTACAATGGTGTCGAGATAATAACAAAGCCGGAATGTTGGTTACATTCAACGAATACAATAGCACACTGTTCGATGCTATATCCAAATATAGTATCACAAAAAGAACGGCGCTTAGTGATATTTTAAGCCCGTGGTGGATAGATTGTATACCACTACCACGAAAAATTTACTTATTTAATACTCCACAGTGGGCAGTGTTAAAACCATTGCTTCCACTCAATGAGGTTAGCTATCTAATAGATGAAATCGATAAAATCCACGGCATTGGAACTAGTTGACCTCGTCCATGTGCAAGTCTGCTGCATAACGTATACTTAACAGTAGGCGCTCTGTATCGCTTAAATTTATAACTTGATGCGGAATATCTACTCTTACAATCATAGTAGAATTGGTAATAACAGATTCCATTATAATTGGCGTAGTTTCCCAAACAGGCGCAGCATACGGGCTTGTCTTGATATCAGTATTAAGTGTTTCATAATAGTTGCTACCACCGTACCAGTTTAAAGTACACTGAGAACAATTAATAATTGGAATATTTAACGCAAACTTAGTTTTGCCCCCATCAATGTGCATGTTTGACGCTGCACCAGGACCACGACGGAACAAGAACATATAGCTTGGCATTCCAAGCGCCGGAAGGTGACTAGCAATAAATGGATATAGTGCATGATCAGCTTTGACATACGGCCCATTAATGAATGAACTACGATTTTCTAATACAAATTCTTGGATAGCAGATTCTGATTCGCCAATGTCAATATGTTTAAAGTATTTCATGATGAACTATTTAGCATAACTTACATGTTATTCCTGATTAAAATTTGTAGCAAGCGCAGTGCCGTCTTTAAATCGTATGCTAATAATCAAACGAGTTTGATTATAAGTGTTCATTGCATCATGCGGAGTATTTACACGGACGATAGTTGGTGTGTTAATAATAGTTGACGCAGCAATGAATGGGGGTGTGTTCCATTTTGGAAATAAATGTGGCGAATCTCTCCCGTTTGGAGAAAAGACCACCGAATAGTCACCACCATACCAGTTCATTACGCTCCCATCACAGTTATAAATTGGTATGTTTAATGCAAGCTCGTTAGTTAGCGCACCTGTTACTCGATCTCCGTCAATATGAATCCTGCATGTGGCGTTAGGAGGACGAGTAAATATAACAACAAAGTCTGGAATTCCCAACTTGGGTAACTGATCTGCAATAAATGTGCATATCAAGCTATTTTTATGAAATACTGTCGGCGCCCCAGTACCAATATCAAGTTTGCAATTTTCCAATACACACTCACGAATAGCTAATTCAGCTGCACCAATATCAATATGTTTAAAGTATTTCATGTAGGTATTTACCAAAATATGAAATACTGTTATTATTCCTCTTGATTAAAATGCGTAGCAAGCAATGCGCCAACAAACCTGGTAACCCTAGATTTTATAAGCTCGCTATTCATCATTACCTCAAAATCAATAATACGATCTAAGTATTCTTCAAGTTGTTTAATAGCAAGCACATCCTTACTTGTTTTAATACCTTCAAGGTCTGCGCGTCTGAACATAAGTTCAGTACCGTCGTCAAGATAGACTTTAATCCAGTCTATGTATTCTACGGGCACTTCCTCAATATGTATATCGCGTAACATATTCTCAAAGCTTCTATCTTTTTTACGGATACTCATTAATTGCTCCAAAAAGATTTAATACGTGTTAGCAGCGTTGGTTTTATACGGTCTGCAATGCTTTTGGTTTGCGACCGCGTTTTGCCCCTACCGTTGCCGGCACTTGGCTTAGGACTTGCGCGGGCTGTCCTTTTGGGTCAAGTGCCGATGCCTCCCCTAGCAACCGTTTTGCCTCTGCCTGAAATGTAGCAGCCTGTGCCCGGAACTTATTAGCCAGTGACGCATCATCAATGACGCCAGCAGGGCTTGCAGCCGGCGTCGCAGTATTCTTTGCAATATCGCCAGAGCGGGTTGATCCGTTTGTAGATGCGCTATTTACAGCGGCTATTGCAGTCTGCCGGGCTATTTGGTTTAGTTCTTTGTTTAGATCTGCTAGGTTGATTTTTACACCCGGCGTTGGTATCATTACAATGCTTTTAGTAGGGACCTTAACCATCCATCCTTTTTGGTGGATTGTGTTCAGCATGTTTGTGCCATCGTGGAAAGACTGCCGGAACAGGTATTCACTTGGTTCAAGCATTACCTGAGCAGCCGGTGACTCAATCGCACAAATCAAATCATCATGATGCAGTGCAGATAGATTTCCCATAGGAATTACCAAAGCCGATTCAGGATCGCCAGGTACTTCTCGAAAAACAACAATAACCTTCTTGTCCTTACCTGCTACACCAACGTGTTTAATAAATTTTGCCATTTGGTAACTCCTTTAAATGTTATTCTGCTGGCGCAGCGTCGGTCGTCTCTGCAACTGCCGGCGGCGCCGCAGCAACCAAAAACGCAGCCAATACATTGTATGCTGCCCCAATAATTTCAAGTTCAGCAGCACGCCACGCCCCACGTGTTGATCCTAACTCAATTGCACCAGCTAATACTCGCAAATTTTGCAGCGTTAAGCTATTAGAAGCGGTTTGTTCTATTGCAGGGACTTCTACTGCTGCTTGTTCTTGTACGTCCATTATAAATCTCCTATGTTAAACGGAATATCTTCATAATTACTTATAGTCAACATATACCGGTTGTTTAACCAAAAAAAATGCACCGTTTAACAGTGCATTTAATGCCGTACGCAATTAACGTCTATTGGGCGGAACGTAATTTGCTGTGATGCCAAACGGCGCTGTTATTGTATCGCTGCCATGTACAACGAAAAGTGTATCTGTGTAGTTTGGGTCGCCCCAACTTCCAAAAGGATAGCCGTCAGTGAAAAATACAAGCTGATGCGGAGTTACATCGTTATATTTCATCCAATCCCATACGCATTCAAAGTTGGTGCCGCCTCCGCCAGTAACTTCATACTCGCTCATATCCCGTCCATCATCTGATGTAAATGTATCCTCATTATATACCCGCGTGTCAAATGTAATAACCCGCACCTTGTAAGATTGGAATTGGTCCAACGCACCCTGCACCATACCCAAAAAGTCCACAAGCATATCAGTGCCAATAGAACCTGATGCGTCAAGTGCAACAACGATATCAAGTTCTTCTCCTGGCAGCTGGCCAGGAAGAATTGCACAATTATGCCATCCTTTACGGTTTGGGCGCATCCAAGTATAGTCGCTCTTGACTGAGCCGCTAAATTGAATACGGAGCAAGTCTTTCAAATCCATTACCGGGGTAGTAATGTCAGAGACCATGCTCTTGATACTGTCAGGAGTTTGGTCGCCAGCATTTCTAGATGAGTTAATAACTGCTTCGCGCCATTCATCGCGCAGGGCCTTCTGTTCTTCATCTGATAGCCGTTTAAACTTTGGATGACCTTTGCCATCACCATCACCGCCACCGCTGCCACCCTCACCCTCACCCTCACCCTCACCCTCACCCTCACCGCTGCCTTCGGCATCCAAGTGCTCGTCAAACGACATTACAATCTTGACTGCATTCTTAATGAGCAGGTCATACACTTCGTTGACGGTAAGACCTTCATACTTCTTGTCAACCAAAATAGGTACAGTAGTAATCATAGTGCCAACATTTTCGCGAACAAGCATGTTGTTAATAACATAGTCGCCTGCCATATTCCAAATCATCGGATCGCGCCCACCGCGCCGTGTCATGTGTTCAAACATAATGTGGCCAAGCTCATGGGCAAAGCCAAAGATACATTCACCATCTGACATTTTGCTAATGAATTCAGCATTGTAGAAAAACTTGCGGCCGTCTGTTGCAATAGTTTTGCACCACTCAACTTCTTCAAGTTGGAGGCGGGTAGCCAACGGTCCCCAGAAGGGATACTTTAGCAACATGCGAACACGACTTTTCACTAACTTGTCACGAGCGGAGATTTTTGCCATATGATACTTTATTGGTTCTTAATATGTATATTATACTACTGTCTTATCAAAGTGTCAACTAAAACAGCACTGGTTCCGTTGTTTTTGTGCCACTAAGGATTAATATAACTTCATCTTCAGCAGTGTATATTAGATCCTTATTAATGAGCAACTGGCGCCGCGTATCCTCAGAGTATGCAAGCCACTCTTTTACATGTTCATACGAGCCAAATGACTTGAGTGGAAATGAGTACCGAATCCAGCCAGTTAGTGTTTTTAATGCAACAAGCGTATTAGCAGGATGACTTGCCTGGATAGCGTCGAGTGCATTGTTTGCAAGCAAGGCGGTAAAGAAGCTACCAGGTTCAAACCCATTTACCAAATAATCATACATTGGTTGATAGTATTCAGAGGGCACATCCCAGAGTTGAGCGGAATTCTTAATGCGGTGCTTGCTATGTTCAGTAAGTTTCATATCTCGTTCCGTTTAGTTGCAGTACGTGGCCCACTCAAGTCCCATAATATTGCTACCTGCGGGTCACGGAACCAAATTGTTTTCTTTGGAATAAAATCCCAATCCAATCGTTTCAATTCTTGTAATCGTGCCCACGCGGTAATTTCGTTAATCGTAGTAAATTTGCCAAGTTGACGAACAGTCCACTGCTCTCGATGTTCCAGCAACCAAGCAGATACATCAGAAGGGGATGGAGGGCGGTCTCTCCAGATAGTTTTAACATCTGTACCGTACAGCATTTCAACTACCTCCCATGTTCGAGGACGAACATGGGATATCAAACGTGACATTATTTTTTAATCTTCGGTAAGTAGATTAGCATAACGCTTAAAGAACTCTGCAAAGTTAGTCATCTTCTTACGATCTAACACCACCTTGTACGTGTTCAGGATAGTATGCGCGCCCATAATAACCATCTCTGGTTCAAAGTTCGCCATCATAAACGCCAGCCAATTGTCAGCGGACTTGTTGAACGTGTCCAACTTGCCATGCCGTTTTCCATCTTCATACATAGTACGAAGTTCGTAGCTCAGGCTTGTGACCAACGCATAAGCCGCAGACACTTCCTTGCTCTTAAAGATGGTCACTTTGCCCGAGAGTACGTCAGCTGGATCAGGGAGATCCTTGGCATGTTTACGGTGTGCCATAAACTTAATAGCCATGCCCTCGCCAACCAAGCCAGCCACCATGTCGGTGTTCGAAGAGACTGGCAACGTGTCATCGAGCATATCGCTCACGAAAGACCATGTACGTGGAGTAGCAAAGGCCCGATCATGTTGAGTAGGATCGAACTGGAACAAGTCTGCCTTGAACTGCTTCAAAAATCCCACGACCTGAGGATGGATAGTATTCTGGATAGCCCACAGTTCCCAATCTTCAAAGTCCACGCGGATTTCAAGGTGCATAAAGCGGTTAGCCAAAGGACTAGGCATGCGATAAGTAACACCCTTGTCTCCCATCCGGTTGCCAGCAGCAATAAGCACCACATTCTTTGGCAAAGTGTACTGGCCAACCTTACGGTTCAGAATAAGCTGATATGCAGCGGCTTGAACGGCAGGAGGAGCAGAGTTAAGTTCGTCCAAGAACAAAAACACCATGTCATATTCTTTAGCGAATGCTTCAGTTGGTAGCTCGCTTGGAGTAGCCCACTTCATAGTGTTGTCGCCCTGCGAGTAATAAGGGACGCCCTTGATGTCAGTTGGATCCATCAACGCCATCCGCAGGTCAACCACAGCGGCATTCTTAAACTCAGCAGCAACCTGATTAACCATATCAGATTTCCCGCAGCCAGGAGGTCCCCAGATAAAGAGTGGCCGACGTTTTTCTACAGCACGACGGATGATCGTTTTGCACTCGCTGATCTTAACAGTGCGGGTTTCTACGGTTTTAGCTGATGCCATTTTGGGTCCTAAAGTTAAACAATAAAACTATTATAAGATAAAATAGCAATTTTAGCAACTGCTATTTTGTCGTAATTAAGCAACGACAGCATCTGCAACTAATGCCACAGGGGTAACCATTGCAATGAATTCAGACGCATCAATTGCTTCTTTAGTCATAGCACTTGGCAGTTCAACAAACTTGACGTCAGTGCAACCAGCGCGAACCAGAGTGCGAGTGCGCCGCTTGTCGTTTGTATAGCGAACAGCACTTTTGCCATTTTTGGTAACTGCAAAGCCCACGAACGTGAACACTTCACCGACCTCAACTTTTGCAATAGCAGCCGCAACCACTTCTGGTACAATAAGTTCCATAACACCGGCTTTAGCGCTGGCACGGGACTCACGCTTACGGATGGCATCAACTGACTGGGAAAGAACTTTAGACATAAAAATACTCCTGTGTGTGTGAAAATTTACTGCGAACTATTTCGCAATATGTTTATTATACTACGAACCACCGAACCTGTCAACCTCTTTTTGGTTCTTTGCCTTGCGCTTAAAAGCCATACGGTTGCGTTCAACTTTGCTTTTGAAAGGAGAGTCTGCATCGTACAGCTCAAGGGCGCGCCGCTTGAGCCTCGGGAGTTTGATAGTGAAAGTAAGGCGTTCCATAATGTTTATTAGGATAGTTGGGCCATAAGAGATACCGCAAGTTGCAGGTCTTTCCGTTTTGCAGCCTGCTCGAGGTCGGCCCATATTCCGTCCCGTATTCGTCTTTCTGCACGAGCCACAGTATCAGCATCCATGTCAGTGACAGATGCAATGTATACATTATCAGCATAACCGCCTGGGGTTTTAGGAATTTGAGAATTACGCTTCACAGAAAAAGTACGCTCGTAGCCGTCGGTGTTGCGAGCCAGCACCACCTTCATCTTGTTTACTTTAGAAACGGTATAGACCCCTTGCCAATTGGTTGTCCCCCATTGGCCAGACCGCCCGATTGCAACTTCTTGTCCAAGTACCAAGGAACTAACTGCTAAAGACATAATAAACTTTCGTTTGTTGCTGTTTAAGTATTAATTATACTGCATTTTGGTTAATCAGTCAACTAAACGAGTGTTGTATTTTAGCAACATTTGCCGATTAAAATACAGCCAAATCAATTTGAACTTGGTGCCCAGACCAATCGCCGCACAGTCCGCATGCCTCTGATTTAAGGTGTTCCAGCGCCATTAATGCTCCCTGCGCCGCCGCATTAATGGACATGAAGTCGCCAATGCCGGTAACAATCTGTCGCTTAGTAGTGTAAACGCTAACGCGATTGATGATAACGCGGAACTTTGTATTAACCCCAAATTTAGCTGTTGATTTCATATTAACCTTGCTGCTGTTTAAGTATTAATTATAACACCAATTGAGCCTATTGTCAACCGTTTATCTGTTGTATTTTTACAACATAGTACGAAATAAACGCTAAATAGAATAGGTGACAGCCGCGTAAACCTAGACTTTAGCCAGTGCCTTCCTGGCCAGACCGTCTAACCACAACACGGGATCGCCTGTAAGCCGAATCTCAAAAGCATCTTGCTCGCTAAAAACCCGTAGAAAACCATGACTATGATAATAGGGCCATTCAAGTTGAAATTCGAGGCCAAGGAGATGACCAGGAGTCGGGTGCCAGCCACCTGGCAATTGGAAGGTCCAATATCTAAAATGCCCTCGAATAAGTTCCCAACCAAACTGTGTTAGGCGTAGACCTTTAGTTTGTCCAGGACTGTAATTTTTAAAAACGGTGTATGGCGTTACTGTGTGTCCATCCCATTCTGGAGGCACTTGATAGCCTGCAAGATACTCAGTTATTCTAACTGCTAGAACCTGACTCATTGATACGTTTCCCAACCTTCAGTTCCACAACATAAAAGTCTTCGCATTTAAACATTTTGTTAAGTCGATCAGCGAGATTAAAAGCATGTCCGGGATTTGGCCAAGAGCACTTCTTATACTTTGGTCCAGGATAACTTACAAGACTATTCAACGTGCGTAGGTTGATTGGCTTATTTTTGTAAAATACAGCATATATAGCATCAGCTGCAAGCACCTCTTCACTTTTGTATGTACGAGGATTAGTATTCGTTAGGATGATTAATGGCTTTGGACGTGACATGAACTATTTAGCAAAGTATGCAGTTAATAGCTAGCCTATATGTCAGTATATTTTTGCTTTTTCTGCTGTTGTTCTTCTACCACACGCAATGATATGATGTGCCGTATAATACTATGCAACTTGTTTCCATATTGGGTTTAGGAGTAGCAACAATAGTCCATTCGCCTGTATTATTGCCGACCCAAAACGACATGTGTATTCTATTGCTTCCGGCAATGCCAACATCCCCGGTTGCAATAACACTACTACCACTTTCTGTTAGAATGCCAACAATGTGTGCAGAGTCACTACATTGCCATTTTGTTTCAATTTGAAACACTGCTGCAATGACCGGAATAGACACCGCCAATAGTCCAACTAACCCAAGTATAATCAGGAGCTTAGTTGCGACACGCTTAATTTGCATAATCTATTTACCAGTAATATACAATTAATGCAGTTATATCCATGATTTACCAATTATATTTTAGTTAACTATAACAAGCGTCTAACCATGATGTATGCTGTACGGCATTTTCACTTGCTTTCGTAAGGCGATACTTACCACAAAACTTCATAAAATGCAACCCAACGTGCGGAATCCGTTCCTTTTGCACCGCTTTAGCAACTCCAGCATCGAGTATATCTTTGATGTGTTGTGGCTGCATTGATAGATCGATAATAGCACGGTTACGTTCATAATCATCGCGTACAAGATGTTCTATCTGTTCATGGTCAGACCATCTCTGGAGCATAATATTGTTCCAATTAAAGCCTTTATTGTGACGATCGGAAAAAGCCTCAATGAGACCTACCTTGTTCTTGGTGCCCTTTTCTCTTACACCCGGAAATGCCGAGAAGATATTGTCCGACACATCTCCCCTAATGCATTTGAAAAATAGCAAATACTCAGGATCAGGTGCTGGGATAGCCTCTTTGGTTTTCTTGTCAATTATGCGTTTATTCTTCTCATCAAAGTACCCGTTGTGTGTAGTAGTTGTGCCTGTGATTCCATTGAACAAGCGAACGTTTGGGGCTATTAGCTGTTCAAAGTCGGTATCAGATGAAACAATTGTATGGTTATCCGAAGGATGAAGTTGAATCCACCGAGCAATAAAGTCGTCAGCCTCTACGTTAGCACCACGAAGAACAGTTACGTTGGTCTTGGTACTTACATAGTCGTGGAACTTATCAAAGCTCTCCCAAAACAGTTGTTCTTCTTCGGCCTCCTTAGGAGTATGTGCCGCCCGCGCCTTAGTCCTGTTTGCCTTATATGGTTTGTAAACATCCTTGCGCCAGCTTCGACCTTCAAAGCAGAATACTACGTGATTTGCCTTTTGTTCACGCCATTGTTTTAAAATAGCAGCGAGGATAATATGAAAGCTCATTGCCACCTTCTCTTCGGCGTCACCTGAGCGGACCACGTAACGTGCCCTGTAAAAAAGATTGGCAGCATCAATGATAAGATAGTTTGTAGTCATACAGTATTATACATATAGATGACAGTGAAGTCAATATCTATTGTTTCGTTTGGTTAAATAAAATAGGTGACAGCCGCGTACTGAACATACCGCTGTCATTAGTCAACCCAACTAAGGATCTATATGACCAACGCAACTATTTATTACACATACGCCTGGCCTCGTGCCAAAGATAGCAAACTGCTAAAGCCGGAACACCATACTACATTGGTAAAGGAAATGGAAGTCAAGCCTATCGTAAGTCTGGAAAAACTCCAAGCCCAGAAACAAAGGCTAAACTTAGTGAATCAATGTGACGGTCTTGGGAAATACGAGCAAATCTAAAAGCAATTGGCACCCCGGATTAGTTGTTTCATGATTGTGACCTTGTCTTTCCGTTAGTAGCAATGCGCCCGGCTTCGGCAATAAAATCACCTGCAGCAATACCATCTTGAGAGATATTGCGGCATAATTCGGTAAACCAAAGGTCAACAATTTCTTCAGGGCTTGGTGCAAGGTATCCATGATTGCGTAACGATATAACGAATGCAGCGTTCCATTCAAGTTCAAAATTTCCTTGCTTTGGATTATTTGGATCAATATTTGCTGCGATAACATTTACCCACGGCTCCTTACTATCCCGCATAGACTTGGCGGTTGGCTTTCGTTTAAACAACTTCTTTAAAATACCAAACATATTAAATACTCCATGTTATCCAAATAAATCTTCTTCTCTCTTTGCCAAGCTTTCGATAACCCTACTACGCCATACATCAGTTTCGTCTGACCATTTTGCAATTTCTTCAAGAGTTCTAAAACATCCTATACAGACGTCATCTTCCATTGTACAAATACTTACGCACGGGCTTAGAATCTCGTTACTCATTAAGGCTGCTTTGGCAGTGGCTTTATTTTATTGGCTGCTCGAAATGCATCAACATCTTTAATTGCCAATTGCAATACCGTCGCATAGTTTAATGCCTGTTGCTTATTCATTATGATAGATGCTTCGTATTCAATATAGCCTTTGGTAAGCAAAGTCCAAATAATTTGGAAGCGATTAAACTTCCAGAACTTTGTTTTTTGTTGCGTGTATGTAGTTACAGTAACACCAGTCTCATCAGCCTCGACCCATATTTTGTGTTCGCAATTAGGTGAGCAGCATTCGCATGTGACAGTATAGTGTTTAGCATCACCATAATCTCTATGTATCAGAATCCCCTCTGCAGGTGTTTGTGGAGTTATTTCTTTAGTTTTCATAATATTATGCCGTTATGTAAGTTGAATCAATATAATCTTTAATCATATTCCAGACTTCATGCACATGGTAAAAATATGCGGCGTCGGCTGGATATTCTGTCCTTGTCACTAGCTTGTTTATTATATTGGCTGCAATCTCCAAGCCGTCATATCCGGGCTCTAGATCATACAGGCTTGAAACCAATTCAGGTGTAATTTTCATAATATCAATCCCAATTGTGGATACCTGCTGGCTCATACGCAATACTTACATTAAATTTTCTCATAATATTTCCTTATTTTGACCAGGCGTTACCCCAGATGTCTATATGTAATCTTGGACTGTATCTATAGCCCCTTAACAATGCCTCATCTGCAATATGCTTTGAATTTGCAAAATACGCTTTATCTGTTCCACCCACCGGCATGACAAATACCATGCCACCGAATCCAGCAGCACGATATTCTTTTACTGCCGTATCTACTTCGTCAAAGTCTTTAGTTTGATCAATGACAAACTTTAGATAAGTGTGCCCAATTGATTGATACTCTACTACTACATCCGGCTTAATAGCCTTGTCCCACTTTTCACCAGATGCACTCAACTTTGGACTCACACTAAATGTAAGATAGTCGCGGTCTCGTCCAAAGCGTGTCCACTCTTCAAACAGATAAGAATGAAACTTGTCATGCAATGGTTGAGTACCATTTGTTTCAAATGTTAAATTCTCAAGTCTTGCCATGCGCTTATGTCCTAACAGTGCTGGATATAGTTGTTGCCATCCGAGCAATGGTTCTCCACCAGTGATCACTAAGTGGACATCATTTCCGTTCTTCTGTATCCAGTCATTGTTTGGAGTTAGTGCTAACATAGCATCAATCGCCTGTTCAACTGTATATGTTGGGCTAAGGTGCTTATATGCTGGATGCCACGATGGGTAAGAATCACAACCCTTTGTAACCAACGGTAGCTCTTCAAAGGTTTTGTATAGGTGAACATTCTTTGCAATGTCATCTGGCTCAGTAGTCTTCTCACCACGCGCCATACCAAATGAACCACATGTAAAATTGCAACCAAAAGTTCTGAAGAAGATCGATGGCACACCAACAAAGCGACCTTCACCCTGTGCAGAGTAAAAAACTTCGCTAACTTTAATCTCGTTCATAAATTGTGGACCATTTCATTAGTTTTTCAAATTTTCTCTGCATAGCAAGCTTAATACCGTAATCGGTAATTACACCTTCTAATTTTAGTAGTTCGATCATTGCCACTAGGTCGCCAATCTCTTCTTCTAAATGTTGTTTATTAGTTAGCGATAAGCCGGGCTTGACGTTATCCAACCCAAAGCGATGACACTTGCTAATTGCTTGAATCACCTCGGCGGCTTCCTCTGAGAGGATATTCATTATTTCGCGTAGTCTAGGTTCCATTTTTAAACTCCATATTTGGCTGTATGTCATTGTCGAAAATCTGAGCCATGCTTGCCCATAGTGATTTTTGTTGGGCAAGTGTCATACCAGATGATAATATGCCAATGCCATTGTCCGCTGATTCACTTGTAATGCCAAAATCATGACGCCAAGTGTAACACATAGATGTTATAATTTGTTCTCTGTTCATAATATTACCAGAATTTAAGACGCCATGCCTTAGTAGTAAGTCGTTCAATTTCGTCAGCTGCTTCGTCAAGCAATGCAGCAATCTTGTCGGGTTTCCCCTCAGTCACTGCCGTACGGCCAGGAATCTGCCTACGAATACTCGCTCGCATACGCAATCGAAACAATAAGCTTTGGCCGCTAACCGGTAAATGACTTTCATCTTTCATTCATGTACTCCAAAATGTTCTTCTATCTGTTCTGCTGCAAAGTGATCATCAAGTGTATCTTTCAGGAACTGGCTGCATTCAAGTACAACCAACTCGGCAAATTCTATTACCTTGTCATTATGATCGGCTGAACTATCAACTATCTTGCCGGGCGTCGCCCACAGGTCAACTTGTACAGCAAGCTCTTTAAATCGGTTGTTCATATTAAAAACAATCGTTAAGGTCTTCTAACAAATCCAACAGTTCTTCATTTGACAAGTGTTGCAACTTGTCTGGCGAAATATTGAAATCATCTTGTAGTTCAAGATTCTCATTCAGAATCACCGTGATTCGATCTATCACTAAATTACGCATTATACTTCAATCACCTTATTAATATCCCAGCCTGTGTCTTCTGAATATCCATCACCTTCATAGCCCCTTGGGTTACACACGATGCGAGTATCGCCAATCATATAGTCAAACGGATGGTGTGTATGTCCATGTGTCCACAACTTAACCTGAGGATGGTCCAAAATAAATTCACTTAGATCAGAATGGTATCCACCATTCATATGGAAGTCATTTGAATACCCTTTGTGTAAGCTCAGGAAGCTTGGACTATGATGCCCGACCACAACACATTTCTCATCCTTGTGATCAGCAAGCACTTTGCGGAAGTATTTCAATGTATTTTCATGCCGGATGACAGTATCCAAAGCAGACAACCTTGCATAGTTACGATAATCATTGCGAATGTTGACATAGTCGTTCATCATCCCGGGAATGGCTTGCATAGTAAGCGGGTCACGCTTGTTCATATTGGTCCACAGTGTAGCACCAACAAATACTACATCATCAATTTTCTTAATGTCGTCTTCCATAAAATAGATGTTAGGGTATCTTGCACATTCGTCACGCAGGTAGTCCAAGCTTTTGTAAAACTTGCCATGATAAAATTCATGGTTGCCACAGATAAAAATTACATGAGGATACTGAAACGAGCACCTCTTCAAAAAGTCGCGATAGCGTTGAGCCTTCAGTTGGCGTTCGCCAAGTCCATTACCATGTGCAATAGCAGCCTGTTCAGGAGTATGGATGGATTCTGGATGGTCGTGGAGGTCCTGGGCGATCATAATATCGCCACCGAGGATCAGAACATCGCAGTTTTCATCATTTTTAATATTGATGTCGCTGAATTCGAGATGTAGGTCCGAAACAATTTTGATACGCATTTTCGTTCTTTCCACTGAGTAATGATTTATTATAACAGATTAGCAGCGTATTGTCAACCATTATTAACGAAGCGATTCATTTATGCTTAACACTGCACTTATCAATTGGTCCGATATGCCTACTGCTGATAATGCAGTTTTAAATGTCAGCGCATCCTTTGGAAAGCACTTACCTCCAAATCCTTGCAAGCCGTCGGGTCCGGGCACTTGCCAGTGACTATCACCAAGCCGCCCTTCGTTTTTAAGTAGTGCAGATACAATCTCATAATCGGCACCGGCTTGCTTGCATAGCTGGTATAATTGGTTTGCAAATACTACCTTCATGGCAAGGAAGGTGTTGGTACTAAGCTTTGCAATCATCGCCTCAACCGGATCAGTGACAATAGTTGTTATAGTAAATTGATCAATGATGTCTTTGAATGCAGGTGCTCGTTTACCACCAAGTATGACAAAGTTTGGATTGATGCTATCGGTTTGCCAGGTTGCTTCTCGAATATACTCTGGCCATACAATAAGCACATCGCCGAGCCATGCCACTAAAGTATTAATAGCTGCTACTCCAACGGTGCTCCGAAGAATAGTAACTCCGCCAAAGCCAAAATCTGATGCATAGTCAATTGCATCAGTTACATTTGCAATGCTGTTCTCTTGAAGGCCAATGTCAGTATCTGTATTGACACATACTATAGCATAATCAGCAGAAGTCCAGTCGTCAGTATCAGCAGTTAGACCCTTACTTGGATCATGCAATACAATGTCCAACGGTGGGTTAACTGTTCGCAGAAACATCTCTGTACTTTGTCCTACTGTACCATATCCTTGTATAATGATCTTTGTCATCTTATCTTTCCAAGTATTGTAGCTTATCCTTTACATCTTTCCAATCCTCTGCGTCGGCCAACGGAGGTTTAGCTTTTGTGATATTTTTCCAACTTGGCAAGAGGCTCAGGTCGGCGTTGATCTTCGTAAAGTGCAACATGTCCGCTGGTAGGTCTTCCTCGGCAAAAATAGCATTTACAGGACATTCTGGTACGCATACTGCACAATCAATACATTCAGTTGGATCTATGATAAGGAAGTTTGGACCTTCTTTAAAACAATCTACTGGGCACACATCTCTTATTCTTCAGTATGTAACGCAACCTACATACCCGTATTACTACTGCTATATATTTCTATATAAGAAGAGACTATATCATCATCCAGTAACTGGATGCCTACCGTTTCGAGTACCATATGCTTGTACTCTACGCCTTGCGGCTAGTCGTTGAACTTTACTCATGTCATTTAAGATTTAGAGTCTTAGCTGCTGATTGTCATATAACTAATAATTTTTAACATTCACGACCATACTTTCGTATCGCGTTGTAGTTTATTAGCCTTAAAGGGTTTCCAGCAATTAGATAGGTTATTCAATGAATATTGCTATTCAAGGGCGCTTAGGTGTTAACGCAGTCGGTATACTTACATTTAATACAGCTATCTGTTACTACATAAGTCATTTTCTTCCTTTCTTTTAAAATAATTTGTTAACGAAACTGGCTGAGTTAACCACGCTGCCATCCGGCGTTAGCCCGGTCTTTGTCTGGTATGTTGTTTGTTAAATTCAGCATGCCGCGATATGCCTGCCACGCCTCTTGCACCATTGGATCAGTATGTCCGCCAGTTGGTACAAGGTCGGCCCATACACAAATTTCCGGGGCCTTGCCAACCTGTTCCCCAAAGTTACGGGCCATATGGATCTTGCCCGTGTGATACAGTGTAGACGCTACCTCTTGGCATTTCTCAGGATCCAGGCCGCCAAGATATTCGTTCATCCACAAGTAGTCGTCAACAACCTTTGTTAGTCGTTCTTGCGAATCAAATTTTGTACCAGCAACAATAACCACTACATCTTCAATCGCGACATCGCCCTTGACAATGTCACGGATGCACCGACCTAGACTAAATCCTACGCGCATTTTGCTTCCTTAAAATTGTATGATAACTCATTATACAAGTCAACTATTTAATGGCACTTTGAAATTGGATTCCAATTTTCATTTTAAATCCCTTGGGTCGCTTAATAATGCTTCTATAGCCCTATATTCGTCGTATGCATCTTTGAGCATTTGATACTTCTCATGTTTTTCAAAATTCGGAATCAAAATAAGTAGACGCTTCTTTACAGTTTCCATTATAGCATGTAATTCTTCAAAGTCAATACTTTTGTCGCCAGAGCTTATAGATTTTGCATTCATCGACGCTGTATTGGCCCATGTTGGAGTACCTGTAAAAGTATTGTTGGTAAGATACTGTCCCGACGCTGGTACACCAATGTTACCTGCACCTGATGATATACCAGTGGTAATACCCGTTAGGCCTTGCCCACCAGTAGGACCCATACTTGTTCCGAGCATTGTCTGTCCAGTCTGAGCCAAAGTGCTGTTCGATAAATTAAGTCCACTCATTGTTATTTTCCGTTTCTTGATTGTAGTAAGATGTTGTCGAAGAATTCCTTCTTAGTGGCAGGATCAGTTTTAAACGCGCCTTTTAACACGGTAGTTTGCGTTAGTGAGCTATGTGCCATAATTCCCCTGTTGGTGCAGCAGCCATGTTCCGCCTCAAGGTACACGCCTACATTTTCACTGTCAGTAGCATTCATAATTTCTTTAGCAATGTCGTTGCAAAGTTCTTCCTGCAGGGTTCCACGACGAGCACACCACTGAGCAATGCGAGTATACTTTGATAACCCAATAAGTTTCTGCGCAGCGATAATTCCAATATAAGCAACACCGGTTACCGGTTGATGATGATGAGAACACATACTACGAAGCTCACTTCGAACAACAAGCATGCCTTCATAGCGTTCAGCAGAATCATTTGGAAAGGCAGTGGCATCCGGAGCAGCTTCGTATCGTCCTGCCATCGTCTCGGTGAAATACATTTTAGCCAACCGTTTAGCAGTGCCTTTGCTATTTGGATCATTCTTAGTATCGATAAGCAAAGTTTCCAGCACCTTTTCAAATGCCTCTGTTGCTTCGGTAATCAGCTGTTCCTTATCGGCCTCGGTAACATATTTGCTAATGTTATCGCCGGCCCAATACCTTTTGCCGTCACGGTGCATATGGGCGCGAATTAGGCTGTTAAGATTTGTTTCTTTATAGCCACCATCTCCTGCCATAGCATCTAATCCTGTTTGTTTTTCTGTCATAGTGTCCCTTATTGTGTAGTATAGCAGAATTAGTTTATATTAGCAATACTGTATTTGTCCGTGCGAATTAGTGCGATGCATAAAACTCAGTGAGAATAAAATCCGACCAACCGCCAATTAAAGTTCCGTCAATAATAATTTGTGGGACCGTCCTTGCGTCTGGTATTGCTTCCAAAAGCATTTCTTTTGTGAAGCCGTTGTGACCAATCTTGTGTTCGACAAAAGTAATATTCTTACTCTTCATCCAACTTTTTGTCATATCACAATATGGGCAATGGTCCTTGGAATAAATTAGTACGGTCATTATTCTTGGTTCGGTTTATGCGGTTCGGCTGTTGCCGGGTGATCTAATAGCCATTTGCGTTTTACTTTGTCCAATTGGGTTTCGTTTAAGCCGTGCCATCCAATGCAATATCCAGTAGGACTACGCCCGCATCCACAACGACCGAAGTCTTCGGGATTGTTAACTCGTACTTGCATTATCTTTGCCCTGTTCTGCTTCAAATACTCTGCGTCGCAACCCGCTTGATGAAAAACTATGTGCCCGACTATTATAGTAGATATCAATATTGCATTTTCTACAAATGTCCTTGCCAGTGAAATCCTTGCCTTCGTATTCAACGCCAAGGATACGCACATCAATTGGCAATGTTAGTAATAGGTCTTCAAGGTCTTTCTCAGTATTGTAAACCCACACTTCATCAACATACTTACTACCAGCAAGTTGAATCTGTCGTTCAACAATACTCTGCACTGGTGCATTTTTTGTTGGTCTATCATAACTCGGGTCGTTCTGTAACCCAACAATGAGATAATCACATTGTGTCTTGGCCTCTTGCAACATAACCACGTGGCCGGCATGCAGCATGTCGAACGACGAACAGGTAAATCCAACTATCATTTTATTTTTCATGCTCGATTTTTATATTCTACGGGCAGTATTACGGATTGATACCAATCCCATGCGGTGCGCACGATATTGTTTATATTACTTGCATCGGGATTCCAACCTGCCTCTTTCTTAAACAGATACGCAGAAGCAACCAAAGTAGCCGGGTCGCCTTCACGACGAGAACCAAGGTGTGTTAGCACTGTTTGTCCAGTAATGTGTTCAACCGCTGCGATAATCTCTTTGATGCTTGTCCCTCTACCCGTACCAAGGTTGAACTCGTTTGAATTTTCAGACATGGTTTTGGCATACGCCACTGCAAGGTAGTGGGCATTAGCAATGTCCTCTACATGGAGATAATCGCGAACACAGGTCCCGTCTGGCGTCTTATAGTTAGTACCGTTTAAGGTGAATATACTCTTATTGATAATACTTTCAATAACTCGTGCAATCAAGTGCGTTGCTTGTTTCAACTGGCCATGTCTTACTTTGCTATCCCCGCCGCAGGCATTGAAGTATCGAAATGCAATAGTTTTAAACCCGTATCCATTGGCACAATCCCGTAACACTTGTTCTGCCATTAGTTTACTATGTCCGTATGGGCTAATTGGAAGTGTATCACTATCCTCAGAAACAACTGCTCCTGTTGGATTGCCATATATTGCAGCACTGCTCGAGTACACCACTGTTCGCTTCCAGCCACCTTTAGCAAGATCAGCAAGCATCCGGGCAGTGTTGCCTACATTATTGTAATAGTAAGGACCCGGGTCTGTGACACTTGGCCCCACCAAACTTGTACCAGCAATATGAATCAATGCCTCGGGGTTATTATCAATGATGTACTTGATGAACATTGGATTAGAGAAGTCCCCGGGGACAAACAAATCCACACGCGACCTAATCCAAGGCGATGCATTACTTCTATCAACGCCAATTACTTTATAGCCCATGTCCTTAAACTTAAGAACGGTTTGGCCTCCAATATACCCGTTGCAGCCAGTGATGGCTACCCATTTTTCATCCATTAGTATTTTGCTCCTGCAACATGATTACGATAAGTTGGTCCCGATCGATTCCACTGCTCACCATTGCCTTCAATGATATCAAGTACCCGATCAATAGTGCCATTGTTCCAGTCGCTGATCTTGCCCATGTTTTTATGCGGTGTAAATAGTAGACTGTTTAACTTGGCTTCGGCATCATCTAATGACCACGGAACATACATCCGTTCATGATCGTTGGCAAAGGTTTCGGGAAAACTTCTATATGCAGGGTATAGCACATTGCAGCCAAGTGCGTCAGCTTCGCTTACTGTATTTGAAACCCAATCCTGTAACGCGCAATTGAAAAGTACACGACTATCATTGACAATATCATAGTATTCATTTTTTTGAAGATCCTTATAAATCTTCAACTTACCCTCTGCTTCCATCTTGTAAGCACGGTCGAGATACTTTTGGTCGTTGCTCCGTAGCGGTCCGCCACTTAGTACAGCAAACTCAATATTTGGCGACTTGGCATTGACACGCTCGATTAGATCCATAAAGAAGTCTGGCTGCTTCTCTTGATCAAATCTTGCAGCAAAAACCACGCGGAATGGTCGTTCTCCAAAAGGTTTAATTTTATTGTCAACCCGTGATAGTACTTCATCCTTACCAAACGCCAGTCCCGAGATATTATAGATAGGAGCCTCCCATCCTGCAATACGCATATGGGCAACCATCTCTTCGTTGGTAGCAAGTACCGTGGCAAATTCACCAACCATCTTCTCGTATAGTCCCATCCACTTGCTCATGCCCCATACATGGACAAAGTCGTCAGGGTCTATGGATTGAGCAAGACACCGTACAAATACTTTTGGTCGTTGATCCGCAGGAATTTGGTCCATGATGTACGGGAGTGATTCAATACCCGGAGCGAACATATCTTCAAAGTAGATAACATCCTCTCCATTGACCTTGCCGGCCCGCATCATCTGGACCAGGTTCATCATTTGGCTCATACTGAAGTATGCCCGACCATGAGCGTCAAGGACCTGCCCCACGCTTATTGCCTGGGTGTTATCAATTGTAGCACCCGGTACAACAACATAGTTGATGCCTCGCCGTTTAAATACTGCTTCGTTCCAATCTTGCAGTTGGAGAGTATATCTACCAACATAGGGTTCTAAACCCATGTGGATTAGTTTTCTCATGGTAGCTCCTTAGCTACGAGTAGGCATACAGCATTTACCCGACGCAATGTGGTGCGTATCATTGATGCTGTTATAGCAGCCGATATGGATCTTCAGCGACTTA